>Ga0209573_1004976_pt1 | contig 12506 bp, 8 predicted proteins | sample TNRBio252014_DNA_FD_185870 | JGI IMG/M metagenome (GOLD analysis project Ga0209573, IMG submission 185870) | Wastewater treatment Type I Accumulibacter community from EBPR Bioreactor in Madison, WI, USA - TNR Reactor_6/25/2014_ DNA (SPAdes)... | ecosystem: Engineered > Bioreactor > EBPR >...
TCTAGGATATTTTATAGAAGAGGCGTAGTCAGAAATTTTTTCTGAAACAACTTCCCGCATGTTGGATTTAAGAAATAACATATCTGATTTATTCTGGTCCGAAGCATTTGTCAATAAAGAATTCGTGCTGTCATTAGACGCGGTATTGTTTACATAAGAAGAGAGAAAAACCAGATCCTCAAATCTTTTTGTTTTTTCCAGATAGGTAAACATCACAGGCTCTGGCAGAATTAAAAAATATTTTCCTTCATCATTCTGTGGGATAATATCTTTTACATAAATAGGATTTAATTTTTTAATTATAGAAATATCTAAAGAAAGTTCTTCACTTAAGGATTTAAATGATGTTTTATTATACATTTTTATAATCCCTGTATTTTTATATTCTTCGGCCGGTTCAATAGGTTCCAAATCATGTAAGTAGTAGTAATTCATCAGGTAGCTCATGGCAATAAATTTTGGAACATACTCTCTTGTTTCTTTTGGAAGAAAAGGAGCCACTTTCCAATAATTTGTTGAACCACCTGCTTTTTTGATTGCTTTATTCAGGTTGCCTGGTCCGCAATTGTAGGCAGCAAGAGCAATAGTCCAATTGCCGTAAATATTATATAAAACCTGTAAATAATCAAGAGCTTTATCAGTAGAAATTTCAATATCTCTTCTTTCGTCAATATATTTACTTACTTCCATACCATAAAGTTGGGCAGTTCCTTTCATAAATTGCCATAAACCGGCAGCTCCCTGTCTGGAGACAGCATCGGGTTGTAGGCTTGATTCTATGACGGCTATGTATTTTAGCTCATCAGGCAATCCTTTTGACCTAAGTGCATTTTCAATTTTTGGAAAATACAGCGATGTCCGCCCTAAGATATAACGACTGTCTTTGCTTTTTTTGTTGACGACAAAGTCAATTTGTTCTTCAACCAAATCATTCATCCTGATGTCAATAACTGTATTGAGGTTGTGAATTCTTTCGGTATAATCTGACTTTTTTGAAGCAGAAGTAGACGCGGGGGCTAAAAATGATATTACTAAAAAAGATAGTGTTACCAACTCTTTCATGGGATATGGTTTCTTGTTTACAAAAAGGGTTTTCGGGACGATTAACTTCTATAAAGCAATAAAACGCTCTATAACCGATCAAACCCTTATTTTGTCTGAAACAGACAAATGGATTAATAATCAGTCGTTAGGTTGGTGGTACTCATTAGAGAACCGCAAATATAACGCCAAAAACTATAAAAAAGAGGTTTAAATTTCATTTGTTATCAAATATTTGGGGAAAATTAACAAAAAACGAACATTTTTGTTACTCAAACAGGAGATGATATTATTTTTAAGGTAGTTCCTTATAAATGTATGACATCTTGTCATATCTTTATGATTTCATAGATTTTGTGTCCATTTTATCATTTCTATAAAATAAACAATAGAAGAAATATGTAATAAAACCTCACAAAATGATCTTTTATGAATGGTATTTTAAACAACAAATGAATCAGTTTCAAAACATATTTTTTCGCCTAAAGAATCAAACCGGCATCAATGTATTGATGTTTGACCTATTGGTTTATTTTAGACATTTAATTATTTTGGTTTTTCTGTTATCTATAATTGTAGCAGGTGTAAATGCGCAAAGTATTAACACAGAATTTGGGAAAAACAGGATTCAATATCATGATGACTTTTCAGACTGGTGGCAGTATGAAACGCAAAACTTCATAACATATTGGTATGGAAAGAGCAGGAATGTTGCCGTACATACACTTTTGTTGGCCGAGCAGGATCATAATGATCTTCAAAAATTGCTTGAACATAAAATTAATGACAAAATTGAAATCATAGTTTATCTTGACATTTCGGATTTAAAACAGAGCAATATCGGTACTGAAGAAACCTTTGTAAACAAAACCGGTGAAACTAAAATCATCGGCAATAAAATGTTTGTTTATTTTGACGGAAATCATGCAAATCTAAGAAAGAAGATCAAGGAGGGTATTGCAAACGTTTATCTTAATCACATGCTTTTTGGTTCTAACTTTCAGGAGATTATTCAGAATGCCTTACTTATGAATATTCCCGCCTGGTATCGCACCGGAATAGTTAATTATTCTGCTCAGGGATGGAACATGTACATTGAAGATGAACTTCGTGATGTTTGGAATTCCGACCCCAAAATGCGTAGTTTTAAAAAATTATCTCTAGAACATCCCAGATTAGCCGGACACTCTTTTTGGTATTTTGTAGAACAAAATTACGGTAAATCTTCCATTTCTAATATTTTGTACCTCACGAAGATCAGCAGAGGTATCGACAATAGCTTTTTATATGTGTTGAATGAAGATTTAAAAAGTGTGCAACTGGAATGGTCCAAATTTTTTATTCAATATTTTGATGGTGAAAACGAACTTTTTGATGCCTACAGCAAAGAAAACGAACTTTCTTTAAAAAAGAGAAAGGAAGTGCCTGTGAGCCAATTATCGTATAGTCCGAATGGGAAATATCTCGCATATAATCGTAATGACAGGGGTAAAAGCCGCATATTTATCAAGGATTTGGAAACGGGTAAACACAAAAAGGTGTTTTCTCACGGCTTTATAAATGATTTTCAGGAGACGGATTACAATTATCCTTTGTTTTCATGGTTTCCTAATGATGACATTTTGGTAATTTGTTATGAACACAGAGATGTTATAAAATTAAAAAAAATAGACATCAAAAAAAACACAAAAGAGGAACAACTTATACCGGAAGCCATTCAGAGAATATACAGTATGACTGTTGTTGACAAAAACGAATTTGTATTTTCAGCTTCAACCAATGGTTTTTCGGATCTTATCCGATATAAGTACAAGACCAGAAACGTTGAAAACCTAACCAAAGATTATTTTGATGATCTCGATGTGACTCTTGGTGAGCTGAATGGCAAAAAAGGTCTGCTTTTTTCTTCAAACAGAGCCGGCAATGATGAGACCCTTCCTAAAATGGATACGATAATCCCTCAAAAGGTTTTTAATGTTTATTTTTATTCTTTTGAAGACACGATCAACAAAATAGTAAAATTGACCGATAAATTATTTACCAATGCCAGGTTTCCTCAGGTTTATGATGAAAACTCTTTTCTTTTTATGTCAGAAGAAAGTGGTATGGTTAACATCAAAAAGAAGAATGTTAACTCAAATCAGGAATCTTTTTTAACCAATAGCGACAGAAATATAATAAGATATACATATTCTAAACAACTTAACAACCTGACGTCAACCTTTTATCATTCAGGGTTTTATACAGTAATAAATCAAAAGATACAGCCAGGCTTTAGTGTAAAACCGGACCCGACACCATTAACTTTAAGGTTAAACGGAGGAGGTCTTATGGTACAACAAATGGAAAATGAACAGGAAAAGGTAGTTGTTGAAATTCCGGAGGAATATTTATTTCAGTCAAAATTTGAAAGTCAGTCAAAAGACAGAAGGTCGATTGAAAAAGAAGAAAAACAAATAACGGTCTCCAAACAAAATATATTACAAGGAAACAAAACACCAGATCAACAAATCACCAAAACATCATTTAATCCTGCCAGAATAACTACAGCTAATAAGAGGTTCAGTCTACATAAAGTGACTACAAAATTTGATAACGATATTTTGTTTGAAGGACTCGAGTCCTATACAGGAGACAGGCAACAACTGTTGGGAACTCCGATGGGTTTTTTGATGAAGGCCAATATCAAGGATTTGTTTGAAGACTATTCTATTGATATTGGTACCAGATTACCTTTATTGTTAAATGGTTCGGAGTTTTTTATTGTGTTTGACAACAAAAAGAAGCTGATAGACCGCCGTATGGCTTTATATAGAAAGTCACAATCATATAGTAATCCTGAAAACAACCAACCGGGATCTTTGGCTCCAACCAGATCCGTTAAAGTCAGTACCCTGGGACTCTATCAATGGAAAATTCCGTTTAATATTTACAAAAGTTTCAGGATAACCTCACAACTCAGATTTGACAGGTTTTATGAAAAAAGTACGGAGAACGTAAGCCTTAACGAACCGTTTACCACTGAGCAAAGGGTTTCTTTACGTGGAGAATATATTTTTGATAATTCACACGATGAAAGTGTCAATATCAAATTTGGTACAAGGTACAAGGTATATGTAGAAGCCATTAATACATTTAATGTAAAACTGATTGATGGTTTTGAATTTGATGCATCCAAAGGATTTGCGACAATCATAGGTTTTGACGCAAGACATTATATACCGGTTTTAAAACATTCGGTTTTGGCGCTGAGAGCAGCCGGAGCATCTTCTTTTGGTTCAAACAGGATGCTGTATTATCTCGGAGGTATGGAAAATTGGCTTTTTCCTTCTTTTGATAATACCATACCACAAAGAACGGATATTGATTTTGCCTATAAGGCCAATATCGGGCAATTGAGAGGATTTAATAATAATATAAGAAACGGAACCACCTATGTTTTGGGCAATGTAGAATTACGGATTCCATTTGTTCAATATATTTTGGGAAAAAACAAAGGATCATCTTTTTTTAGAAATATGCAAATAACAGGATTTTTTGATGTTGGTACTGCCTGGTATGGTTCTTCTCCGTACAGCAAATTGAATCCTTTAAATTCTGTTACTGTTGAAAGTCCTCCTATCATAAGGCTGGAAGTCGAATATTTTAAAGATCCTGCTGTATTTGGTTTAGGTTACGGCTTCAGGACGCAACTATTCGGATATTTTGTAAAATTTGATCATGCCTGGGGTATAGAAACCGGAAAGTTTCAGAGGCCTCTTTATTATCTGACTTTAGGGCAGGATTTTTAAATAATTTTTTTGGTATACACCAAAAAAGTAAAATGATGCATCTTCAAATAAAGCACAAAAAGTTGGGCAGAAGTATTTATTTTTATTCAGCTGTAATATGGACATTAGTCATTATTATTCTGTCATTATTATCTGCTGCGAAAATGAAAGAGTTGCAGGTTGTAGATATATTAGGAATCGATAAAGCAGGACACATTTTTTTTTATGTAATATTGTCCTTTTTATGGGCTAAAGCGACCGGAATAAATGGTAAATCTCAATGTTTAATAATTTTTTTGTGTATTTCTTTTGGTTTTTTTCTGGAAATACTCCAATTTTACCTTTCCATTGGAAGAACATTTGATTTTTACGATGCTCTTGCCAATGTGCTAGGCGTATTTATAGGAATATTCCTATTCAATAAAACACTAAAAACAAATTAGCATGTTCAAAGAATTAGAAGTTTCAGGGACAGGCGTGTTGGTTTTTTATATTTTGATTGCCTTGATGATCTTGGGATTGATTTACTTTTTCAGAAGAAAGTATTCTCAATATTCATTAGAACAGTTAAGAAACAACAATCAAAACTTAAAAAATTCCGACTTAGGTAGCCGGACTAAGTTTCCCGAAGTTGACAACTTTAAGTTATCCAAAAGTTTTATAAACTTTGGATTCGCTTCTGCTATGGCAATTTCATTGGTTACCATGAGTTGGACTGTGTATGAAAAGAAAATTTTGATCACAGATGACATGATGGATTTTGATGATGAGGTAGAGGTAGAAATACCACGTACAGCAGAACCACCACCACCACCACCACCACCACCACCACCGGTTATTCAGGAGGTTCCGGACGAGGTTAAAGTAGAAGAAACCAAGTTTGAAAGTCAGGATGTTCAGGAGGAGACAACGGTACAGGCACCGGTAGCCAGTAATGCACCACCGCCACCACCACCGCCGCCACCACCGCCACCACCAGCGGAAGAAATTTTTAAGAAGGTTGAACAGATGCCACGTTTTCCGGGTTGTGAAGACATGAAAGGTTCGGACGCAGAGAAAGAAGAATGTGCCAAAAAGAAACTTTTAGAGTTTATTTATGGCAATCTCAAATATCCTGCTATTGCCAGAGAAAACGGTGTGGAAGGTAATGTCGTGGTTCAATTTGTTGTCGACAAAGATGGTTCTGTAAAAGATATCAATGTTGTAAGAGACATTGGTGCCGGTTGCGGAACTGCAGCACAGACAGCAGTAGATGCCATGAACAGTATGGGAAAAAAATGGACACCGGGCAAACAGCTTGGAAGACCGGTAAAAGTACTTTATACACTGCCGATCAGATTCAAACTCGAGTAGTTGTTCACAAATATTATTAAAGAAGGCTTATACATGTATTCCATTGTATAAGCCTTCTTTATTTTATAAAATCTCATCAAGTCCATCATATATTAGTTTGTTTATTCAATAGCCAACTTATTATTTTAAAAAATGATTACGTACCAAAAATTGCATCTTATATTTTCTATCGTTCTGATGTCCGGCTCAATATGGATGTATAAATCTTCGGTCAATCCTTCCATCATACACTTAAGCCCGTTTTTACTTGGCATTATTTTATTGAGCTTAAATAACGGAATACGGGATGGATCTAAAGAACAAAAAAAAGTATCCTTCTACATTGCCTTGTCATCTGTTGTCGTTTTTCTTCTTTTGATCTTTATACCCAATGTATGGAAAGACGAGGGATTTACACCTAATCTCATCATCATGATGGCCACGGCAGCCATTGTTGTTTTGTTCGATATATTTGACAAATCCAAAAAAACTAAAGCCAGGTAGTATCTCTGTAGGAAAACTTATCAGGATAATCTGTAGTAAAATGAAGTCCACGGCTTTCTTTTCTCATGTTGGCAGCCTTAGTTATCAGATATGCTATGGTTATCAGATTTCTCAATTCACACAACTGCGGAGACAAGGTCGTTGTGTGGTATAAATTTTCAGTTTCTTTATATAATATCTCAAGTCTGTCCAAAGCTCTTTTCAAACGGACATCAGATCTGACAATACCGACATAACTACTCATTATTTCTTTGAGTTCTTTGAGACTCTGGGTAATTAATACCATTTCCTTGGGTTCCGTTGTACCTTCTGCATTCCAGTCAGGAATATTGTTTTGAAGACTAACTCCATCAATGGTATCCATAATATCTCTCTGTATTCTTTCAGCAAAAACCAATCCTTCCAATAATGAGTTTGAGGCCAGCCTGTTTGCACCGTGCAATCCTGTATTGGTGCATTCACCAGCTGCATACAAGCGGTTAACAGAGGTTTTGCCCATTTCATCTGTGTTAATACCTCCACATATGTAATGACATGCGGGGACTACAGGGATGTAATCTTTGGCAGGATCAATACCCAAACTTTTGCATTTATCGGTTATGTTAGGAAAATGTGAGTAAAAAGCTTCCTGATTGAGATGGGTACAATCCAGATAAACAAATTCTTCACCACGAATTTTCATTTCATTGTCAATGGCTCTGGCTACGATATCTCTGGGCGCAAGAGACAACCTTTTATCATATTTGTGCATAAATTCTTTACCATCACTCGTTTTTAGGATGGCTCCGAAACCTCTTACTGCTTCCGAAACCAGAAATGCAGGATTATCCCCTGCCGGATTATATAAAGAAGTGGGATGAAACTGTACAAATTCCATGTTGGCAACTCTTCCTTTTGCTCTGTAAAACATGGCTATACCATCGCCTGTAGCGATGACAGGGTTTGTAGTTGCTTTGTAGACCTGACCGGCGCCTCCCGTTGCCAACACAGTGACTTTTGACAAAAATGTTTCAATTTCTTTTGTTTTTTTATTTAGTACATAGGCTCCGTAACATTCGATATCAGGCGTGAGTCTGGTGATATTCCTTCCCAGATGATGTTGGGTTATGATATCAATAGCATAATAATGTTCGTGAAAGGTTATATTTGAATATTCCTTAGCTTTATCATTTAATGTTCGTTGTATTTCCCATCCGGTAATATCTTTATAATGCAGGATCCTGTTTTCAGAATGGCCGCCTTCTTTACCAAGATCGTAGTTACCTTCCTTGTTTTTATCAAACCTCGCACCCCAATCAATGATATCAGCTATGCGTTCAGGTCCTTCTTTTACTACGATTTCTACAATCTTTTCATTACAAATACCATCGCCCGCATCCAGTGTATCCTCAATATGTTTTTGAAAATTATCAAGACTTTTGTCCCAAACGGCAGCCACACCACCTTGTGCATAACTGGTATTGCTTTCTTTTTCGGTACTTTTGGTCAGAACAGTGACAGAAAGGTCGGGTCTTTTCTGAGCCAGTCTGATAGCTAATGAATATCCGGCGACTCCTGCGCCAATGATTAAAACATCTGATTGATTCACGTTTATTCTGTTAGACTTCTAAAATCAAGAATATTTCCCATTTCAAAACAAAGACGACATCTTGGCTCGTATTTATCCTTTTCTCCCAAAACAACCGTTTCTTCTTCGTCACTCAGGCGATAAGAGTGGGTTGCCAGATTTCCGCAATGTGGACAAATCGCATGAACCTTGGTAATATATTCAGCTACCGAAAGCAAAGACGGCATAGGTCCGAACGGACGACCTTTGTAATCCATATCCAGGCCTGCGATGATGACGCGGATCCCTTTGATCGCAAGTTTTTGACAAACTTCCGGTAAATATTCGTCAAAAAATTGAGCTTCATCAATACCGACTACATTGATATCTGATACGTGTTGGTAGATTTCTTTACTGGTACGGATAGGAATGCTGTCTATACTGTTTTCATCGTGGGATACCACTTTTTCAACATCGTAGCGAATATCTTTTTCGGGTTTGAAGATTTGAATTCTTTGATTGGCATATTTAGCTCTGCGAATCCTTCTGATCAGTTCTTCTGTTTTTCCGGAAAACATAGATCCGCAAATGACTTCTATCCAGCCACTGCGTTGATTCCGAAAACTAGGTTCTAAAAACATATAAAAAATTTCCTTTGCAAAGGTAAAATAAATCTGCTGGTGCAGGGTTGATTGACAGAAAATTTCGGTTCTTAATATGAGGTCTTTATGACAAAAATCCTGCATATTTGTTTATCACACTTGTTGCCGGATATATTTGAAATGATATTTTTCACTAAAAAGAGATAAATCTTCTTCAACAAAATTTTCTTCAATAAATCCCGGTATATCAAAAAGGCCGTCACCTTCCCGGTATATCAACGTCACAGGAACTAAAGGACAATTAATATCCAGACACTGGATCAGAGAGGCTTGATTGGCATACACATAAAACTCTCTTTTGTATAATATGCAAGGTATAGGATTCCTGAAAAAATCTGATTGAACCTTCTGATAGTCGTCTGAAAAATCCTTTGTTACCGTTGACCGGGTAGGTAAAATCCGAAGAGGAGATAACCAGATTTTAGGGGCATTTTGGTTTTCGCAGTAACTTTTGTACAAGGATATTATTAATTGTGTGACCTGGTCAATGCTGGCCGAGGAGGTGTCAACCAAGGCATCAAAATCGGTAAACAACCCGGGTTTTACCCCGTAGTTTGAGGCAAATCTTTGGTTTTCACTTTCTCTTCTTTCCCTCAACTCTTTGATTTTTCCCTGAACATCGTTCGCTGCCGGCTCACCTATTCGTTTGTCATCTTTTAAAACCCTCATGGCGGCGACTTCATCCAGCGCCATCAAATATATTTTAAAAGAAGAAGTTATAAAGTGCCAGGCAAGTCTTGAATCTAAAATGTGAGGCTCTTTGACGTTGTTTATTTCCTTTACTTTGTTATCAATATAATCGTCAATGTGGAGGTTTTGATCCGTAAAACGATTAAACTCTAAGGTGTTCATCCCCATTTCCTGAGCAAGATTACGTTGTATTTGTCCTGTCGACAGATACGTAAAGCCCAAAATCCGGCAAAGTTCTTTCGCTACTGTGCTTTTGCCGCTTCCCAAGTCTCCGGTAATGGTGATATGCATATGTGATATTGTTGTAAAAGGCAGCAAAAGTAATCCATTCTGCAGACTTTTACTTAAAGCCCGGCATCATTTCTTGTGATGATGGTGATCATTTTAAAATTGATATTATAAAAGTATTTTTGTAAAAAAGAAAATATGATTAAAGAAGTAAGCGGAGACATTTTATTGTCAGATTCCAAAACCATAGTTCAAAGTGTTGCTCCAATGGATCATTGTGATCAGGGATTGGCTTTGGCTTTAAGAGAGAGATATCCCTCCATGGTCAAAGATTTCAGACATTTTTGCAAATTACACAACCCCAAACCAGGTGAGATATGGGCTTGGGGAGGAGTAGGTGGTGTTCAGATTGTCAACCTACTTTGTCAGGAATCTGCAGAACATTCCAAAGGTGGTCGTCCCGGAAAGGCGTCTTTAAGTAATGTGGATTATGCATTAAAAGAGCTTGCCAAATGGATTATAAAGGAAAATATTGACAGATTATCCATTCCCAAAATCGCTACAGGTGTCGGTGGTTTGGAATGGGATGATGTGAGAAATTCCATCCACAAACAATTAAACGATTTGCCGGCAAAAATATTTGTCTATTCAACCTACCAAAAAGGGGTTAAAGCAAAAGAAGAATAAACAAATACAGCTCCGATCAGGCAGTAACGACAGGCTCGGCCAGAATTTTATGGTTTACTTTGGCCTTTTTAAGCATGTCATTTTTGTTTTTTGATTCCTGAATAAGGGTGTCGACCTCTTTTTTAGTTTGCTCAAATTCTTTTTGAAGCAATTCAAGATTTTTTAATTGTGCATTGGAAGGTACACCGGGATAATTGACAATTTCGCTGTACAGGGCAGCGATTTTTTCACGTAATCTGGGTTCTGCCTGACCTACATAATTGTCACCGGTTAGTACCACCATTTTTTCTTTGGTTTGGTCCAATTGTTTTTTGTATCCGTTCAGGTTCAACTTTTTTGCCAACTTTTTATCTTTGATCAACGCTGAAGCTTCTTCTGTGGTTTTGATTAAAAGGTCCATTTTTTCCACTTCTTTGGCAAGATCTTCAGACATACGATAAAGCATCATACTTTTTTCATATTGCGTTTTTCTTTCTGCCTCTGAGATAATGGATTGGTCTGCATATTTCAGATTTATGTCCTGTTCAAAAACCTGATTGCCTTTTGTCATTCTGACTTTATACTTGCCGGACGGATATTTTGGCGCAGAAAAACCACCAAAAGTTAGTGTTTTTCCCTTGGCCACTTTTGGCATCTGATGGGTATAGTTCCACAAAACTTCGTTGAGACCTTTGCTTTTTCCCGGAGGAAGATCAGCCACCTTATTACCTTCTTCATCAAATATTTCCAGAGTCATTTTACCAAAAGTGTGTCTTTTATTCATATAATACACGATCCTGGCAGCGGTAGTTGGATTATCTCCTGTAAACTCTCCGACTTGTGGAAATTCCTGAAAAGTCACCGTTTCATTGATAGTGTTTGGTCTGAGATCCACAAAAACAAAATCTTTATCTAAAAAGGCAGGCTCTATTTTTTGAACCGCTGTCAGGTCATCAATGATGATTATTCCCCTTCCATGCGTCCCCAGAATTAATGCATTTTCTTCTTTGTGAATGGTCATATAATGGATAGCAACAGAAGGAACATTGTTTTCAAATTTAGTCCAGTTTGTGCCGGCATCAAAAGAAATGTATAATCCCCATTCTGTTCCGAGGTATAAAATATTCGGATTTTTGATGTCTTCTTTTATCGAACGTACAAAAACCGGAATCTGGTCATTAACGATGGACTTCCAGGTTTTTCCTCCATCTGTTGTTTTTTGGACATATGGTCTCATGTCATTTTGGGTATGACCATCAAAAACCACATAAGCTGTATTTTTATCATAATTACCGGGCTCGATAAAATACGTCCAGGTATTTTGAGGCACATCTTTTATATTTTTTCTGACATTTTCCCAGGTTTTCCCCCCGTCAAAGGTTACCTGAACATTTCCATCATCTGTGCCGGCCCAAATAATATTTTTATCTAAGGGCGACTCATTGATGGTAAACACGGTACAATGGTTTTCTGCACCTGAATTATCAGCGCTTAACCCGCCTGATTCAGCCTGCATTTGTTTGTTAGGGTCATTTGTGGTCAGGTCAGGGGATAGTTTTCTCCAGGTTTCTCCTTTGTCGTCAGAAACATGAATAAACTGGCTGCCGACATATACCCGATCCGGATTATGCAAACTCGTAGACAACGGTGCATTCCAGTTGAATCTGAGTTTGGGATCACCGTCCTCTCTGTATGGTTTTATGGTTTTTGCCAGACTTTTGGATACGTTGACCCGCCAGATGTTTTCAGCACCCTGCATTTCTGAATATACCGTATTCGGATCAGTTGGATGCGGATAGACCCTGAAACCATCACCATAACCCACGGGTTTCCAGTCGCTGTTTCTGATACCTCCCGGCTTGCTGCTTGGTCCTACCCACGAACCATTATCCTGTAATCCGCCATAAACCCAATATGGTTTTTGGTTATCTACTGAAACATGATAAAACTGAGATAAGGGCAAACCTTTGACCATTTCCCATATCGTACCACCATCCCAACTTCGGTACACACCACCATCGGTACCTACTACTATTTTGTCAGAATTATTCGGATCAAAAATAAAAT
>Ga0209573_1004977_pt1 | contig 12505 bp, 11 predicted proteins | sample TNRBio252014_DNA_FD_185870 | JGI IMG/M metagenome (GOLD analysis project Ga0209573, IMG submission 185870) | Wastewater treatment Type I Accumulibacter community from EBPR Bioreactor in Madison, WI, USA - TNR Reactor_6/25/2014_ DNA (SPAdes)... | ecosystem: Engineered > Bioreactor > EBPR >...
TTAAAACAGTTGGGGAATGAACAAAAGCCATCAGGACGACATAAAACGACGATCGAGTCAGGCAACCTTGCCAGTGGAATCTATATTTATTCGCTGAGAGTAAACGACATAAATATCAACAAAAAATTGGTGATACTGAAATGATAATCACCAAACCAATAGCCCCAACGCATCTGGATGAATCCCTTCGTTTGAGGATAAAAACAAAACTCATTTTGTTATCAACCATCTTGGTTTTCTTGATGAGCATTCCCGGCTATTCCACAATTCGGTATGTAAAAGCGGGAAATCCAAACCCTATCGCTCCTTACACAAGCTGGGAGACGGCTTCAGACAGTCTGCAGAAGGTTGTTGATATTTGTGAGGATGGCGATACACTAATGATTGGAAAAGGAAGTTATAGAGAATTGGTACGATCTGAAAGGCATAACATATCCCTCTCGTTTATTGGGACTGATGTTGACAGTTGTATATTTGACCTTTCCGGGTACCCTCCAGAAGGTTTATATTGCACCTCGCTATTTGTAAAGCATACTATCACTTTGGAAAATCTGAATTTCACGACAACAAGCCTAATAAACGATCACAGTGCGATATTCTTTGGTTATTCTCCTTCCCCCCAAAGAATAGATGTAAGAAATTGTCGTTTTTCGAACCTTAATAAATGTATTGATGCTTATAAAGTAAACGGTGAGATAACCGGTAACTACTTTTATAAAGTGAATAAAGCGGTGCGAAACACTGATCGTCCTTCGGGTGAGTACATAAGGATTTACAATAACACGATTATTCTATCAGGTGCAACCGCAATTGTCTGCTATTTTGGGACAATTCGAAATAATTGGATAATATTAAGACAAGGAGCCGGGATTTCAGGTGGGGGAGGATTATTTATAAGTCAGCAACAAATTTACAATAATTTTGTAACACGATTCACTTCAGGAGCCTATGGTGAAGCATTTTTTGATGTTGAAGGGAAAATCATAAACAATGTGATAATTAGAGTGGGTGTTGGTATAAGACCAATTGGCTCTGAAGTTAAAAACAATGTGATTGCTTATTGTGGTGAAGCAGCAATTCGTTTTACCTCACCCGGTCATGCCTTAAACAACAACATTAACTATAATTCGTTTTATCAGAACAATTTAATATCATACGATCTGTCGTTATTTAACCCCGACACAACAATATATTACACAGCAGACCCAATGTTTGAAAATCAGGACAGTAACAACTTTCTTCTCCAGATGTTTTCACCTTTGATTGATGCCGGTGATCCAAACATCCTTGATGTTGATGGTTCAAGAAGTGATGTAGGTTTATTTGGAGGACCTTATGGACAGAGTTATGAATATAAAGATTTACCTCCAAAGAAACCGAAGTTTACCCATGCGACCTCACCCCCGACCCCTCTCCTCACTTCAGGAGAGGGGAGTACAGAAAGAGTAGTAGAACTTCTATGGCGAGGAGGAACTGAGGCTGATTTTAATTCATTTTCACTCCACAGAAGCAGAGACCCTAAGTTTATCCCAAGTGACAACAATAGAATATATTCTGGAATTGATACACTATTCACAGATTCACTTACAGACCCGACAGGTAGTTACAGTTATAAACTGACTGCAAAAGACAATCAAGGGAATGTCAGTAAACTTGACAGTGTAACGGTTGTCTTAACTGGTATTTCTGCAGAAGAAGAAAGCCCAACACCTGAGAGAATATATCTTTACCAAAATTACCCAAACCCCTTTAACCCTTCAACAAAGATAAAATTCTCACTTTCAGAAGAATCAGAAGTAATCCTTCGTGTATATGATGTAAATGGAGAATTAGTTACAATGCTTCAAAACGGATGGCTTCCTGCAGGAGAGTATGAAAGGGAATTTTCTCCGGCAACAATAGGGACATTAAAAGATATTGCATCCGGTGTTTATTTTTACAATTTGTTGGTCAGAGACAAAAATATGATCCCATTATTCGTAAAAACCGAAAAAATGATGTTTTTAAAGTAGAACTTGAGAAACTTTAGTGGCATGAGAGACTTGAGTTCATTAGCATCATATTTCTGAAATTGGCAAAAGCTTTAGGATCATATTGAGCAAAAAACTAATCCAATTGCCCTGATTCTCTTTGAAATTCAACGAGCGGAAATCATCCGTCAGGAAAAACGGCAACTTCCTCCAACAAAATCGTCTGCTTTTATTTTTTACTTCTTGGATTTGGTTATTCTCCTGCTAAAATGTCACTTTACTTTTTTGCTACTATTTTTTTCTGATGAGCAAAAATTTGTTTCTCAGTAAATAAAAAATTAATTTTGATGACAATTTTATTCAATTTAGAGAACCAAAAGAGTTAAGCAATGAGTATAGAAGAAATCCGTGAACTGTTTCCTTACCTCAATCTTGGGAAAATCTATCTCAACCATGCTGCTCTCTCACCACTGCCCCAACCGGTAATCGATCATGCAAACCTGTTCCTGACAAGGCGTAGTCAAACCAGTATTGACGATATGAACCAATGGGCAGCGGATACCCATGAAGCGAAGGCAAAACTTGGTATATTATTAAATGCTCAACCGGAGAGGTTCGCTTTTTTTGAAGCTACAGCAACAGCCCTTAACATACTTGCTCAGGGGATTACATGGCAACCCGGTGATCGTATTCTGATCGACCATGTTGAACTCCCATCGGATATTATGCCACTGCTTAATCTTAGACATTACGGAGTGGAGATCGATTTTCTCCCCTCAACCAAAACAGTCTCCAGTACGAATAATATCATTGCAGCAATAACACCAAAAACAAAACTTGTGCATTTAAATGCTGTCCACTACCTTAACGGGTACAGAACAAATCTCAAAACGATAGGGGAATATACTTCACAAAATGGCATTATTTTTTCAGTAGATGCCAGCCAGGCAGTTGGAGCACTTCAAATAGACCTTGAGGATAGTAAGATTGACTTCCTCTCATGTGGTACTCAAAAATGGTTATTTGGATTGATGGGACTTGCTTTTATATATATAACGCCGGAACTACAGCGCAACATCACTCTAAAATTTAATCACTGGTCAACATTCGGAATGCATTCATCTCTACTTGACTACAATCTCGACCATAACAACTCGGCAGATTCTTTGCAGAACGGAACAATCAATATAATCGGGGTAAATGCTTTGATTGGTGCCCTTAACATGTTGTTGACTTATGGACCGTCAAAAATTGAAAATCGGATTATCGAACACACCATTTATACGATCGAACAATTTCATCAGATTGGGATAAAACCGGTTTGTGGAAAATACAAAATCACAAACCTTTCGGGAATCATCAGTTTTAAGTCGCCTAAATCAAAATTGATTTATAAAAGACTCACAGAAGAAAAGATCAGTACCTCACTGAGGGAAGGGTATGTCCGCCTCTCTCACCATTTTTATAATACAACCGGTGAACTTGATCAGGCGATAGCTATCATAAAATCCTGTTAGAGCTTTAAATCAAAAAACAGAAATGTTTTTCCCGATCGAAGGTCACACGATTGCACTATTTTAATACTTTTTAATCCTGAGTTCACCCATGCTGACATTTATATCAATTATTCCACCACCACCATTGAGCACACATGAAAAGTTTACTTTGCCACCCGACTTTTTCGAAGCAACCAGGTAGTCACTCTTAATTTCGTCACCCACCAGGTCACCCCAATCGAAGGAAGTAACTGTTCCCTTTATCGTTGATTTTAACGTTGGAGGGATTCTAATTTCCACGTCTCCTGAAGAATTTTGGATGTTGATTTTTCCTGTATTCGTTGCAGCAACTCCAATTTCCACCTCCCCGGCTGATGTTTTAATAATTGCATCAGAGTGAACGAGGCCAATTAATACTTCTCCCGCTGAAGTCTTTGCATTAATTTTCCCGATTGCCGCATCAACCATGAGAGACCCACCGGCTGTTGTTAAGACGCTGCTGCCTTGCAGAGATGCCACCTTTATGTTGCCGCCTGCAGTTTTGAAATTTGCACCACCGGCCACATTCCGCACCAGGATATCACCACCGGCCGTTCCCAGAGTGGCACTTTCAGCAAAATTTCCACAAACAATGTTTCCTCCTGAAGTTAAAAAGTTTGCTTTTCCTTTTACATCTTTAACCTGGATGTCGCCTCCGGCAGTTTTGAGTGTACACTCTCCAAGAACATTTCCAAAAACGATATCTCCGCCTGAAGTTGAAGCGTTCATACCTCCGTTAATATTTTTTCCTCTGATATCTCCACCTGCAGTAAATAACACATGATTTCCGGTGATTTGATCCAGAATTGTTATTTCACCGGCTGCGGTGCTTAAATTCAAGTTGAAGTGTGAAGGTACGGTGATAACAAATTTTATGTAGTCACCCCATTTTACAGAATTTGTAAAAACGATATATACCGAATTTCCCCTCTGATCGGCGGTAAAATTGGAGGTTCCTTCTTCAGAAACTCCTTCTCCGAGCACCAATACTTCATTTTTATTCCAGACTTTCACCACCACTTCGCCGTAATCTGAATTCAGATTTAGAGTACCACCCGGAGTGACATTAAATGTTGCCTTAAAATCCAGGTCACCGCCAAAAGTTATGGTGATTGAACTCAGGATTAATATTACTAATAAAATTATCGTTCGCATTTTTAAAGTTCCTTTGAATCTAAAATGGTTTTTGCTCTAATCTTTATGTACGGATTTTCTTCTTGCTCAAGTTGGTTCTTAAAGACAGAGAGTATCTCATCGTCGGCTTTGAATCCTGATTCAATGGCTTTTACCAATGAGTTTATTGCTTCTATGCGGTTACCCGGAACTTTGTCGTTTACAAGTACATGGAGATATGTTTTTTTAATTTCATCATCAAACGGGAGTGATGCCAGAGTTTTTAGAGCCTGGAGTCTCACCCCCGGATTTTCGTCGTTACTTGCGGCTGATACAAGTGCTTCTTTGATTCCCGTTAATTCATTTTTAGTATAGTTATTGCTGACAAGATTTATTGAATTCAGCCTTGTCCCGGGGTTTTTTTCATTCAGGATCGAATAAGTCAGGAGTTTTTGAATTTCAGGATCTTCAGGAGAGCCGGAAATGGTAACCCTTTTTGTCGCATCAAATGTAAAAGTGATATTCCCGTCTTTGGCATCTTTGTCGTCAAATCTTACATTGGTTATTCGGGGTTGTGCATCTTTATTATCTGAAACAGGGGTGAATAATGGATCAATTGCCGAATGTTTTTGACCGAAAAATAAAATCCCAACCAGGAGACCGGCTGCTATTCCAAAAGAGCCTGTCAGGGCGGGGACTGTCCATCTGAGTCCAAAAAAATCTTTTATTTTTTCAACAAAACTCTTTTTGTCATCCATGGCATACAATGTTTGTCTTAGTTCTCTTCTTGAGTCAACCAACAACTTTTCCACATTAAACTGAGGCAGGTCGTCATTGATATCGGAAAGAAACTGAGTTTGTAACTCATATTCAGACTTGCAGATATCACAATTATCGATGTGTTTTCTCAGTTTCTGTGCTTCGTTATCGGTGAGTTCACCACTTATCAGCAGAATTATATCTTCAGTAAAATCTTTATGTTCCATAATCATAACCTAATTGTAGAATTGCCGAAGGGCATTCTTCATTTTAATTGTTGCATCAAAAAGATAGCGTTTCACTGTTCCTTCGTTAAGTCCGGTGATATCCGCAATCTCTCTGAGTTTGTAACCTTCAAAGTGTTTCATTGTAAAAACAAGTTTTTGTTTACCTGTGAGCTGTTCCACGGCTTTTTGAATTCCTGCTTTAAGCTCCATATTCCGCAAGTTTTGTTCCGGATTCAGATCATTGCTAACGATCTGTAACGCCGGAGCACCCTCCTCGTCATCAGGGTTGATGCTTTCGAGTGCATCAACTGTTTGGTGTTTACCTGTTCTTTCAACATGGGTAAGGCAAACATTTGTTGCTATTCTAAAAAGCCATGTAGAGAACTCACTCTTGAACTCAAACTTTGGCAGACTCCTGTAAACCCTGATGAAGACTTCTTGATAGATATCTTTAGCATCTTCTTCAGAGCGGGTGTAACGCAAAGCCAGAGTAAGGACTTTTCTGTCATACTTTTTAACGAGGACTTCGAAGGCATCTTTGTTGCCAGCTTGAGCCTCTTTTATGAGATTGTAACCGTCTTGAGCCATATTTTCCGTTTACTTAATTGGTTAGACCTCGCGGTTCAAAAAAAGGTTGTAGTTGAGTGGTTTAAATTAGGGAATAATTGTTTTACTCCTCCCCAAAAAGTGAAGGAGTCTCCAACGATGGATTTTTGCGTTCGGGAGTTGTGATTCCTTCGGGCAGATTTGTTTCGTTTCCATTCACATCCACAGGTATGGCACCTTTGGTAAAGAAGTCATTGTTGGCGATATTTTCACCGGGTTGCGATACCCTCACAAATATTTTCCTTCCTCTTTTTAATCCATCGTGAACTCCCTCCCATGTACCCCCTTTGTTTGAGGATTGTGCCACAAAGATATTCTCTGCGAGTCCATATATTACCGGATTTCTTGCCATCGCCAACCCGACACTCCATGGTGCTTTTGGGAAAAAAGTACTTACCACTAACACATCACCTTCAACAATCTGAGGATAATATTTTTTTATGCCTGTGCCAAATGTCATGATTCCCTGCGGTAGGACTATAATACTTCGCCCTTTCACCTTGAGAGTACTTTCGAGAGCACGCTGATCCACCCCTTTTGCAAAACCGCTAACAACCACTCTAAACTCTTTGGTAGCGTTGAGGCAGACATTATCCGTAAAGTTGAAGGAAATTTCTGATGCATCCCTTGAACCGACCACCGCAATTGATCTTTCCTGAAGCATCTGTTTGTCACCTTTGATATAGAGAAGGGGAGGGGAAAGACTCACTTTCATATTATTTTTAAGGATTTTTGAATAGTCAGGAGAGTTCAAAGTTATTATTTCAAAGCCTTGAGAAAGAATATCTTCAACCAAAAAAGCGAGATTTGGCAGCTCTTTTCCAGCGGTGCGTATCGTTTCAATTTCTTTTTCATTCAAAAGGAATAAACCGGCAATTTGTGAATCATCCAATTCATAAAAATCTGACAACGAGATTTTATTTGTATGGAGTATGTTAACAAGAAGTTTGTTTATTTTTTCATTTCCCCATCGTGGAAGGAAATGGGTGAAAGCAAGCCAGTAAGGTAGTTCGTTTTCGAATTTCATGAATCATGTCCAATCGTTTTTGCAATTACAATAGGTGAAATAACTTTTGCTCCGTGTTGTGTTAGCATCCTTCCGAGTTCTTTCATGGTTGCTCCGCTGTCAAAAATGTCATCAATAAGAAGTATTGATTTCCCGACAACTTCCTTTTCATTTTTAAGGGTGAATGCGTTTTTAACATTATCAGTTTTAAGAAGTCCCGTTTTGAATGATTTTTGGGCGTCGGTTGTTCGTGTTTTAATTATTCCATCAGAGACTGGTGTTTTAAGTGCTTTTCCGATTTTGACCGAGAAATTTTTTACCAGATCGCCCGACATGGTTGAAGGGACAAACATAATAAGATCAAATTTTGTAACACCAAAAACACTTTTAAAGGCTTTTAGGGTGAGGGACACCAGAAATTCCGGGAATTCGCCACCTTTACCATACTTACAATTGTGCACAGTTTCACCAACATTAGAGAAACCGTAAAACGAAGCTGCAACGCCGTTTGTTAAATTACTTTTGGTTGTTTCAACCTCAAGAACCGGATAAAAGCTCTCCTTGAACTCAACAAGTTTATTTTTTACCAATTCTGAAATCGGTGGAGTGATGGAAATTCCGGTGTCGTTGTCACATTTCCCACAGTTTTGTTGTGGTTCATCGCCAAGGAACTCACACAAATAGTTCATTCTGCAACCTTTGATGTCGAGGTATTTGATCATTTTATCAAATTCGAGCAATTTTTGTCGGCGTTGTTGTTCAAATGTTTTGGTGCTTAGAGTCGCTGCACCAAAACGATATTCATATTTTTTCCGACGATCAACCATCACTTCATTGATTATTCCCTGATCGATTAAATCGGCTTTAATAACATTTACCTGAGTAACAGTAATGTTAAGTCTTCTTGCGATATCATATATCCCAAGGCTCTCTTTTTTTAGAATCTCAATCACCTTTTCATATTTTTCCATGGGTGGTTTGGAGGTTTCTATAAACCTTCGGGGAAGTGAAAGGTCTTCCGCCGGATTAAAAAAGAGAAGTATCAGCGTTTTTGCTCCATCCCTTCCTGCTCTTCCAATTTCCTGATAATAGTGGATTGGTGAAACCGGAATCTGGGTATGAATAATAAATCTAATATCAGGTTTGTCGATTCCCATTCCAAGAGCGTTGGTTGAGACAATACATTTATATCCGTTGTTAATCAATGCTTTTTCAACGTTGACTCTGGTTTCTTTGTCCATACCACCGTTATATGCCGCTGAATTTATTCCGACATAATTTAACCATTTTGAATAGATGAGAGTATCAACCTGTGTACCGGTGTAGATTAAACCTGTCCCGTTTATTTTATTTAGATTTTCCGCCAGCCAAAGCATTTTTGCATCTTCTGATTCCGTTTTAATCACATAAAGAGAGAGGTTGTTTCGTAACAGATTTCCCCTGATAGATGAAATATTTCCGCCAACCTGAATTTTAATATCTTCTTCAACCCGTTTTGTTGCTGTTGCTGTGGTGGCAAGTACCGGAAAATTTTGAGGCAACAATTTAACAAGATTCAAAATTCTTTTAAAAGATGGCCTGAAGTCGTGTCCCCAAACTGAAATACAATGTGCTTCATCAATTACAACCATCGAAATGTTAATTTTTCTTGCGGTCTCGATCCAATCTAAATTGTCCATCCTTTCGGGAGCGATATATAATATCTTTACACGATTATTTTCCACATCCTCCAGGATGTCTCTATTTTCTTCCGGAGTCTGATTCGAGTTTAAACATCTTGCAGAAATCCCAAGTGACTGCAGTTTCTGAACCTGATCGCGCATTAGAGCAATTAGGGGGGAGAAAACTATTGTTGTCCCTTCAAAAACGGTGGCCGGGAATTGAAAACAAAGCGATTTACCGAAGCCTGTTTTTTCAATAAGGAGTACCCTTTCTCCACGAAAGAGCCTCTCAATAACCATCCATTGAGTATCGTAAAAAGAATTTAACCCGAAATAATTGAGAAGGTGTGATTCTGCTTTGGCTCTGTCCATTTTTGCCCGAAAAATAATAAAGGAATAGACTAAATTTAAGAGAATAAATTTGGAATTTTGCAGGTTTTTGAATCAGGAGTTTAAAATGGCTATCAGAAAAAAAATTTTATTAGCAACAAAAAACAGAGGGAAACTTGTAGAGATACGGGCTATCCTGGGAACCGACCATTTTGAATTTATTCCGGTGGATTCCATCAGAATGTTCCCTGAAATTCCTGAAACGGGAACCACTTTCACTGAAAATGCGATTATAAAAGCAAAGGAGTCTTTTAAATTGACAGGAATTCCCGCACTTGCAGATGATTCCGGCCTGTGGGTTGATTGTCTCGACGGAAAACCCGGCGTTTATTCCGCAAGATTTGCCGGCGAAAATGCCACGGATGATGAGAATACCGATAAGGTCCTGGAGGAAATTAAGGCGTTTAATCCACCATACACTGCAAAATATGTTTGTGTTTTGGCTTTTTATGATGGAAAATCGGTTATCACCACAGAAGGTGAATGTAACGGAGAACTTTTGCTTGAAAAAAAGGGGTTTAATGGATTTGGCTACGATCCCGTATTTAAACCAACCGGGTACGATGAAACGATGGCAGAATTGGACCCGGAGACGAAGAACAAACTTAGCCATAGATTTAAAGCGCTTGAAAAGATGAAAGAGGCACTCACAAAATGAAATTTGGAAAAAATTTAATTCTTTTTACACTCCTCTTAAGTATGTTGTTTTTAACATCCTGTAAGGAAAGTATTGATCCGCTAAAACCGGAGGTGATCAAAAACTATTTTACTTTACCCAACAATGCAGTAAACAAATATCTCGTCGATTCAGTATCGACCGGAAATGAGTATTTCCCAATCGGTATAAAGACAGTTCTTTGGGGACCTGAGGTTGTAACAGCCGGCACACCATATTACGCCCAAATCGAGCAATTGGATTACGCAGATGGGGGAGGAACCCTTCAAAGAATGAAAGTAAGGAAAACGGAACGGGGTTTATACTATTATCTCGATACTACCGGATTTTCGGCCCTTATTCCTGATACAGCAAAACCATTTATTCAAATCGACAGGGAAATAACAGCGATTTCACTTCCATTTTTTGCCGGTCAATCGTGGTCGGCTTTTAAGTTTAATGTTGTGATAATTCCGATAATCAACTGTACTGCAAATTATTTGGGAAGTGTCACCTATGATCAGACAATTCAAGGGCACCCGGGAACAGTGACTGCAGAGAGAATAAAATATACACTCTCAATAACGATTCCAACCCCGGGGCAGCCGGCAGTTAATATACAATATACCGGTGAAGTCTGGTATGCGGAGAATCTTGGCGTAGTGAAGAAGGAAGGCGACTACTTCCTTTTTCAATTCCTTGGAGGGAGTGAGGTTGATCTCTTGATGCCAAATTACCATGTAAGAGAGAGACTAAACGAGATTATAAAATAATTAGTGAATGGGGTGCCGGGAAACGGACACCCGATTGGATAAATAAAAATTGATTTTTAACTATTGGAAGTGAACGATGAGATATAAATTATTAGGTAGAAGTGGACTAAAAGTTTCGGAACTTTGTCTCGGAACCATGTCATTTGGAACCGAGTGGGGAACCGGAGCTGAAAAAGAAGAGAGTAAAAAAGTATTTGATCGTTTCGCCGAAGCCGGTGGAAATTTTTTAGACACAGCAAACAGATATACCGAAGGAACGAGCGAAAAATTCCTGGGTGAATTTATGGGAAAAGAACGGGATAAGTTTGTTGTAGCCACAAAATACAGCCTTTTTACAAAGAGGGGTGATCTGAATGATGCGGGTAACAGCCGTAAAAACATGTTCAGATCGGTTGAGGGCAGTTTAAAAAGATTAGGTACTGACTATATCGATGTTCTTTATGTCCACATGTGGGATTTTACAACACCAATGGATGAAGTGCTTCGTGGTCTCGATGACCTTATCAGGATGGGCAAGGTAACTTATATAGCTGTTTCAGATTCACCTGCATGGGTGGTTTCTGCTTCGCAGGTGATGGCAGAACTAAAGGGATGGTCACAGTTTGTCGCTTTTCAGGCTGAGTATAACTTAATCAAGAGAGAAGCTGAAAGAGATATTCTTCCGATGTGTGAACAATTTGATATTACATGTACTTCATGGGCACCAATTGCCGGGGGAGCACTTTCAGGAAAATACTTGAAAGATGCCGATGCTGAAGGACGAATAAAACCTGAAAGTGTAAGACGCAATGAACGGAGCAACCAGATAGTTGGTAAAGTGATCGAAATTGCCAATGAGTTGGGAGTTTCTGCTACTCAGGTTGCTATGAACTGGCACAGGCAAAACCGATTTAGAATAATTCCGGTAATTGGTGCAAGAAAAGAGTCACAGATAATTGACAGTCTTGGATGTCTCGATTTTGAAATTCCTGCCGATAAATTGTCAATCCTTAATGAGTTAACACGGATTGAACCGGGCTTCCCACATGATCTGTTACACAGTGCACAGGCAAACGATTTGTTGTACGGTGGTATGGTTGACAAGTTCGACAATCACAGGAGTAAATAAGCGATTTCAAGTTGCTTAACAAGGTAAATCTTTTGTATTATGTCAACGAGACTTTCGCGAGGATGGGGGTGGCTGTTTATAATCACATGTGGGGACCCAGCGAGTTTAAGGCAACCGGCTCACTCAAGAATCTGGAACTTGTCGACAGCTTAAATCAGATTAATATCCCCTCAATTTTCATTTGTGGTGAATTTGATGAGGCAACACCTGAGTCCACTGCATATTATAGTTCCAGGATGCCCGGCTCAGAATTCCATGTTATCCCCGGTTCATCGCACATGCACCACGCTGAAAAACAGGAAGAATTCATCACGATTGTTAGAGATTTTCTTAGAAGAACGGCTCACCGGTAAATTTAGTAGTATCAGGATAAAAAATATTCTTTACCTGGTCAAGAACAACTTGACTTTTATTTGAAAATTTAGTAACTTCCCGGGTCAATTTAGAGTTAATCATCTCTAAATGTTCAAATCAATCATTAGTTGGAATTTCACTATGCATTCCATATTTAGAATTTTGGTGTTGGGCTTTTTACCTATAGTTTTCATCTCTTCAACTTCCGCACAACAGCCCACTGAGATACTTTTTGGCACTTACCTCCCTTCAAGTAATTTTCCGGAAATTACTTACCATCGATTTAATGATTCCAATCTTGTGAAACTTGGGTTTAATACAATTTTGCAAACAGTTATGCATCCCGAT
>Ga0209573_1004978_pt1 | contig 12503 bp, 15 predicted proteins | sample TNRBio252014_DNA_FD_185870 | JGI IMG/M metagenome (GOLD analysis project Ga0209573, IMG submission 185870) | Wastewater treatment Type I Accumulibacter community from EBPR Bioreactor in Madison, WI, USA - TNR Reactor_6/25/2014_ DNA (SPAdes)... | ecosystem: Engineered > Bioreactor > EBPR >...
GGCTGCGAACCTCAAGATGGTCTAGCGGTCGCCCGTAGCTCTTGCGGAAGGCGGGGGATGTGTCCGGGCGATAGGTGATTTCGATCCGGATGCCGTGCCATGTAATTTCGTGTCGTTCCGTGGTCATGGGCTTTTTCCTTTCCTTTTGTTTTCAGGGTTGCGGCTGCAACCCGTCTAGGCCCGCGCCAATGAGCGGGGGGAACCCGTCAAGACCGGTGCGCGCCGAGGGGTATCTCCCGGCCTGCACAAGCCGCCGAAGGCGGCGCGGAAGGTGGGGGATACGGCGCGCTCCGCCCGCAAGGGCTTGGTCTTGACGGGGATGGGGCGGCACGCCCCTCTTAAAAGGCCGGATGCGAAGCAAGCGGCCACAAAAACCGGGCAACGGCCTGCACAGCGGGCAGGCGGGCTGCCACCGCTGCTTTTTGCTTGACGGGTGGGGCCAGGTTCCGGCAAGAGGAAGGATCAGAAAAAGGACAGGGGCCGGAAAGGATGCTGCAACAGGAATTCAATTACCGTTCGCTGATGGTCAGGGATGACAGCGGGCGCTATCGCCCGGCGTCCGGGGATGAAATCATTGAAGCCGCCCTCTCGGAAATCAATCGCCGCTTCGCGCGGGGCGTCGTCATTGACAGCGTGCGGCAAAGCCAGACGTTCGTGAATCTGCGCCTCGCCCGCTTTGAACATGAGGTGTTCGCCGTCCTCTGGCTGGATAACAAAAACCGGGTGCTGGTCTTCGAGGAGCTGTTCCGGGGCACGATCAATAGCGCAAGCGTCCATCCCCGCGAAATCGTCAAGTCCGCTATGAAACACAACGCCGCCGCCTGCATCCTGTGTCATAACCATCCTTCCGGCGTGTCTGATCCCAGTCGGGCTGACGAGACCATCACCCACCTGATTAAAGAGGCGCTGAGAATGGTGGAGGTCAATGTCCTGGATCATCTGATCGTGGGCGAACAGACCTATTCCTTCGCCGAACATGGGCTGCTTTAGGGCGATGGGAAAAAGAAATATCACGGGCATGAAAAACCCGCCTGGGAGAAAACTCCCAAGCGGGCTTGCGCGATAGGTTAGTACTCGCTCGGTAGCAAAATCACGTTGTTGGTGAAGTAGAAGGCGATTTCCGGTAAGGGAAAGTCGGTGTAGGTGAGGGTCTTGGCGTAAACCCGGCGGCCGTTGCCGTCCTCGCAAACGAGGGTGGCGGTCTGGTCGGGCTTCACCGTCAGTTTCCAGAGTTGGAATTCCTCGGCGGCCACGGCCTCGATGGACTTCTGGGCAAAGGCGATTTCGTCCAGAAGCCAGTAGGCCCCGCCCGCCTCCGCCACGTACTGCGCGCCCTCGGTGTAAAGAACGGTTTTAACCAGAGGGTGGCGATACCATGTTTCCGTTCCCGTGAACTGCATCAGGTCGGCTTTGATGAGGGGTTTTCTTCCTTGGGTCATGGCTCAATGCTCCTTCTTTTGAGTGACCCCCACGGCGGGGGCGAAGGTGCGAAAGGCCGTAAGCCCAAGGGCGGGCCGTCAATCCCCAACACGGGAGTCTCGCGCTAGCGAGACGAAGGGAGCGGGCCGGGGGTTGACGGGCCGACGGCTTGCGGCCAAACGTCACCCGTAGCCCCGCCCGTGGGAAGTCATACGAAGGGCAAGAGAACCACACACAAGGAATAAACGCTCTCGGGAAAGGCTGACAAGAGCAGGGGCAATAGGAAAAGAAGATTTCCAGAATGTTGGCAACCGGTCTTTTTTCATGTAAGCGTTGCCGAAAACGGGTTGCTTTAGGGCGGCGGGAAACAGCATGGAGGAGGGTCTAAGACAGGCGTGCTACACCTCTACCGTGAAATCAGGAATGAAGGCTTCATTGGCTTCTTTTGGATAGCCTCTCGGATTGCAAATGACTCTGGTGTTTCCTATGCAGTAATCGCTTTGCCAATGAAGATGCCCGTGAATCCATAGCTTTACATCGGATTTCTCAATAAAATCATCCAGGTTTGAGGCGTAAGCCGCATTGAGAATATCCTCTCTACAGGATTCGGGAATAGATCGCGGGCTGGGCGCATGATGCGTAATCACAATTTTATTGCATCCCTCTTTTTTTTGAATCTCGTGTTTAAGCCAATCGCAGGACTGCGCATGAATGCCTGCCGTATCTATCGAGCGCAATTTCCTGAAACTCGGGCTGATCCTTATTTTTCTATAATCCGTCATCTTCTGTGTCGCTTCATAACCAGCCATTCTCGAATCACCAAATAACCTGAAATCTGTCCATAGCGTACAGCCCAAAAATAGCACACCGTCAATTTCAATGGCTTCATTTTCCAAAATATGAACGTTGGTTCCTTTGGCCTTGTCCTTCAAATCATTGACATGCTTGGGATAGGCTTTGCCGTAATATTCGTGATTTCCAAGGATATAAAAAACGGGCTTGTTGGAAAACGTCTCTTTGGCCCAAGAAAATCCTTTGTCCTTCACATGAATATCGCCCGCAAGGATGACGATATCCGCATCAAATGCTGGTGGATGGAAGGCTTCAAATTCAATATGAAGGTCACTTGATATATACAATTTCATATGAGTCTTTATGCAATCGTCCTGGGGTGACGTGTTATTGCGGGTTTTCGCGTTGCAAAACCGTATTGCAAAATCAATTTGATTGGCAATAGGTTTATGCCATAAAAACCCGCCTGGGAGAAACCTCCCAAGCGGGCTTGCGCGATAGGTTAGTACTCGCTCGGTAGCAAAATCACGTTGTTGGTGAAGTAGAAGGCGATTTCCGGTAAGGGAAAGTCAGTGTAGGTCAGGGCCTTGGCGTAAACCCGGCGGCCGTTGCCGTCCTCACAAACGAGGGTGGCGGTCTGGTCGGGCTTCACCGTCAGTTTCCAGAGTTGGAATTCCTCGGCGGCTACAGCCTTGACGGACTTCTGGGCAAAGGCGATTTCGTCCAGAAGCCAGTAGGCCCCGCCCGCCTCGGCCACGTACTGCGCGCCCTCGGTGTAAAGAACGGTTTTGACCAGAGGGTGGCGATACCATGTTTCCGTTCCGGTGAACTGCGCCAGGTCGGCTTTGGTGAGGGGTTTTCTTCCTTGGGTCATGGCTCAATGCTCCTTCTTTTGAGTGACCCCCACGGCGGGGGCGAAGGTGCGAAAGGCCGCAAGCCCAAGGGCGGGCCGTCAATCCCCAACACGGGAGTCTCGCGCCAGCGAGACGAAGGGAGCGGGCCGGGGGTTGACGGGCCGACGGCTTGCGGCCAAACGCCACCCGTAGCCCCGCCCGTGGGAAGTCATAAGAAGGGCAAGGAGAGTCAGCCCCAGGGAACAAACGCTCTCGTGACCGGCTGGCAGGAGCAGGGGCAACAGGAAAAGAAGGTTTCCAGAATATAGGCAACCGGCCTTCTCATCAAAGGCCGTTAAACAGGGCTTAGGATTTGCCCCGGATAGGCGAGATTACTTCTTTCTGTGAGAGGGCGGTTTTCATACTGCCGATTATCACACTACTCCTAAATTGGAATCGGTAGAAATTACCTGTGAAACTGCGGAGTCCATGAGCGTTTCAAGTCTTCCTCGGATTCCTCTTCCTCTTCGTCAAGCATGGCACTGAATGTAAGAACTGTAAGTGTTTTCCCATACACCCCCAAACCGACAACCTCTTCCAAACCCTCAATCGAGCATCGCCCTCCAAACCAGTCAGTTAGGTTTGTTTCATCTTCAGCGTTGAGGCTACTTCGTATATTCTCTAACGATGCGTTGAAACGTCGCGTCTCACAGGAGCTAGGGAGCGGCGTCCCTTTCTTGATCCAAGTAAGACCAGCTACACTCTTCAATGCCTCCGACATAAAGCAATAATCGACCGTCTGGCCCGTGCTCACCACGATAGCTGCCGCACAATCAGTTAAGTCCGCATAGCGGATCGCCGTCGAAGTAAGAGATGTTTTACAACAATCAGCCAAAGCTTTAAGGCCATCCAATCCATCACAGTTGCGGCCAATCTCTCGGGTGAATGCCTTTTTTGGCATAAGCAAACCTGCTGCAAAATGGTCAGCTTCAAGTTCGAATGGATCGCAAGTCGCGAACCCGGCACGCGATTCATGTACATCTTCTTTCAGCACATGCTCAGGATGACCTTCCAGAAAATAGTGCCCCAGCTCATGGGCTACGCTGAACCGTTGAAAGCCCTCGCTTTCGATATGCGTGGCGTAGAGGATGCCAAATGTATCCCCACTACGCATAAGCATTCCTGAAACACCCACCGCCGTATCTGGCTTCGCCTGTACAACGATTCCATGACGTTCAGCAATTACAAATGGATCGACTGGTAACTCTGTAAATCCATTATCTATAGCGATTTTTTCCCCAAGCTGCTTTGCCATCTTGAGCTTGAAACCTCTTTCCATCGTAGACCTTCCTATTTGCGTTTAGCTTTATCGCGATCAGTCAACATTCTCAAAAAATCTTTGGTCAGCTCCCTGTCCTGATCAGAGAGGTTCTGAATGTCTCGATAAAGAGGATCAGCTTCGGCTGCTTGACCAGGATCGTCTACCCGGCCAAGGAGAAAATCTGTCGTTACGTTCAGCACCGCAGCCAAACGGCGAAGATTATCAAACGATGGCTTTCTCGATCCGGCCTCGAAATGCGAAATAGAACTCGCTGGCAGGCCAGCTTTCTCGGCCAGTCCTGCTTGGTTCAGGCTCCTCAGTTCCCGCGCTTCGCGCAGACGATCTTTAAAATCAGTAGCTTGACGCTCATTCATGGCGATTTCGACATTTTATAGTTGACGTTATGAGATTTTTTATTTATTATCGACAACTATAGCATGGCTACTTCGACATGCTCAAGCATCTACTTTTTATCAAAGAAATATGAGGTAATACAATGAGTAAAGGACCAAAGACCCATCACATCGTTCCGAACCCGAATGGTGGTTGGAATGTTAAGCGTGGCGGTTCTAACCGCGCGAGCAGTCACCACGACACCAAGCAAGAAGCCATTGGCCGTGGCCGGGAAATCAGTCGCAATCAGGGAACCGAACTCCGCATTCACAACCGTGATGGACAGATCGCCAACAGCGACAGCCACAGTAACGACCCGTTTCCGCCTAGAGGCTGATACAGTCAAAACATTTACATCGGAACAGGAGAAGAAGAGCCATGAGCGTATCAGATGAACATAAGGACAACGGACACGACAAGGAAATCACGATTATTGTGAATGGTCGTGAAAAGATCGTGACCAAAAAAGAACTCTTATTTGGGGAACTCGTGGCGTTAGCTTTCGACAATCCTCCAAGCGGTGAAAACATCGTCTTTACCATCACATTTAGGAGAGGACACAGCAACAAGCCGGAAGGAATTCTCACTGAAGGGGAAACGGTAAAAGTTAAAGACGGGATGATATTCAATGTCACGGCAACTGATAAATCATAGCCAAGATTTAACTAAACTGGAAAATGAAGGCTACGAGGTAACGGTAACAACAACCGGCTATCTCGTGGTTCACAATGTTCCTTACGTTAATGCGAATAGAGAGGTAAAGTGTGGAAAGCTAGTGTCGGAGCTAGATTTAGCCGGTAACGTGACCACGACACCGAAAACCCATGTTGTTATGTTCTCTGGAGAATATCCTTGCGATAAAGACGGACACGAACTTAACAAAATAATGCATTCTAGTACGCGAAAAGAAATTGGTGACGGGATTGTGATCGATCATACATTTTCAAGTAAACTAACAAGCGCGGAATCTGGACACAGAGACTACTTGAACTATCACGAAAAGATGGAAACTTACGTCAATATCCTTTCAAGTCACGCACAAGTTATTGATCAAAATGCAACAGCAAAAACTTTCCGAGTTATAGAATCTAATAGCTCAGAATCCATTTTTAACTATATTGACACAGCATCCAGTCGAGCCGGAATTACCGCCATTACCAATAAATTAGAACTTTCTAAAATTGGAATTGTAGGCTTAGGAGGAACAGGTTCCTACATTCTCGATCTGGTTGCGAAAACACCAGTTAAAGAGATCCATCTATTCGATGGAGATAAGTTTCTTCAGCATAATGCTTTTCGGTCACCTGGCGCGGCATCAATTGAAGAATTGAAAGAAAAACCAAAAAAGGTGCATTATTTAATGAACAAATTTTCGCCTCTTCGAAAAAATATATTTGCTAATGATTTTAATATAGATGAATCTAATATCGAACTCTTACGCGAGATGAGTTACATTTTCCTCTGCATTGATGGCGGCCGTACCAAAAAGCCGATCATAGACAAGTTGGAAGAATTCGGACTACCTTTTATCGATGTAGGAATGGGGATAGAGCTTACCGATAACAGCTTACGCGGTATTTTAAGAGTTACCACGAGTAGCAACAAGCTACGCGATCACATCAGGAACAAGCATAGAATACCGTTCTCAGACATGGATGTTGACAACATCTATTCAAACAACATTCAAGTAGCTGATTTGAATGCCCTCAACGCAGCTTTGGCAGTTATCAAATGGAAAAAAATGATTGGATTCTACGCTGATTTAGAAGGGGAACATTTCAGTGCTTACACTATCGACGGGAACTCTATAATCAATGAAGATCAAGTATGAAACATATGATAACAATTACATACGAATTTGTTAGCTCCATCCCTAATAAGCTGAAGGAAAGGACGCTTTACGTATCTCTTGATTATGGAACGGTAATACACAAGTGCTGCTGCGGTTGCGGCAATGAGGTCGTAACACCGCTCAGCCCAACGGACTGGAAATTGATCTATGATGGTGTATCGATTTCGCTTTATCCATCAATTGGCAACTGGAATTTCGATTGTAAGTCTCACTACTGGATAGATCGTAATAATATTAAATGGACAGATCAGTGGTCTGACAAGCAAATCGCGGCAGGAAGGTCATATGATCTCTGGATCAAAAATAGACATTACGGAATCACTGAAAACCAACTGCCGAATAAAGAGGCTCCCAACAATATTAAGCAAATATATGGCAAATCTCAGAATAGTATTCTTTATCGGATAAAACAATGGTTGTTAAACAGATAATTCATTAGACCTGTTGCAAAAGCAGCCTATTTTTAAGCAGCCGTAAAACGGCTTACGGCGCGTTGCATCAAAATCCGGCGACGATGGCGAACTTGACGGCGTGTCCGGCGCGGGGATAGCGGTATCTGTCGGCGAGGATGACTATGTCACAGCAGGTAGCGTTCGTCCTGATAGCAACCCAAGTTTCGTGAATGACTGCTCCGCCGAATAGCTGACGGTATTCTTTGATTTCCCGGTCATCGGCTCAGGTCAAGGAATCAAGGCCACGCTTCTCTACGATACTTAAAAGACGCAAAGCTGCACCTCCAGGCCTCCTGACGCCGCGCTCCCAATCGGAAACCAGATTCCGGGTCACGTTCAGATAGGCGGCAAAAATGGGCTGGGAAACCTGCTCCCGCTCCCGCAAAGCGCGAATTTCCTCCGGCTCCATTTCGGGAAGGTCCGCCAGACAGGCGGCATCGAAATCCCGCATGGTTTTTTTATCAATGGCTTCGATCTGATGCAACGCATCCATTGTTTCATGGATGGCGGCAAAGGCTTCGGACTTATATTGCTTTCTTTTGCTCATGGCTTAACCTCCGTTAACGCTCCATTCTCGATCAACCTCTGGATTTGCTCGTCTGACAAGGCCAGTAATTCCTTGGCGGCTCTTTTGAAAGCGTCGGTTTCTCCTTGATCGATATTGCTCAATTCGTTTTTGGCATATCCATAAACAAAAAAAGCCCGGTCGCCCTTCTTAAAAACAATGATGGTTCGGTATCCGCCAGATTTTCCCTGTCCCGGCCTGGCAATTCGCTGTTTAATGACATTCCCGCCAAGGTCCGCATCGATCATGCCCTTTTCCGCATTGGCGATAGCGTCCCTCAAGGTCTGGTCGGTAATCCTTTCCCGACGGGCAAACCGCCGAAACCAGGCATTCTCAAAAATCCGCACGGCTTCATCACTTTCTGACACAATCAAGAAGTATCACACAATGCGTTATATTTCAAGAAAAAAGCAACCCTAGCGACCCATGCCCTTTTGGAGAAGTGGGACATTTCTATTTTGCTCCTACCCCCCAGACTAGACAAAATGTTTCATTTTGTCCTATGTTTTCCACGGTTCGCCTGATAACCTATTGATCTACCACACCCCGCAACACCCCCACATGGGACAAAACGATGGATGAACGCAAACACCTCACCGGCCGGGAAGTGGACAAGCTGCTGGCCGCCGTCAAAGGGGCGCGGCATGAAGCCCGTGACCGCTGCCTGGTGCTGCTGCTGTTCCGCCACGGCCTGCGCGTCTCGGAAGGCTGCGGCCTGAAACTCTCGCAAGTCGATGTCGAAAGCCGGGTCCTGCATGTCGCCCGGCTCAAACAGGGCCTGTCCACCACCCACCCCCTGCGGGCCGATGAACTCCGGCTCATCAAAGCCTGGCTGAAAGAGCGGGCCGGGATGAATCCGGTTTCCGAAGACTTCTTTATCAGTGAACGGCGCGGCCCGCTCAACCGCCGCACGGTCTGGGGAGCGATCCGCCGCTATGGCGAACAGGCCGGGCTGCCCCTGCCCGCCCATCCCCACATGCTCCGCCATGCCTGCGGCTTCGCCCTGGCCGATCAGGGCGCGGATACAAGGCTCATTCAGGACTATCTGGGACACCGCAACATTCAGCACACCGTCCGCTATACGGCCACCAATCCGGCCCGGTTTGAAAAGCTGTGGCGATAGGAAAAGAATCGATCTATAGCCTCCTTTAATTAAGGAATTACGATTTTCATTAAAAGCGTATTTAAGATTTTACAGATAATTTATTTAATCCTGCCTGCAAAGATGTTTTACTCACACAGAATAATGTGTTATTGAATTTATAACAATTTTGTTATAAGGTAAAAACATGCAGGAAAACGGCAGCGGCAACGTCTTTGCGGACCTTGGCCTTGAAGATGCGGAAGAGCTTTACACGCGCTCGGCGCTCGGCGCTCAAGTGGTAACGATCCTTAAAGAGGAAGGCTACACGCAAGCGGAAGCCTCAAAGCGGCTTGGCATCAAACAGCCGGAAGTGTCCGCGCTCATGTGTGCGCGTTTCCATCGTTTCAGTCAGGAGCGATTGATCGGCTTTCTGAACAAGCTCAATTTGAAAGTAACCATTCAAATCAGCCCTCATCAAAAGGGCGAACCCTTTCAACAGGTCTCCATTACGCCGTGACATGATTATTGACTGGCAAGGCTTTCCCCCTGAGAATTTATGAAACAGGTAATTTCACAAATTTCCATATTAATACATATCGCCGCAAAGCCCGCCCGGTTTGAAAAGCTCTCGCGGGAAGAAACAAGAGGAGAGGCGAGAACTCCACATTTAGCGGTATTGCCATTATAAAATGGTTCGGACTGTTTTCCCGTGGATGGGATGCCCACAATAGAATGGCACTTTGAAGAAATACCATATAGGCTAATCTTTCAATTTATGTGAGGTTTGAGCATGAAACAATCCGAATTTGAGACCCTTATAAGAGACCCATTAAAAATCATAGATGGCGACATTATATGGAATGAAGATGAAGATCATTCACCAACCGTTGAATTCAGAGCTGATTTATCTTCAGAGGCTGGTTACCCTTTGTTTGTGCGGGGAAGCTATAATCCAGAGGCAAAAGCATTAACTTATGCTATAATTCATAAGTCTTATGGGCGTATATATGGCTTGGATTTAGGAAAAGACCATCACAATCCATCATGTGAATATGTGGGAGAAAAACATAAACATCGGTGGGATGAAAAACTAAGGGACAAGCAGGCTTATGTTCCTGATGATATCACCGCTCCGACAGACGAACCCATTTCCGTTTGGAGACAATTCTGTTTGGAAGCGAAGATAAGCCATAACGGTGTAATGTACCCTCCACCCCCAACTCAAATGGTCATGTTCTAATGTCAACCATTTGCAAAGACATAAAAGAAAATATAGGGGCACTTTTTACATGCTCGGAAATCAACCAGTATGTACGAATCCGCACCCCATTTCTGCTCCCTGATGGTGATGTGATTGATATCTTTGCAAAACAGCAAGACAATCTCATCAGTTTAACTGATCTTGGGGAGACAACTCGTTGGCTTAGAATGCAAAGTCTTTCACAGCGTCGCTCACCCAAACAAAGGCAACTAATAGAAGATGTTTGCCTCAATCACGGAATTGAATTCTTCAAGGGAATGTTAATCCTTCGGGTACGTCTTGGTGAAGATGTCTCATCAGCTATCGTGCGTCTAGCACAGGCTTGTCTGCGTGTTTCAGATATCTGGTTTACATTTAGAACCAGAGCAGTTGAGACGATAACAGATGAAATTGCCGATTTTCTAAGCGAGAAAGTTGTTCCATTCGAGCGCAGTGAACGATTGCCCGGACGATCTGGGCAAGTCTGGCGACCAGATTTTCATACAAGAACGCCGAAACAAAGTTCACTTGTATATGTTCTAAGTACAGGTAGCAAAGCGGCAGCTCGTGGAGTAGCCGAGCATGTTTTAGCTGCGTGGTACGATTTGAGTCACTATACGGCTGGACCTGAAGGGCTAAAATTTATCTCCTTGTTCGACGATACAGTTGATGTATGGACAGAGAAAGAGTTAAAACTCGTGTCAGACCTTTCTGATACGGCTTTATGGTCAAACCCAGACGATTTTTACGATAAGATTGCTGCTTAATATGGACCAATTTTAATCATTTTATAATGAAGTGTTCATAAATCAGTAGCGGCTCGTTTTAGCTTTTTACTCCTCCTCAGTGCCGCCTGTAATAACTTACGCTGCTTTTCGTTCCTCATTCGCCAGAAAGGCGATTTCCTTATCGAGGACCTGCGGGTTGCGGCAGACGTGGAATTGCCACTGCCCCAGTTTACCCCAGTTGTTCACGGCCATAATCCAACGCTTCGCGGCCATGTGCTTGGCTTTGGTCTGGTCGTCTTCATAGCCCTTGACCTCCAAAATCAGCGTCACCTCACCCCGCTCCGGCACATTCAACCGGACCAGAAAATCGGGCTCATAGGTGTGATCCACGCCCATGTATTCGTAAGGGATGGTCAGGCCCAAACTGTCGTTGCGGGCATAGAAACGGACCGCTCCATCCTGAACGCATTGCTCCAGCTTGAAGGCGACACTGGTTTCCCACGTCTGGGTATCGGAAACCACCTGATTGATATGGCTGGTCTGAGTGGCAAAGCAGGGCCGTGTGGTCTTGAAATCCACCTCCGCCGTGGTGCCGATCTCTTTGTAGCGATTCAGAAGCGGCAAAAGCGGCGGCTCGCCTTCGGTATCGTCCGGCACGATGGCGTCGCGCAACCGTTCGACCAAACGCTGAACGTATTTCTCAAGCCCCAGCTCACACGGGTGCTGACCCTGAAAATCCACTTTGCGGCGAACGTATTCCTCCACATAGCGATAAACTTGAGGAAAGAGTTGATGCCGGGATTGCAGACGCAATACCCGGCGGCGCTTGTCGGTGCCGTCCTGTTGGTAGCCGGACAAGTCATCGACAATCAGCTTGGCCACCTGAAACTGGATCGTTTGCAGGTGGGTGCTGGCGTAATAATCCTCACGGTTCTGTTCCGCGAACGCGAACTGCCCGCCGCCTTGAGAAACGGAGCCGATCTGATAGCCCACTGCGGCCCGGACATAGGTCGCGGTCGGTTCCCGGTTGGGTTCGATGATCAGCCGTTCCATCTGCGCGATATCGCAGCGGATGAGGTTCTTGCGCAAGGCGAACGCATAGCCCTCCACCACGGGAAAGCGCATCTCCATACCAGCCCGCTCCGGAATCGCGCGAACATGGTTCTTGGGCTTGTCTTCCGGCTGCGGGGCCTTGACGGGTCGCCCCTTGAAGGGAATGACCGAAAAAGGAATGCCGTACACGTCCACATACTCTTCGGTGAGGAAGCCGGTAGCCGGGTCCGGCGTGTAATCCATGCGGCGCAAACCGCGCCCCACCACCTGTTCGCAAAGAAGCTGGCTGCCGAACGCGCGCAAGCCCAGAATCTGGGTCACGTTGTTGGCGTCCCACCCTTCGGTCAACATCGCCACGGACACCACGCATCGGACATGCTCGCCCGGTTTGCCCGGTTTGCCCACGGTCGCCACCACTTGCCGGAGTTCTTCGGCGGCGTCGCGCTTTTTCTTGCCGGGGTCGGCGCTCTCCGCCTCGGCTAACAATTTGGAATCAATGCGGATGGTTCGCTTACGGGCGTCCGTGTTGGAAAAATACTCGGGATAAATCTCGCCCTGTCCGTATACGGTGCGGGTCTTCGGCTTTTTCTTGCGGCCTTTGGCCGACACTGTTTCCTCCTCGCCGTCTTCGGAAAGAATATCCTCGACCTCCTCTTCCGTCACCGCCTCAATCTCGGTCTCCCCGCTGATGTTGCGATAGAACACCTCCGCAATTTCGGTATTGTCGCAAACCACGATCAATACCGGCGGAACCTGGTCCTGGCCCGGCGT
>Ga0209573_1004979_pt1 | contig 12497 bp, 13 predicted proteins | sample TNRBio252014_DNA_FD_185870 | JGI IMG/M metagenome (GOLD analysis project Ga0209573, IMG submission 185870) | Wastewater treatment Type I Accumulibacter community from EBPR Bioreactor in Madison, WI, USA - TNR Reactor_6/25/2014_ DNA (SPAdes)... | ecosystem: Engineered > Bioreactor > EBPR >...
AGCGACCCCTTGGCCGATCCGGAACGCTGCCAGGAACCAGACTGACAGGCTGCCAATCTGAGCGTGGCTCGGTAGCAGGGCGATGGCGATCGTGGACCCGCCGAGAAGAAAGAGTGCGATGGTCAGCTTGACGCCACGGCCGTGGTTCCGGTCGATCCACATGAACAGGAGCGTGCCAAACGGCCGCGCCATGAACGCCAGGGAGAAGACAGCAAAGGACGCCAGTGTGCCGACGACGGGATCCAGGTACGGAAACACCACAGCCGGAAAGACCAGCACCGAGGCGAGCGCGTAGACGAAAAAGTCGAAAAACTCCGACGTCCGTCCGATGATCACTCCGATGGCGATTTCGCCAGGCCTAACCTCGTGATCGTCAGCGTGGATGAGACGAGCGTCCCGTTCCAGCGGCGTCGAGGTGGAGGCGCCTTTGGTCGCGCGCATGGTTCAGCTCCTAGCGTCGATTGGCCGGCGATCGTAGCGGCCTTTTTGCGACGGCGCCGGCTCCGCCACAAGGCCGCGCGGCATACGTAGTATTCCTGACCTGCCTTTTGCGTACGCGCCGCCCTAGGGTAGAAACCGGATCGGGCAGGATGTCCACGGCTTCAATGAAACGCGGAATTTCGGGCGGAACATGAGTGAAGAACCCTCCAGAATGGGGCGCCTGTCCCGGGTCGGAGCGCTGTCTCTCGCGGGGCTTCTCGCGGGCTGCGAGCGCGCCGTCCTCAATCCCGCCGGCGACGTGGCCCTTCAGCAGCGCGATCTGATCTACTTCTCCACCGGGATCATGCTGATGGTGATCGTGCCGGTGATCATCCTGGTGATCCTGTTCGCCTGGAAATACCGCGCCTCGAACAAGAGCGCCCGGTATGACCCCAAATTCCACCATTCGACGGCGCTCGAGCTGGGCATCTGGTCGATTCCCCTTTTAGTGATCATCTGCCTGGGCGCGGTGACCTGGTCGAGCACCCACCTGCTGGACCCTTTCCGGCGGCTCGACCGCATCGCCGAGGGCCAGCCGACCAATCCCGCGCAAGCTCCGATGATCGTTCAGGTCGTGGCGATGGATTGGAAGTGGCTGTTCATCTACCCGGAATACAACATCGCGACCGTCAACGAACTGGTTCTGCCCGTCGACCGCGAGGTTCGGTTCGACATCACCTCGACCAACATGATGAACACCTTCTACGCGCCGACCATGGCGGGCATGATCTACGCCATGCCCGGCATGCGCAGCCAGCTGCACGCGGTGCTCAATCGTCCCGGCGAGTTCGAAGGTTTTTCCGCCAACTACAGCGGGGCCGGATTCTCGCACATGCGCTTCCAGCTGCGGGCGGTCGGGTCGGATGAGTTCGATCAGTGGGTGCGACAGGTCCAGGCGGTCGGGAGCCCCCTGACGACACCGGACTATCTCGAGCTGGAGCGCCCGACTGAGAGGCACCCCGTGGAGCTCTACAGCACGGCTCCTACGGGCCTGTTCGAGCGTATCGTGAACCGATGCGTCGCGCCGGGGACCGTCTGCATTTCCGACCACATGGCCCAGTCCGGCCACGCGTTGCCCGTGACTGAAGAACCCGCTCTCTCCGGTGAACGCGGACCCCAGGGCGGCGCCCACGCTCCGGCGCCTTCCGCCCACGCAGCGCCAATCACCGGCAGCACCGCCCACGGCGGCCACCAATAGGCTCGGCGAACACCATGTCTCACGTCCCCGCACCCGCGCCGCTGAATCCTGTCTTCGGGCGCCTGACCCTCGAGTCCTTCCCAATCCACGAGCCGATCCTGATCGGCACCTTCGCGGTCGTGGCCCTGCTAGGCGTCGCGATCCTCGGCCTGATGTTCCGCTTCCGCCTGTGGGGCTGGCTGTGGCGCGAATGGCTGACCAGCGTCGACCACAAGAAGATCGGGATCATGTACATGATCCTGGGCATCGTCATGCTGCTGCGAGGCTTCGCCGACGCCCTGATGATGCGCCTGCAGCAGGCCATCGCGTTCGGGGGGGCCGAGGGCTATCTCAACGCCCACCACTACGATCAGATCTTCACCGCTCACGGGACGATCATGATCTTCTTTGTGGCCATCCCGTTGATCGTGGGCCTGGTGAACTACGTCATGCCGCTGCAGATCGGCGCGCGCGACGTGGCCTTCCCGTTCCTGAACAGTCTCAGCCTGTGGCTTACCGTGGCCGGCGCCCTGCTGGTCATGGCGTCGCTGTTCATCGGGGAGTTCTCGACCGCCGGCTGGCTGAACTATGTGCCGGTCGCCAATTTCGAGAACAGTCCAGGCGTCGGGCCGGACTACTATCTATGGGCGCTCCAGATCGCCGGGGTCGGCACGACCCTGTCGTCGATCAACATGGTCACGACCATCTTCAAGATGCGCGCGCCCGGCATGACTCTGATGAAGATGCCGGTCTTCGTCTGGACCGCCCTGTGCTCGAACGTGCTGGCGCTGGCCATCTTCCCCGTCCTGACCGGTGCCTTCGCGCTCCTGATGCTGGATCGTTACGTGGGGACGAACTTCTTCACCAACGATCTCGGCGGCAACGCCATGATGTACTGGAACCTGGTGTGGATCTGGGGTCACCCCGAGGTCTACGTCCTGGTGCTGCCGGTGTTCGGCATCTATTCGGAGATCACCTCGACCTTCTCGGGCAAGCGGCTGTTCGGCTATTCGTCGATGGTCTACGCCACGGTGGTCATCACCATCCTCAGCTACCTGGTCTGGCTGCACCACTTCTTCACGATGGGGGCAGGCGCCAGCGTCAACAGCTTCTTCGGCATCGCCACCATGGTCATCGCCATCCCGACCGGCGCCAAGATCTTCAACTGGCTGTTCACGATGTACCGGGGCCGCATCCGTTTCGAACTGCCGATGGCCTGGGTGATCGCCTTCATGATCACCTTCGTGGTCGGAGGGATGACGGGCGTCCTGCTCGCGGTGCCGCCGGCCGACTTCGTTCTGCACAACTCGCTGTTCCTGGTGGCGCACTTCCACAACGTCATCATCGGCGGCGTGGTGTTCGGCCTGTTCGCCGGCATGACCTACTGGTTCCCCAAGGCCTTCGGCTTCAAGCTGGACGGGTTCTGGGGCTGGGTGTCGTTCTGGGGCTGGGTGATCGGCTACTGGGTCGCCTGGACGCCGATCTACATCGTCGGCCTGATGGGCACGACGCGCCGGGTGCGCCTGTTCGAGGATCCCACCCTGCAGCCGTGGTTCATCGTCGCGGGCATCGGGGCACTCATCATCCTCGTCGGGATTCTCGCCTTCGTCATCCAGATCGCGGTCAGCATCAAGAACCGCGACAAGCTGCGCGACACCACGGGCGACCCGTGGGAGGGCCGGACGCTGGAATGGTCCACCGCCTCGCCGCCGCCCTTCTACAACTTCGCCTTCACCCCGGTCGTGCATGACCTGGACGCCTGGTACGACATGAAGGACCGGGGTCACGAGCGGCCGGCGAAAGGCTTCAGGCCCATCCACATGCCGAAGAACACCGGGGCGGGGGTCATCATGTCGGCCCTGTCCATGATCCTGGGCTTCGCCATGATCTGGTACATCTGGTGGCTCGCGGCCGTTAGCTTCCTGGCCCTGATCGCCTATGTGATCTGGTTCACGTTCGACTACGACCGCGAGTATTACGTTCCGGCCGACATGGTGGCGGCCGACGAGGCCGCGCGTCGCGCTCTGGAGGCTCGGGCATGACCAAGGCTCCCGGAAAGTCGACCCGGATTGGTCGAAAGCCCCGCGCGTCCCAGGGCGCGGTGGCCGCCGCGCCCGCCTCCCCGACCTTCTATCTGGTCGAGCAGGAAGAAGACGCGCACGGCCACGGCTCGGCTCACGCCAGCCCGACGCCGCTCGGCTTCTGGATCTACCTGATGACCGACGCGCTGATCTTCGCGACCCTGTTCGCGACGTACGGCGTGCTGGCCACGGCCCATGCGGGCGGTCCGACCCAGCTGGAGTTGTTCGACCTCCCGCTGGTGGCGTTGAACACGGCCTTCCTGCTGATCTCCTCCATCACCTTCGGCATGGCCATGCTGGACATGTACGAGGGCAAGAAGCGGGGGACCATGGGCTGGCTGGTCGTGACGGCGCTGCTCGGCATGGCCTTTGTGGGGGTTGAACTCTACGAATTCGGCCACCTGATCCATGAGGGCGCCACGCCCCAGAGAAGCGCCTTCCTTTCGGCCTTCTTCACGCTGGTCGGCACGCACGGCCTTCACGTCACCTTCGGCATCCTCTGGATCGGGGTGATGATGGTCCAGGTCGCCCAGCGCGGCCTGATCGAGGCCAATCGCAGGCGTCTCATGTGCCTGGCCATGTTCTGGCACCTGCTCGATGTCGTCTGGATCGGCGTGTTCACCTTTGTCTATCTGCTGGGAGCTCTCCAGTGAGCGCACATGACACGGATCCGGGCGCCCACCCGGTCGCCCATGACCACGGCACACGGCGCAGCTATCTGATCGGCTTCCTGATCGCGGCGGTCCTGACCGCCGTTCCCTTCTGGCTGGTGATGTCGGGCGTGCTTGCCCCGACGACGACCGCTGTCGTCGTCACCTTGCTCGCCGTCCTTCAGATTGTCGTTCACACGATCTACTTCCTGCATGTGAACACCCGATCGGAAGGCGGCTGGACGCTCGTCGCCCTGGTGTTCACCGCCATCATGGTGCTGATCGTGATCTTCGGATCGCTGTGGATCATGTTCCATCTGCACGGGAACATGATGCCCATGGCGCCGCCGCCGGTGGAGGCCGGCGGGGTCTGATCCGCGCCGCCTTCCTCGGACTGTGTCTCGCCCTGGCCGCGGGCTTCGCGGCGCTAGGCGTCTGGCAGGTCGAGCGGCTGCACTGGAAACGGGATCTGATCGCCACGGTGGAGGACCGGCTCGCGCGGGAGCCCGTGGAGGCCCCGACGGCGTCGGCCTGGTCGGCGGAAGACGCCTATACGCGCGTGACGGCGGAAGGGGTGTTTCACCATGGCCAGGAGGTTCTGGTGCAGGCGGTCACCGAACGCGGGGCCGGCTTCTGGGTCATGACGCCGCTCGAGACGAGCCAGGGCGTCATCCTGATCAACCGCGGTTTTGTCCCGCCCGAGCGCCGCACGCCCTCCACGCGCATCCTCGGGCAGACGGCCGGCCGTGTTCGAGTGACCGGTCTCTTGAGAGCCAGCGAACCAGACGGCGGCTTCCTGCGGGCCAACGCACCCGACGAGGGGCGGTGGTATTCGCGCGACGTGTCGGCGATCGCTGAAAACCGCGCGTTGGATGGTCGCATCGCGCCGTATTTCATCGATGCGAATGGGGCACCGAACGAGGGCGGCTACCCCATCGGAGGCTTGACCATCGTCCGCTTCCGCAACAGCCACTTCAGCTACGCCCTGACATGGTTTGGGCTGAGCATCCTTTCGTTGGCGGGCGGGGCCATCGTCCTGCGAAACCGGCGCGGATCTCGCGTGCGCGCATCATGACCGTTGATGCGCGGCGGGCGGATATCATCTCGGCCATCCAGGCCGAGACCGGCATAGACGAAGAGATGATCCGGACCCTGGTCCACGGCTTCTATGGACGGGTTCGGCGGGACCCGCTGCTCGCGCCGGTGTTTGAAGTTCACATCGTCGATTGGAACGGCCATCTAGACAGGATGTGCGAATTCTGGTCGTCCGTCGCCTTGATGAGTGGCCGATACCACGGCCGCCCCATGCCGAAGCATGCGCCACTCGCAATCGACGCTCGCCATTTCGATCGCTGGCTCGACCTTTTTGAAGCGACCGCGAGCGACCTGTGCCCGCCGGCCGCGGCAAATCATTTCATCGAACGCGCCAGGCGGATCGCCGAGAGTCTGGAACTGGGGGTCGCGGCGGCCGGCGGCTCGCCCCTGTCCAGGGGAGGCCGATTGCACCGGCCCGAACTGGACCCGGTGGTGCGCGATGCGGCCGGGACCTTCTCCTGAATTCCGTCGCCGCGATAAGAGGGCTCAGGGCCTCATTTCCTTCCTCCACCCGTGAGGCGGCCGGAGGGACGTTGTCCTGTCGGAAAACAAAGATCAAAGTCGATTGTCTTTCACCGTGCCAAGCTCCTTCTCGGCCCGGCCTGGCTGCTTTCAAGCCCATTTTACGGTGAGACGGTCCGTCTGCCTTTCTTCGAAGGGGTTAGGAAGAGGCGGGCTGCGCCAAACACGCAGCACGGCCCCAAGCAGCGAAGAAACAGGGGGCACCTCTCTCGACCTGACGCTAGCTTGGCGCAATCCAGCGACAGGTCAATGTAGCAAGATGACCTTGCGCCGTTCCGTGACCAGTGTTTCCAATTCGCCTATGGGGCGACTGCTGGATCGAGTGCTGCGAGGCTCGCACGTTTACAGCGTGCGATCTGACGCGGGCGGCTTTCTGCTCGTGCCGCGTTCCGGTCGTCGAGACGAGTTTGATACATTCGTAACTCGGCTCATGGATGAGCCTGCCAACGAGTTCGTTGCCTTCCCGGCATCGGAGGGAGAAGGCTGCTTTAGTCAGGTGTTCATTTGTCCAGTTTCGGAAGAGCCAACCGGCAGGGCCTGACACGGCGTCCCGGCAACTTTTGGGTCATGGTAATCGCCGGGTTGTCCGGCGGCGGTTGGCTGATGTTTGCTCTGATTTCCGATCCCGCCGTCGTGGTGGCTCAAGAGGGCATTGGGCGGTTGCCCTTCGATCCGACTTTCCAGCACAAGGTGGGGGAACTGCTGGTAGCCGTGCCCTTGTTTCTCGCCGCCCTCTTTTCCTCTATCAGGCCGAAAGGCTCGATCGCCCATAATCTGCTGTTGTCGTGGCCTGTCACCATCGTAGGAGGGGCTCTTAACGCCATGGCATGGATGGGGACGGCGGATACAGCGCCTTGGAATGAGCCGAACCGACTTTGGTTTATGCTGCTGGCGGTCATCGGATTGGTGGGGCCCACCGCGATCATGGCTCTGGTGAACCGCGAGAAATCGCGCACCTAATCGTTCGCTTCACCGAAGCCCCGCTTTGGACGCGGCTTCGGCGGTGTAAGGTCCCGCTTAGGTGGGATAGCGGGAACTCGTGGTATCCGCCGCGTGAGGCCATGTAGCCCCCTTCGGTGGCGCCGCCTCGTCTTCCGGAACTCGTCCGCCACAGACGGGTTAGTCCCTCAGACCCTTCTCCTTTCTATCCCACCGGGTCTTGCGGGCTGACCCAAAACTTCAGCCCTGCCAAAGAGAATAGCCGCCTTCATCGAGGCGGCTATTCTTCGTTCGGCCACAGAATAATCCCTGCCGCTCGTCCTATGCGGGGACCCTCTGGACACCGGTGTCCCTAGCTTTAAGAAACGATGATCTGTGAACGGGGTCGATCATGAACAGCTTCAGCACCGGGATAGTCGCAGGCTTGGCCGCCCTGATCGGCGCTGGCCTGCTTGCCATGATCTTCATGGGCCTTCGGATGCTTCTCCGTAGAAACAAGAACTGAGCCTGTCGCCGTGCCGATGAGCCAGCACCGGCGCGCCGGGCTTTCGTAGAGATAGCGCTTCGACTATTCGGTCGCTCTGAGGGGCGGGCGAATGATGTATCTACTGTTGGGTCTGCTGGCGGCCATAATGGGCTTCACCTATCTCGTGATGGCTCTCAAGGACGGGTTCGCAAGCGACAAGTCCGGTCGCATCGCCGCTCGGCGTGACACTCAGCCGGTGGCCTATTGGTCCTACGTTCTGCTGTTCGCGCTGCTGGCTTCTGTGGGCACCGGTCTTGTTCTAATGTCGGATTATCTTTGAGAGGCGCCACCCCAGCCGTCCGTCAACCTGCGCCATACCAACATGGCGACATATCTCGCGGGGGTGCTGTCAGGTTAAGCGCCGCCGGCCAAAGCTAGCAAACCTCAGCTGTTCTAAGCGGTGGCCACCGCCTGATCCCGCCAGCGTTTTCAGGTTAACTCGCCCGCCGGCACCGGCTGATTGCGCAGCAGGCGCTTCAAAAGTTTCACGGCGGCACTATGATCTCGCCGCTTCTGGACCACGACGTCCAGCACTTGGCCTTCCTCGTCGACTGCGCGCCACAGGTAAATGCGCTTGCCACCGATGGTGCAGACGACCTCGTCCAGATGCCAGCGAGCGTTGTCAGCTTAACGGCCGCCGGCGAAGCACAGCCTCTCCCCAACCCGCCTTAAGCCGCAGCGACCGCCCACGCGCCATGCGCCTCCGCGCGGAAGCGGCGTAGGGTGTCTCGGCTGATCAGATGTCTCTGGTTGTAGAAGGTGTTGTAGATGGCGGCGTGGGTGGTGAGGAAGCGCTGGGCTGAGGCCTGGCTCTTGAACAGCTGCATCTGCCGTTCCCGTCGTCGGATCGGCAGGTGCGAGTTCTCAGCCCTGTTGTTCTCCCGCATTCGGCCCGGCCGGTGGAGATGGCGACGGCCGAGCTGGTCGAGGGCCGCCGCATAGGACTGCAGGCCGTCGGTGACGATCGTCTCCGGCTCCACGGGCTGATTGCGCAGCAGCCGGCGCAACAGCTTCAAGGCGGCGTCGGTGTCCCTGCGCTTCTGCACCACCAGATCCAGCACCTCGCCTTCGTCGTCGACGGCTCGCCAGAGGTACATGCGCTTGCCGCCGATGGTGCAGACCACCTCGTCCAGATGCCACCGCGGAGAAGGCGCATGACGCCGGCGCTTCAGGTTCCTGGCGATCTGCGGGCCGAACTTGATCGTCCAGCAGCGGATGGTCTCATAGCTGACGTCGATGCCGCGCTGAGCGAGCAGTTCTTCGACGTCGCGGAAGCTCAGGCTGAACCGGAAATACAGCCACACCGCATGACGGATCACTTCCGTGGGGAAGCGGTGTCTCTTGAACGAAAGCGCAGTCACGAAATCCCAGGCCCCACAAGGCGCTCAGACAGCCCCTAGTGGAGACTTGTTAGCGTTAGACTGACAGCACCTCGCGGCAGACGACAGCCTAGTGTGGTGCTTCGATTTCGATCGAGAACAGGGACTCGATAATCGGGCAGTCGGGCGTCGAGCCGTCGGCGCAGCGGGCCACCATTTCGGAGAGAACTCGCTCCATCGCCCGCAAGCTGGCGATCTTGGAGCGCACATCGGTCAAGTGCCCGGCGGCCACTTCGCGGGCTTCGGAACAGGGTCGATCCCGTTCTTCCGCCAAATCCAGCAGGGCTCGAACCTCGTTGAGCGTGAACCCGAGATCACGAGCCCGCCGAACGAAGTTTAACCGAAGAAGGTGGCCCCCGCCGTAGAGGCGGTGCCCGCCCTCGCTACGAGCGGGCGCGGGGATCAACCCGATGCGCTCATAGTAGCGAACGGTTTCGATGTTGACGCCGGTGCGGCGCGACAGCACGCCGATCGCGAACTGCGGCGTCGTGTCACGCAGAGCCAACTTGTCCATCGCCATTAAACCCCTTGTATCTGTAGTCACTACAGACCCTATCTTGCCTCCATCGACATGTGAAGGAGTGCGCAATGGCCGCCACGAACGGCATCGAAGAACCCAACGGAAACCCCGTGACCCCAGCCGACAAGACGTCCGGCCGTGTCTGGCTAGTGGTCGGAGGCTTCGCCGCCGCGATCGGCGCATCGTCCTGTTGCGTTCTGCCGCTCGTGCTGTTCGCGCTCGGCGTCAGCGGTGCCTGGATCGGCAACGTCACGGCCCTCGCGCCTTATCATCCCTACTTCGTCGTCGCGGCGATCGCATTCCTGGGGGTTGGTTTCTTCCGGGTCTATCGTCGTCCTCGCGGCGCGTGCGCCGAAGGCGAGACCTGCGCCCGACCGGGCTCTAGCCGACTCGTCAAGATCGCGCTTTGGACGGCGACCGTGCTCGTCGCCATCGCCGTCGTGTTCCCTTATGTTGCGCCGCTGTTCATCGGCGCGTGAGTTCCTGGAGATGAAGACTATGACCCTTTCCATCCGCGCCGCTCTCGCCGTTGCAGCGGCTCTTTTCAGCACCGAAACGGCTCAGGCCGCCGAACGCACGGTGATCCTGGACGTCACCAACGTGTCCTGTGTGACATGCGCCCCCATCGTTCGACGCACGATCTCGCGCGTTCCGGGCGTCACGGCCGTATCCGTGAACGCTGGAGCCGCCGGACGGGCCGTGGCGACCGTGACCTACGACGACGTGCGAGTGACGCCGGCGGCCTTGGCTCAAGCCTCGACTAACGCAGGCTATCCCGCTCGTGTTCGGGCAAGTCGGTAACGGCAGCCTCGTTTCGCTTCTTGTTGGCATCATCGGACGAACATCCGCGATGTCATGCAGCGTTACTTCCTAGCGCGCTTACCCGTTACGGACCCGCCCGTCGTCGCTCCCGTCGTGGGACGCTAGGTCTGTTCACTTGTCGAACGCCGCCCAATGGCGGGCACATGATTTGAAAGCATCGAGCAGTATGAGTGAATGTTGCCCTCCCTCGCAGGACGCCGCAGAGACCTATGATCTGGTCGTGATCGGCGCGGGCTCGGCTGGCTTCTCGGCCGCCATTACAGCGGCCGAGCAGGGCGCAAAGGTGGCGCTGGTCGGCGCCGGAACGATCGGCGGAACTTGCGTGAACGTCGGCTGTGTCCCGTCGAAAGCGTTGATCCGAGCGGTCGAACCCCTGCACCAAGCGCGGGCCGCGAGCCGTTTCGACGGTGTGAACGCCAAGGCCGAGATTAGCGCGTGGTCCCAGGTCATTCGCCAGAAGGACCAACTGGTCAACGATCTGCGCCAGGCGAAATACGAAGATGTCCTGCAAGGCTACGACGCCATCACCTACTACGAAGGCGCGGCGAGACTCGTCGAGGGCGGCGTAGAGATCGACGACGTCCGGCTCACCACCGACAGGGTGATCATCGCGACCGGATCGCGACCAGCGATCCCCGCGATCGCTGGGATCGACTCCGTCCCCTATTTGACCAGCACGACCGCGCTAGAACTAGAGGCTCTGCCGCAGTCCATGCTGGTGGTAGGCGGCGGATATATCGGAGTGGAACTGGCACAGATGTTCAGCCGGGCGGGCGTGGGGGTCACGCTCGTGTGCCGGTCGCGACTTCTGCCGGAAGGTGAACCCGAGATCGGCGAAGCGCTGCAAGGCTATCTGTCAGACGAAGGCGTCACCGTGGTCGCGGGGGCGGTCTACGAGGCCATCAGCCATTCCGAAACCGGAGTGTCGCTCGCCCTTACGCAAGGCGGCAGCCGAAGACTTCTCACCGCCGAGCGCGTGCTCTTGACGACAGGCCGGGTTGCCAACTCGGATGGCCTCGGTCTTGCTGAGTTAGGGGTCCGCGTCTGCGACAACGGAGGAATCGTTGTGGACGACCGGATGCGCACGACTCGCCCCGGCGTCTACGCCGTCGGTGATGTCACCGGGCGCGACCAGTTCGTCTATATGGCGGCCTACGGCGCCAGGCTGGCCGCCCAAAACGCCCTCAACGGCGACAGTCTGTCATACAACAACCTAGCGATGCCGGCGGTGGTGTTCACCGATCCCCAAGTCGCCACGGTCGGGCTCACGGAAGCCGCCGCGCGGGCGGCCGGGCATGATGTTCAGACTTCGATGATCACCCTGGATCACGTTCCTCGTGCGCTCGCGGCCAGGGACACGCGGGGGCTCATCAAGTTGGTGGCGGATCGCGGCACGCGGCGCCTCCTCGGCGCGCACATTCTTGCGCCGGAAGGCGCCGACAGCATCCAGACCGCAGCGGTGGCCATTAAGTGCGGAATGACGGTGGAGCAGTTGGGCGACACGATCTTCCCCTATCTCACGACCGTCGAGGGCCTGAAGCTGGCCGCGCTGACGTTCAACAAGGACGTCACCAAACTTTCCTGCTGCGCCGGTTAAGGGGCGAGACCCGATGCTTTCCGGTGCGCCACCTGTCGGCTGCTGTGCGCTTGATCCAGTGATCTTCGGCGTCCTGGGACTCATGCTCGTCGTCACGGCTCTGGCTGGTTGGTTGATCGCGCGTCTTCAGGCTCGGCTCCGACGCCAGCGTTGTCAGCTTAACCCCCGCCGGCCAAACGCAGCCCTCTCCTCCCCGCTTAAGCAGCGGCGGCCGCCCACGCGCCATGCGCCTCCGCGCGGAAGCGACGGAGGGTGTCTCGGCTGATCAAATGTCGCTGGGTGTAGAAGGTGTTGTAGACGGCGGCGTGGGTGGAGAGGAAACGCTGGGCTGAGGCCTGGCTCTTGAACAGCTGCATCTGCCGTTCTCGTCGTCGGATCGGCAGGTGCGAGTTCTCCGCCCTGTTGTTCTCCCGTAATCGGCCGGGGCGGTGGAGATGGCGCAGGCCGAGCTGGTCCAGCGCGGCCGTGTAGGACTGCAAGCCATCGGTGACGATCACCTCGGGCTCCACAGCCTGATTACGCATGAGCCGGCGGAGCAGCTTCAAAGCGGCGTCAGTATCCCTGCGCTTCTGGACCACTAGGTCCAGCACCTCACCTTCGTCGTCGACCGCTCGCCAGAGATACAGGCGTTTACCGCCGATCGTGCAGACCACCTCGTCCAGGTGCCACCGTGGTGAAGGGGCATGACGCCGGCGCTTCAGGTTCCTGG
>Ga0209573_1004980_pt1 | contig 12496 bp, 11 predicted proteins | sample TNRBio252014_DNA_FD_185870 | JGI IMG/M metagenome (GOLD analysis project Ga0209573, IMG submission 185870) | Wastewater treatment Type I Accumulibacter community from EBPR Bioreactor in Madison, WI, USA - TNR Reactor_6/25/2014_ DNA (SPAdes)... | ecosystem: Engineered > Bioreactor > EBPR >...
GAATTCGGAACGGCGGGCGCGGCAAGCGGCGCTGATTCGCCACTGGCGACCGTGGGAACAGTCTACCGGCCCCAAGACTGAAGCGGGCAAGGCGCGGGCGGCCATGCGCGGTTTTAAGGGCGGCGTTCGCTCGAAACTGCGTGAACTGGGGCGGGCGTTGCGCGAACAGCGGGAAGCGTTGGACCGTATCAATTAGGTTTCAATCCGTCGTGCCTAAGAATTCATGATTATAAGGATTATCTTGAATTTCTGCCATGGGAAGCCTTGCATAACACTGTTTATCAGTGCATAGACTAGGAAAGTTTGCTATTATCAAAGTGACTATTTTGAAGGGGAACACCATGCAAACCTACACAGTGGAACAGGCGGCGGCGGCGCTATCCCTTGACCGGGATACGTTACGCAAGTGGTTAAGGGCAGGGCGTATCGGCGGGTTCAAAGCAGGTACGGACTGGCGACTTACCAAAGAAGACCTTGACACCTTCATCGAACGGAACCGGAACAGCTACCGGCCCGAACGGGGACAGCCTGATGACGATGAAGATGCCTACTGGGTGGCGGAAGCAGAAGCGACCCTAGACCGTATTGAACACGGGGAAGAGAAAGTTTGGACGTTCGCAGAATGGGAACAGCATTGCCATGCCTTGGAGCGTTGAACTCGCGGATGAAGCGGTTAAAGCGATAGACCGCTTGGACAAACCCGCCCGGCAACGTATTCAACAGTTCATTGCGCAACGGCTGATGAATACCGACAACCCCCGCCAAGCTGGCAAGGCGCTTACCGGGCGCTATACCGGGCTATGGCGTTACCGGACAGGCGACTACCGGCTGATATGTCGGATTGAAGATGCCCGTCTGGTGGTTCTGGTGGTGAAAATAGGACACCGGCGCAACGTTTACCAAGGGAACCCCCCGCAATGAACGCACGACAACGCAAACCCGAACGACGCGAAACGAACGCGGCCCGACAAGCACGATTGCGCGAACAGCGCAAGGTGGAAGGGTGGCGGCGCGTGTCTGTCTGGCTGTCCCCCGACCAGGCGGGGCGGCCCTGGCGGAAGTGGACAGCCTGAAAGCGCAAGGGCTGTCCTGGGGGGAAATTGCCCGGCGCTGGAATGCGGATGGACGGCGAACCGAACGCGGCGCGGAATTCCGGGGCACAAACATTGCGCGGGACTGGCGAAAGTGGAAGGGGGATCGGGAATGAACCCGGAACAGTTAAAAGAAATGATGGAACAAGTTGAACAGCTGCCCCCTGAAGTATTCGCGGAAGCAATAAAAAAGTTGCCGCCGTTTATTCGTAATGAGTTGCACGGGGAAAACCCACTTATCAGAAAGGCGCTGGCGCTATTAGGGATAAACCCCGTAGAATTAGAACCCTATGAATCGCACTTCAATGAAGTGGCGCTAATTATGGGTTATCTACCGGGTATGATAATAGGTGCGGCGCTCAAACAATGGCAGGAAAAAGAAACCGGCAAACCGGAAGCCAACAAAGCCCCTAAAGGGCTACCCCCGTTCGATGCGAATGGCCTGGGGCGAATGCCCACTGACCACTATGTAGCGGAACACCTGGGCGCGCAAATGCTGGCGGGTAAGGACTGGCGCGATAAACAAGCCGGCTGGGAACCCAACCCCCAAGGCCCCCCCAGCATACACAAAGACCACCCCAACGGCGGACGTATCCATATCACGCTAAGCGAACGCGAATTTGACGCAGCGGAACGCGCGGCGGACCAAATCCAAGCGGCTGTTCACGCCACCATGGCAAGCCTTGGGGCGTTATCAGTAGACGTGACCTTATCGCTGTTGGCAGTACTAGGCGACCCCCGCCAAGTCAGCTATCCACTGGTACAGCCTGTTTACCTGAGTACGAAAACCATACTCAAAAACAAGGCGTTTGAACGCTACGGTAAAGACGGGCGGCTGATGGAACAGCAAATAGCGGACATTGTGAACGCCCTGGCGAAACTACGGGTTTACTTCCATGGGGTAAAAATAGACACCCGCGAACCGATTACCATTGAAGACGGCAAGCTGTTCGATATTGAGAAGTCTTACAAGGAACAGAAGGATATTGACGGCAACTGGGTATTGATTGAAACCGGCTGGGTAATGCGGCTGGGCATGTGGGCGGCGCTGTTCCTTGACCCCAAAACAAGGCTATGGCTGTCCGATGTGGCGCGGGACGTGTTGGAACTTGACCACAGAGACAACCGGCAAGCGGCCAAAATGGCAAAGTTCATTTGGATTCGGTTTCTCGGTTGCATGGCGGGGCGCGTCAACGAGAAAGGCCCGGTTCACGTTCGAGTTTCCGTACTGCTGGAAAAAATCGGTTTCCTGCCAGTTGAATCGGAACGCGGCCCGCACTGGTATAGGCGAACCCGCGAAAACCTGGAACGCGCCTTTGGAAAACTGCTGAATCTCGGCGCGGTGGCACGCTGGGACTACTCGGAAGACTGCCCAAACATTGATGACAAGACCGCCTGGAATGAAGCGAAGTGGCTGGATGCCTACGCAACCTTGGTAGACCCGGCAAGCCTGCCTGAATCCGAACGGCGGCGGTTGCTACCGAAACCGGACTTGGAAGACCACCCCATAAATCGGGCGTTCCTGCGAGCGGCGCGGATAGACGAACAAAGGGCGAACCAAGGGAAACCCGGCCCGAAAGGCGAACCCAAGCCCCGGCGCGAACGGCTGGCCCCGGCGACGCAAACGCCCCTAGCGAACGCACAGGAACGCTTGAAGTTACCGGAAACGCGGGCGGCCCTGAAAAACAAACGGCTGTCCCTGGGACTGTTGCAAGGCGAACTGGCGGCGCAACTGGGCATTTCACGGCAAACCTACGGCAATATCGAACGCGGCGAATTTGCCCCCGGCGACCGGACGGGAACGGCGGAAAAGCTGTTGACATGGCTGGACAGCCCGGAAGGGGAAGATGAATGACTGTATTTGAAAGTAGTGATGAGGACTTATGTTCCCCAAACAGTTATTACAACAGCTTTGAGGAAATGTACGAACTCAGTCTAGAAGACCTAGAATTCATGCTTGAACAAGAAAGACCTTATGCGGTTGCGCGACTTAAGAAAGCCTGTGAACGGGCGCGGGTAGTGGATTACCGGCTGTCTCGGAAGACGAACAAAAGCACGCGGAAGCACAATGACCACGAAGTTTTACAAGCCTTGTCGAACGCGGATACCTCGATGGGCTACGCGCTTCAAGAATGGAACCGTCTTTGTTTGATGGAGCGGGTTATTACTCGAAAGCAAGGGGAAGCGAAAAAGGCTAAGGTGGCGGCCCGCGCTTCCTAGCCAGCAACGTAGCAAACCCCAAGACCCCGGCCCCGAACCGGGGTTTTCGTTTGCCCTAAAGCCCCGCCAAGGGTTCCAGCGTGACTCTGGGGCGGGTTCCCGTGGCGGCAGCTAGCCGTTTCCAGGTTCGCATGGACGGCAACACGCGCCCGCTTTCCAGGCGGGCGATGTAGGCTTGTGAAGTTTTCATGCGGGCGGCCAGTTCCGCTTGCGTCAACCCCTGAGCTGTCCGGGCGGTGATGATGGTTTCCGCCAGTTCAAATTCCGGGCGCAGCCGTTCATATTCGGCCCGGACTTCCGGGTTTTGCAGGACTTCCGCCTTGAGTTCTTCAAGCGTTACGTTCATGGGCAAGCTCCGTAGCGACGCGGCGCAAAGCCAGTTCAATTTCTTTGCGCGGAGTTTTCTGGGTTTTCTTCACGAACACCCGAACCACACACAAGCGGCGGCCTACCTTGGCGAAGTACAGGGCGCGGGCGATGCCGTCCCGACCGTGCAAGCGCATTTCCCACAACTTCTCTTGCACCCGCTTGACGTAGGGTTCCCGGACCCTTTCCGGCCCCCTGCTTTGCAATAAACCCGCGATATGCAACGCGGCGGCCTGCATATCGGCGGGCAGCCCGTGAAATTCCTGTTTAGCCTCCGGGGTGAATTCAACAATCCAAGGTGTCATGCTCGGAAGTATATCCGAAAAAGCATAAACCCATGCTTGAAAAACCTACGGTAGGTGGAAGACAAACCTACGGTAGGTGGAAGACAAACCTACGGTAGGTGTCTTTGTGCTTGAAAACATAACTAGCCAAAACAAAGACTTGACCCCCATGCTTGAACCCTTAGGTTTATAGACTTATATCAAGCACGCCCGGCGCTGGCGCGCGGGCGGCCTTGCTACGATTCCCCCCCGTGGACAGCCCCCAACCGGCCCACGGGGCGGCGGTAGCAGGTAGCGCAACCATAAGACGCGGCCTTACCCCTTCCCCAAACCGGGCGACGCGGCGGCAAGCGCAAGCTGGAAGGACCAGCGGCCCGAACCGTCAAACGCAACCCCGGCCCACCGTATCGGGCTGTCCCCCTGGAACCGATGAACCTGAACTTGGGGGACTGTATGAAATTCACGGGTAGCGAACGCTTCCCCGTCCAACGTGGCGACCGGACGGCGCAAACGCGGCTGGCGGATATGACGGCGGTTGAAATTCTGGCGCTGGCGAACGGCCTGCAACGGGATAACGACCCTCGCGCTGGGGCGCTGTTCGCCTATCAGTATCGGCGGCGGCTGGCGGCGAACCCCGACCCCCGACCCCAGCCCACGCGCGGCGTAAGGGGCTGTCCCGATGAACGACCTTGACCTTTTCGGCGGCGATGCCGGCCCGGCGCTGTCTACCTTGGCGGTGGAAATCAACGCCGAACACGAAGCGGCTGAGAATCACGCGCGCAAGGCTATCGAACATGCGCGGGCGGCTGGCGACAAGCTGTTGCTGGCAAAAGCGGGCGTTGCTCATGGGCAATGGTTGCCCTGGCTTTCGGCGAACTGTCCCCGGCTGGCGGAACGGACGGCGCAAGCCTATATGAAGCTGGCGCGGAACTGGGCAACGCTGCAACGCAAATCCGCAACCGTTGCGGATTTGACGATTAACGACGCCCTGAAGCTGTTGACCGGCCCGGACAGCGATGTTGACCCCCTGGAATCCTGGCTTTCGGCGCTGGTTCCAGACTCCCGGTTTCCACTCGGTAGTATCGGCTGGATGATGGACAAGCCCCCGGCTGTCGTTTACCTGGATGCTATCGGCTGGCAGCATTCCGCGATTGCTGAACGGCTGTCCCTGTCGGCAACGACGGTTGCCGCAATCCTTGACCCGCAACCGTTTGACCGCCCCGACCTGCTACGGCATGAACTCCATTCCGCCCTGAACGACCTGGCCCCCGTGGTTGACCGCGCTCAGCGTGAATACCGCTGGCATGTGGCGGCGCAACTGTCGGAACAGCGCGGTTTCTGGTGCAAGGCCGTTTCCGGTATTGCGCGCAAGTTCGGGCGTAACGACCTGGCGGAACGATTCGCGGGTATGGAACAGGTTTACTTTCGGGAATCTGAACGCGCCCGGGCGAAAATCCCGGAATGGCGAGACACGGGCGGGGAACCTGATGACAGCGACTTGCTGTTGATGGGCGCGTTCTGTGCGGCAATGTGCGATGCCGCTCGCGCCTTCACTGGCGAACCCCCGGAATATCCCGAACAGTCCATAGCGACGTTCATTGCTACGCTCTGGCGGCGTTACTTTGAACAGGCGCAAGCCTGGAAAGCAGCGATAGCGAACGGCCTCAATCCGGTTGATGCGGCGAACGCCTTGGAACCGACCTTTGGGCTGTCCGCATGAACCCGGCCCTGTTCGCCCAGTGGCAACGCCTGATATTTCCCCCGGAACCCCTCCCTATCCGGGCGGGCGAACAACTCCGCACTGAGAACCGCTACCCGACCGTTCGGGGCGTTCCCGACTGGGCGGCCCACATGGCGGGGTGGCGAGCCTACGCGGTGGACCCCTGCTACTCCGGCCCGGACGGCGGCGACCTGTGCAAGTTCGCGGTACTCGACATTGACGAAGGAGCGGACAGCCTACCGAAAGCACGCGCCTTGCTGGCGGTGGCGAACGCGGCGGGGCTGGAAGCGCGGGCGGCCTGGAGTGGCGGCAAGGGCTGTCATGTCTGGCTGTTCTTCGAACCGGCCCCCGCTGGCGTCGTTCGGGCGGTTCTGAATCGCTTGCGGGCGGCGGTTCCCTTTCAGGGCGAAACCATACCGGGCGAGAATCAGCGGGCGAAACTGCCCCCGGCTTTCCACCAGCAAGCCCGAAAATGGGCGTTCTGGTTCGATACCCTGCCCGACATACCCCCGGCGCTGGAAAACGCCCCTGAAGGCTTCCTAGACGCTCAGGCGGGCATTCTGGCGGCGGTAGTCCCCTCGTCAGTCGCCACGCTGGCGGCCTACGCGAACGCGGGCGGCGCGGATCGGCGCGAACCCGAAGCGGAACCGGACATGGTTCCCGACCTGGCGGCCCTGGGCGGCGACCTGTCCCCCTGCATTCGGGCGCTGGTGGAACGCGGCGCGCAAACCGCCCTTGGTTCCTGGGATAAGAACGCGCTCACCTTGGCGCGGTACGTCCAGGCGGCGGGGCTGTCCGATGAAGCGGGCGCGGTCTTGCTGGAAACGCTGGCGGATAACACCGGCCCGGACTTCCCCACGGGCAAGGACCGCGACGCCCAGCGGCGACACTGGGGCAGTATCCGCGAACCCGGCCCGTTCGGTTGCGGCTATATCCTGGCGGCCCGGCAAGCCCTGGGCTTTCGTTGCGCCGATTGCCCGGCCCGGCCCGCTGGCGTCAAGGCGGGCAAGGTAGGCAAGGCGGAACCGGGCGCGAAAGGACAGCCCGGCCCGATACCCGATAACGCCCCCGAACCTGGGGCGCTGTTCCTGGAACCCGCCCTGGCGGACAGCCTGTTGCAAGTCGCCTTACAAGCGGGAATGCCGGAAGCCCCGATAAGCCCCGCGATTTTCCCCGACGTGGCGCTACCCGAACCCGACCCCCGAACCGGCAAGCCGGCGATGGCGACCCTTCACGCCCTGGCCTGGGGCGCAATCGGCGCGGGGCAGCGAACGGCGGCGGCGATGCTCAACTGGCTAGATCGGCAACCCAACCCCCCAACGCCCCCACTGAAGCGGGCGCTGGCGGCGCTGATAACCCGGTTGCTGGGGCTGTCCCCCGTTCCAGCGGATGAAGCGGCGGCGCTGGTGGAACGGGCGGCGGATTTGACGGCGCGGCGCGAACTGCTGGCGGCGCTGGGCAAGGGAGCCACGGCAACGAACGAACGGCGGCCCCTGATGAACGTAATCGGCGGCATTCACGAAACCACGGCGCGGCTGCAGGCGGCGACCGGGACAGCCTGGGGCGCTCCCTTGACGGCCTACGCGGCGGAACTGCTGGAAGGGCTGGTAGCCAGCGACCGGCCCACGGTGGCGACCCCGTTTGAACACCTGAACGCGCTGCTGGGCGGCGGCCTGCATGGCGGCAAGCTCTACGTTCTGGCGGCCCCTCCGGGCGGCGGGAAAACCACGCTGTCTTGTCAGATTGCCGACCATGCGGCGGCGCTGGGCTGTCCCGTGGCCTATGTGGCGCTGGAAATGGGGCGCGGGCAGTTGTTCGATTATGCCCTGGCGCGGCGACTGGGCATGAATTCCGCCAAGGTGGAAGCGCGGGCGTTTCAGCGTTCCGAACGTGACCGGGCGGCCCTGGCGGACGCGGCGCGGGATTATCTGGAAACGGTAGCGCCCCGGCTGTCCGTGATTGAAGGGGATTGGAACACGACCCCCGCCGCGTTGAACGGCTGGGTAGCGCAAGCGCGGGCGCGGTTCGCCCTGGCGGCGACGGCCCCGGTTCTGGTGGTGGTGGACTACCTGCAACTGCTGAACACCGGCGATGACAAGCTCGACAGCGGCGGCGCGAACGAAACCCCGAAAGTGTCCCAAACGGCGGTTCTCCTCAAGCAGCTTGCCCGCGATAGCGGCGCGGCGATTCTGGCGCTGTCGGACGTGGTGAAATCCGAACAGGGCGCGGCGATGAAGGGCGCGGAATTCACCCTGAACATGCTGCGGGGCAGCAACCGAATCGCCCACGCGGCGGATGTGGTTCTGGCGCTGTATTCGGAAGCGGCGCAAGCGGACGGCGGCAAGGCGCAAGCCGACCCCTGGGACCTGCTGGGGCAGAAGTTTCAGGACAGCCCAAGGGCGCGGGACTTCACGCGGGCGCTCGACGACTTGCGCCACGCCCACCCCACGGGCGGCGACGCGGCGACCGTTCGGGCGCGGCTGGAACTGCTGAAGAACCGGGGCGGGCGCGGACGAGGTTCCCAAGTGTTGCTCTACGAGCGGGCATTCCACCGCTTCAAGGGGCTGTCCGTTCCGGGGCAGGACGCGGCGGAAGGGCGGGGCTGATGGACTCCTTGGCGGAACTGGTGGCGCTGGCGAAAGCGGGACACTTTGCCGGGGGGAACCGGCCTATTATCGCAACTTCCCCGAACGCGGCGAACGACAGCCCTACAAGCCCCGTGGCGGCCCCGGACAGCCTACCCGCTACCCAACCCCTACCCCCGGCCCTGGAACGCGCCACGGCAGCCCTGACAGCGGCGGAACGGGCGCGGTTGACCCCGACGGTTTGCGCGGCGCTGGTGGCGGAATGCCCCGACAGCTTCCCCGACTTTCCCCCGGAAGCGGCCCGGCGCTGGGTAGCGGAACGGCTGGGGCTGTCCGTTCGATTCTGGAACGTGACGCGCAACGGGCGGCGCTGGCGGGTGGAATTCACGGAACCGCAAACGCGGGCGGGACTGCTGGAACAGGCGGCCCGCAACCAGCCCGGCGAATCCCTGGAACTGGAACCGGCGCTGCTGTTGCCGGCGTTACGCGATAACGCCCCTATCGCAGTATCCGATAACGACAAGCCCCCTACCGAACCGCTACCGGATAACGCCATGCAACAAGCCTTGTTGTTACCTGATAACGCCCCTATCGCAGTATCCGATACCGCCCCGGCCCCGGCTGGGCGCTGGCTGGAACAGGCGGGCGTGTCGGTTCGCTATGTGGCGGATGGGGCGCAACTGGAACGGGCGCTGTCCGAACTGGCGGCGCTACCGGAACACGGCGGCCCCTGGGGACTGGACATTGAAACCATGCCGCTACCGGCGTTCACGCGGGACAAGGCGGCCGGCCTTGACCCCTGGCGTTCGAGTATCCGGCTGGCGCAAGTCTACCCTGGCGGCGATGCCTGCTATGTCTTTGACGTGGCGGCCCTGGGGCTGTCCCCCCTCGTGGAACTGCTAAGGGCGCGGCCCCTCGTGGCGCACAACGCGGTTTTCGAGTGGAAGTTCCTGCTTCATGCCGGCGCGGACCCGCGCAAGCTCGGTTGCACACTGCTACAGGCGAACGCACTCCGCGGCGACCGGCCCGGCCTGGCGACGCTGGCGGCGGAACTGCTGGGCTGGCGACTCGACAAGACCTTGCAGGTTTCCGACTGGGGCGGGGCGCTGTCCGGGGCGCAACTCGACTATGCGGCGCTCGATGCCGTGGCGGCCTGGCGGCTGGCGCGCGAACTGTCCGGGCGGTTGAAGGACACCGGGCGCGGGCGCTGTTATGGCCTGATGCGGGATGCCCAGCGGGCTATTGCGGCGCTGGAACGGGCGGGCTGTCCGTTCGATACGGCGGCCCATTCGGCGCTGCTGGCGACCTGGCAGACGCAAGCGGAATCGGCGCGGGGCGAACTCGATAGCCTGTTGAACGGGGCGAACCCGGACAGCCCCTTGCAACTCTCGCGCTGGCTGGCGGCGAACCTGCCCCCGGACACCGTGGCGAACTGGCCGAAAACGGCGGGCGGGCAACTGCAAACCGACGCGGACGCCATGGCGGGGCTGTCCCTTCCGGCCCTGGACCCGTTGCGGCGCTACAAGGTGGCGGTGAAGTTGCTGGGCACCTATGGGCAGGGCTACGCGGCGCATATCAGCCCGGTAACGGGGCGCATTCATGCCAGTTTCGCCCTGGGCGGAACCGCAACCGGGCGGCTGGCTTGCCGTAGCCCGAACATTCAGAACCCGCCACGAGGGGCGGAATTCCGGGCGCTGTTCGCCCCCAAGGCGGGGCGCGTCTTTGTGGTGGCGGATTACTCGCAAATCGAATTGCGCGTGGCGGCGCTGGTTTCTGGCGATAGCGCCATGCTGGCGGCCTATGAAGCCGGGGAAGACTTGCACCGGAAGACAGCGGCGGCGGTGCTCGGTATCGAACCGGGCGCGGTGACAAAGGGGCAGCGGCAAATGGCGAAAGCCTGCATTGCGGCGGGTAGTCTGGTATTGACGGATGCTGGGCTGGTTCCTATCGAACAAGTTACGCGGAATCATTTGTTATGGGATGGCGTTTCATGGGTTTCCCATGATGGCGTTGTATATCAAGGCTACAGACAGGTAATGACTTATGACGGGCTTACCGCAACCCCCGACCATGTTGTGTTCCTCGAAACTGGCGACCCCCGATTATTCGCGGAAGCGGCGAACAGCGGCGGACTTAGCCTTGCTAGGGGCGAATTTGAAGGGAACCCGGTTCGGTTCTTGGGAAGTTCTAGGGGAACCGGCAATCGAAAAACAAACGGGCGCGGAAACCCGGATACGGCGGCAGCTATTCGTGCATTGCTATTGCCATGTAACGCAGAAAACCAAGCCGGTAAATCTGGAAAGTCTGCTACGGAACCTTTCGACTGGGGCACGAGGGGCAGAAAAAGTGAAGTATCTACGAGCTTATCAAGACCCGGCGGAACAAGCCCGGATTCAGATATTAGGCGGGCGCTACGATGCCATTTATCAACGCTGCAACAACCCGAATCACGAATGGTTTCCAGCCTACGGCGGGCGGGGTATCCAGTTACGATTCAGCGGACGGGAACATTTCGTGAACTGGGTACGGGCGAACCTACCCCACGAAACCTATCAGGCTGTCCAGATAGACCGGATAGACAACAACCGACATTACGAACCTGGCAACTTGCGGCTGGTATCGCAGCAACAGAACCTACGGAACACGCGGCGCAATCGTTATTACCCCTATCAAGGGATGAATGTAGTAGCAGCGGACTTGTGGCACTTGTTGAAAACGGACTACCCGGACTTTTCCCTATCGCCGACCCGAACGGCAAAACTGGCGGCCCTGGGGATTCCTGTCAGTTCGATACTGACACGAAAACCGAAACCAAATGGGCGCACGTCTACGACATTCTTAATGCCGGACCCCGCAATCGTTTCACTGTATCGGGCTGCATAGTCCATAACTGCAACTTTGGGCTTTTGTTCGGGCAGGGTTCAAAAGGCTTACAGCGGTACGCACAAACCGCCTACGAGGTAGATATGACCCTGGCGGAAGCGGAACGGGCGCGGGCGGCATTCTTCAAGGCGTATCCGGGGCTGTCCCGCTGGCAAACCGAAACCCGGCGCAACGCGGAACGGGCGGGACAGGTACGCACACCGGGCGGGCGCGTTCGGGCGCTGGAAGGGCAACGGGCACTCGCCACGGAAAGCCTGAACACCCCGATACAGGGCGGCGCGGCGGAATGCCTGCTGGCGACGCTGGCGGCGCTGGAACTGGACAGCCTGGGCGCGCAACTGGTGAACGTGGTTCACGATGAATTGATTGTCGAGTGCGACCCGGAACAGGCGGGCGCGGTGGCGGCGGAAGTGGAACGCGCCATGGTGGCGGGCTTTCTCGCTATCTTCCCCGACGGTTGCACGCGGGACTTGGTGGAAGCGCATAGCGGCCCGAACTGGGCGGCGGCGAAAGGGTAAAAGGTACTTCCGGGCGATTTTCCTACGCAGGGACGCGGAACCGCGATTTTCGCCTAGCGCCAGTCAGTTAAAACGCATTTTAATGGATTAACCCTACCCGGCGACGGTAAACCCATGGCAAAGAAAGCAGCGACCCGCGACCCGAACGACATAGGGGCGCGGAAGGAAATGACGATTGCAGCGGCGACCCCCGAACAGGCGCGGCGCAATATTGCCCGGCTGATGACCGCCCCGGAATTCGAAGCGGCCCGCGTTATTCAGGCGGTGGAGGGGAAGGGCGGGCATGGGGCGCAACTGGACACCCCGGAACTGGTGAACTGTCTGCGGGCGCTGGCGGGCAACGTCAACGGCGGCGACACGGCGGGACTGGAAGCCATGCTGATTAATCAGGCGGTGGCGCTGCAATCCCTATTCTCCAAGCTCACGGAACGCGGGATGGTACAGGAACACATGCCGCATCTTGAGGGCTTCATGCGCCTAGCGTTGCGGGCGCAAGCGCAATGCACGCGAACCCTGGAAGTGTTGGCGACCGTCAAAAATCCCCCCGTGGTATTCGCCAAGCAAGCCAACATTGCCCAACAGCAACAAGTGAACAACGGCCCGGCTGTCCCCGCTACGCGGGCGCGGAACCCGGCAAGCGCGCCAACCCAACTATTGGAGACCCTGCCTGATGAACGGCTGGAATTCGGAACGGCGGGCGCGGCAAGCGGCGCTGATTCGCCACTGGCGACCGTGGGAACAGTCTACCGGCCCCAAGACTGAAGCGGGCAAGGCGCGGGCGGCCATGCGCGGTTTTAAGGGCGGCGTTGCGCGAACAGCGGGAAGCGTT
>Ga0209573_1004981_pt1 | contig 12495 bp, 11 predicted proteins | sample TNRBio252014_DNA_FD_185870 | JGI IMG/M metagenome (GOLD analysis project Ga0209573, IMG submission 185870) | Wastewater treatment Type I Accumulibacter community from EBPR Bioreactor in Madison, WI, USA - TNR Reactor_6/25/2014_ DNA (SPAdes)... | ecosystem: Engineered > Bioreactor > EBPR >...
CGACTAATGCCATACTTAGCTTGCAGCTTTCGGTACCCGCAGCCTTGCTCCAGGTATTCCTTAATAATTTGTTCTTTTAAGTCCATAAAATGGTTGTTTTTTAGTCAACCTATTTCAGGACGAGACAAACTAAAAGCCGAAGTTTAAAACTACTGCCCGGCAGAATTCCGTCCGCCGAAACCAAAGCTTGGATATGCACTGCTGATGATTGCTGCAACGTCGTGCCCCAATTGCACAAAACCTGATGTTGTACGCATTTAAGACTTTCAAATTAATTGTCAATAAAATATTCGATCTCGTGTTGGGTTGTCTTTTTTGTTCCGTCTGGTGAATAGTAGCTAATTGTTAACGGAATTATATGTCTACCAGTGTCACCCTTAATTACTTTTTTAAATTCAGCATAACCTAAGTCATTAATTGAAATTGTCTCATTGTCGATATTTATTGTAGGTTGCGAAGCTGAAGAAAATGAACCAACACCAGCAGTAATTTCTATTTTTTCTCCCGCTTTGAAATGTCTTGAGTTTTGCCCAATTAAAACTGAGAACTTTTCATACCGCAGAATACAACCAGGGCTTGTCATTAAGTTACAATATGAAATAGTTCTATTTGCAATTATTGAGATAGAGTTATGGATTTTATTCTTGAACTCTGCATTAACTTTTGCTGTAGTAAAACCATTTAAAGAAGTAGAGTCAACAAGTGAGGTAAATTCAGTTTTAAATGACTGAGCTATCTCTGGATTAACCTGTAGAACTGAATCTTTATATTTTCCAATAATTTTTAGCAGAAGAGATTTACTTTTTTCAAGATTGTCTTCTTTACAAAATTTAAAACATGAGTCAACACTTAAATATGTGTCTGTTGTTAGATTTTTTATTAATTCGGCGTTAGGATACCACATTTTTGCTCTATCGGAAGTTGTAGGGTCAAACATTTTGCTTTTTAAATTATCATACTCTTGTGTCGTGTAATTTTCAATTATCCGTGTCGATAAAGACAGTGATTGGTCGGCTTGATTACTCTTATCATCTTTCTTTTGAGAACAACTACTCAGAAAGAATAAATAACAAATAGACAATAAAGAAAAATAGAATTTCAAGTTTTAAATTTTTAGAGGGTTGCAATTAATTGCGTACAACACTTAAATATACGACAGTGCTGGCATAAATTTCTATTGAAAATCAGTATATATTTATGCCAGAAACAATTGCAAATGACTACTCCTGTCTATATCAATTACTTTCATCCAGTTTATAATATCGGGCTGGAAGATGTTAGAAATGCCTGGTTGTTTTGTGAGAACAAAAGCCCGGTTAAGCTGAAAACAATTATGTACCAGGGACTACTGGCTTACCGGCTGCCGGTATGCGGTAAAAGGATCAGTTACCGTAACCTAAAAAAGGGCCTGACCAAAAAGAACTTTGTTTTTCACCGGGAAATATCCCTGCTTCCATTTTAATACAGCTACTCCCACGGCTAATTCTTAATTTTCCTTTTTTAAATCCTGGTTATGAAGAAAATCATTCTTGTCTTTTACCTTTTGCATTTCGCATTCAGCATTTCAGCTCAGCAGCTCAGCTATTACCTGCCCGATTCAGTTAGTTATAACCCGGCCATCCCCACACCCAAAGACATTATCTACCACGAAGTGGGAGAGTGGCATGTTACCCACGACAGGCTGGTGAATTATATGAAAGCCATCGCCGCTGCTGCACCGGACAGGGTGAAACTGGAAACAATGGGCCTTAGTTATGAGAACAGGCCGCAGGTATTGCTCATTATCACTTCCAAAAAAAATCATGCAAACCTGGAAGAGGTAAGACAACAGCATGTGCAGTTGACTGATCCTGCACAATCTGCCACACTCAATACGGCTAATATGCCCGTTGTGGTATGGATCGGTCATTCCATTCATGGCAATGAACCCAGCGGTTCAAATGCTAGTTTACTCAGCGCATATTATTTAGCAGCCGCACAGGGAAAACAAATAGATGAGTTATTGGATAATGTGGTGATACTCTTTGATCCTTCTTTTAACCCCGACGGGCTGCAGCGTTTTTCTACCTGGGCCAACCAGCACAGGAGTAAAAACTTAGTGAGTGATCCCAATTCAAGAGAGTTTAATGAAGTATGGCCCGGCGGCCGTTTCAATCATTACTGGTTCGATCTGAACCGTGACTGGTTGCCCGCCGTGCATGTGGAAAGCCAGAACCGGTTGAAATGGTTTCATCGGTGGAAACCGAATATCTTAACTGATCATCATGAGCAGGGAAGTAATGCTACATTCTTTTTTCAGCCCGGTGTGCCATCAAGAGTAAATCCATTGACACCGGATAAGAATAAAGACCTGACTGCTAAGCTGGCAAAATTTCATGCACAATTCCTTGACCGCATCGGTTCTTTATATTTTACCAAAGAAGCCTATGATGATTTTTATTATGGCAAAGGCTCTACTTATCCGGATGTGAATGGCGCCATCGGAATTTTATTTGAGCAGGCCTCTTCAAGAGGGCATTTGCAGGAAACAGCGAATGGCCTGCTAAGTTTTCCGGCCACCATCAAAAACCAGTTTGTAACAACCCTGTCCACACTGGAAGGAGCAAGGGTGTTGCGCAAAGATTTTTTAGAGTTCCAGCGGGATTTTTATAAACAGTCGGCTAACCGTGCTGCGGCTTATGCAGTAAAGGGATATGTGTTTGGTGATAAGAATGACCCGGCCAGGACATTTCATTTTGCTGAAATGCTGAAGCGCCACCAGGTAGAGATACATGCATTACCTGGCAACTGGAACGATGCGGCTTTTGAAAAAAATTCTTCCTACATGGTTTCACTGAACCAGCCGCAGCATAGTCTGATCAGGGCCATTTTTGATAAAACACTGGAGTATAAAGACAGTTTGTTTTATGATATCACTGCATGGACGATGCCGCTGGCTTTTGGATTGCCTTATAAAGAGATCAACACTCCCTCCTTTGCGATGGGAGAGAAAGTGGAGGAATTAAAACCGGCAAAGCAATCTCTTGCGGGTGGTAGATCTGAGTATGCTTATTTACTTCAATGGGAAGACCTGTATGCACCGGCTGCATTGAATGAATTATTGAATGCCGGTATATTGGCTAAAGTAGCCACCAATCAACTGGAGATGCCGGTGGGCGGAGTGATGAAAAAATTTAATTATGGAACGATACTTATTCCTGTAAAACTGCAACGGGATGACAGCGAAACAGTTTTTGCAAAACTCAGCGGCGTGGCAGAAAAGTACAGGGTGAAGATAACCGCAGTGCCTACTGGTAATGTAAACAATGGAAGTGATTTGGGCAGCAGCCGTTTTGTAACGATCACCAAACCTTCTGTAGCTATGATCACCGGTCCCGGTGTGAATGCTACTGATGCAGGTGAGATATGGCACTTGCTGGATCAGCGGATGAATATGACAGCCACACACCTGGAGCCAACTGTTTTTAACCGGATAAGTTTGAACCGTTACAATACACTGATCATGGTAGGCGGCAGCTACAATGAACTGAATAAAGAAAAATTAAAAGCATGGGTGCAGGCGGGCGGTACATTAATATTAACAGAAGAAGCAGTAAGCTGGGCCGCACAAAATGGTATCAGTGATGTAAAATTTAAAAAAGCAAAACTGCCGGCGGACAGTACGCAGAAGTTGGGCTACCTGGAGAGAGAGCAACTGGAAGGGGCGCAGCAGGTGAGGGGTGCTATATTCGGCGCTGAGGCAGACCTTACACATCCGCTGGCCTATGGCTATACACAAAGCACAGTGAGTTTATTTAAATCGAACAAAGTGTTCATGGAAAAAAGCAAGAACCCCTATGCCACTCCATTTTATTACGGAGCCAAACCATTGCAAAGCGGATGGGTAAGCAAAGAGAACGGGGATGTAATTAAAAACTCTGCTGCTGTTGTTGTAAATACATTGGGCAGCGGCCGGGTGATCAATATTGCTGACAACCCCAACTTCAGGGCTTTCTGGCTGGGTGGCAGCAAACTTTTTATGAATGCGATATTCTTCGGAAGGATCATTGATGCGGCCAGCGGACGGATTGATGAATTCCAGGGATTAAGCCGCTTTGAACAGTAAGTTGTGAATATGTTGAACCATCTGTTTATCTGAATAATCTTATTTTAGCTGCCTTAAATAATTACGTCACCTGTCTGCCGAAAGGCAGGCTTTAAAAATTGAGCACTATGATTAAAATGCAAGTTATTGGCCGTCTTGGGAAAGACTGTGTGGTAAACACAGTAAACGGAAAGAATGTGATCAACTTTACTGTTGCCCATTCTGAAAAGTATAAAGACAGCCAGGGAAATTTACAGGAGAAAACAATTTGGGTAGATTGCGCTTACTGGACAGACAGAACTGCGGTGGCCCAATATCTTACCAAAGGTACACAGGTATTTACCGAAGGCCAGCCGGAAGCCCGGTCATTTCAACGCAATGATGGTACACCCGGCGCTTCCTTATCGCTCAGAGTAAGAGAAGTTCAGTTACTCGGTAGCAAAAATGATAACAGCGGTGGTTCATACCAGCCTGCGGCATCTGCGGCTACATCTCCATCAAGCAGTATTCCTTCAGCCAATGAAATTACTGAGCCGGTTGATGATCTGCCATTCTGATGTATTCAACAACTATTGATAAATGCCCCGGATTTTCCGGGGCATTTTTATTTTCAGCAATGAATCATGTAACTTGACAATATGAAGCGTATCTGTTTACTGATTGTTTTTCTTTTCCCCTTATTATCATTTGCGCAGCGACAGGCGAAAGCAACACAAACTGATGTATTGGTAATAGGAGGAGGAGTGGGTGGTACAGCAGCGGCCATTCAATCAGCAAGACTGGGAGCAAAGACAATATTAGTGGAACCAACAACGATGCTGGGCGGTATGCTGACAGCTGCGGGAGTCAGTTGCACCGATGGAAATGATCAGTTACCCAGTGGTATGTGGGAGGAATTCCGGCAGGCATTGTACAAACATTATGGTAGAAAACGATTAAACACCGGTTGGGTAAGCAATACCAACTTTGAACCCAAAGTGGGTGATAGTATTTTCAAAGCATGGGCAGCCAAAGAAAAAAACCTGAAAGTCTATTATGGTTATGAATTTGAATCGGTGCAGAAAAAAGGAAATAAAGTAACCGGGGCCACACTGCGGAATAAAGACAATACAGAAGTGTTGAAGATAAAAGCGGAAGTAGTAATTGACGGAACAGAACTGGGTGATGTATTTGCTGCTGCAGGTGCCGGTTATGACCTTGGAATGGATGATCCTGCGGTGAGTGGGGAAAAAGAAGCAAGAGAAAAGAATGATATCATACAAGACCTTACCTGGGCGGCAGTATTAAAAGATTATGGAGCCGGTGCAGATAAAACTATTGCAAAGCCAGATGGATATGACGCCAAAAAATTTTATTGTACCTGTACTGATGCGCCCTGCGAAGGAAAGCCGTGGAATGGCGATAAAATGAAAATGCTGAATTATGGGAAGTTGCCCCGCAGTCCCGGTGCGAAGCAGGATAAGTATATGCTCAACTGGCCACCGTTTGGCAATGATATTTATTTGAATGTAGTGGAAGAAAAGCCTGAGGTCAGAAGTATGAAGTATGACAGCGCAAAAAAACATACGCTGGGTTTTATTTACTTCATGCAAACAGAACTGGGAATGAAAAATATCGGATTGGCGGATGATGAACTGGATGGCGGCATGGCGTTGATCCCTTATAACAGGGAAGGAAGAAGGGTGAAGGGGGTGGTGCGTATGAATATCAATCATATTAAAAATCCGTATGACTATACATTATACAGAACAGGTATATCGGTGGGTGATTACCCGGTCGATCATCATCATGCCCGCTACCCGGGCAAGGTACCGGAGATAGAGTTTCCTCCCATACCTGCTTATACTATTCCGATGGGAGCATTGATACCGGAAATAATTGACGGTCTTATTGTTTGTGAAAAAGGAATTTCAGTTACCAATATTGTGAATGGAACGACGAGGCTACAGCCTGTTGTTTTATTAACCGGACAGGCAGCAGGAGTGCTGGCGGCCAAAACAGTTCAGTTGAAAAAGAAAGTAAGAGAAGTGCCGGTGAGAGCTATACAGGAAGAATTGCTTAAAGCAAAAGCATACCTGATGCCTTTTACCGATGTGAAACCGGATGACCCGCATTGGGAGGCCATACAAAAAGTGGGGGCGACCGGTATATTAAAAGGAATAGGCAAAGCAGAAGGCTGGGCGAATAAGATGTTTTATTATCCCGATAGTTTGGTAAGCGGTGCTGAGTTTTCTTCAGGGATGGTAAGGTTTGGCAGATACTTTAGAAGCTATCATCGTTTATCAAGGCCATCTAATGAGGTCAGTCTCAATAAATGTTTTACATTTCTTAAAAGGTTAAGGCCATTTGTTAAAACGGATGTTTTCAGGAATGTTCAAAAATCTGAGGACTTAAAAGATCAGTGGGAAAAATGGGGGTTAAAAAATTTTGATCCAAACCGGATAATCACCCGAAGGGAGCTTTCAGTTATGCTTGAAAAATGTATTTTACTTTTTGGCAGTAAAAACCTGCCCATGGATATAAACGGTAAAATGAGTTTTAAATACAGTGAATTTTAAATATGCGAAAACAATTTTTTATAGCCTGCTTTTTATTTTTTGCCTACTCAGTATCAGCGCAAAACAACTGGAAACTTTCCATCCAGACATGGACTTTTCATAAGTATTCCTTTTTGCAATCTGTGGAGAAAGCAGACAGTCTTGGCGTGAAATTCCTGGAAGTTTATCCCGGTCAGAAAGTGGGTGGTGATATACAAGGCGCTTTTAGTTATACACTTGATAAAGATTCAAGAGATAAACTGAAACAGTTTCTAGAATACAGGGGTATTAAAGTAGTGGCTTTGGGAGTGGTTGACAAAGACTATTATAATAAGGATAACCTGGAAAAATTCTTTGAGTTTGCAAAGTATATGAATATTCCTTTCATCACAGCAGAACCTGAATGGAAAGACCTTGATGAATTCAACAGGCTGGCGGGAAAGTATAAAGTAAAAGTGGCTTTGCATTGCCATCCCAGGCCATCCAGTCATTACTGGCATCCGGATTCTACGGTAGCAGCGATGAATGGGAGGCAACATATAGGTGCCTGGCCGGATATAGGTCATTGGGCAAGGAATGGAGTCAATATCCAGGATGCAATGAAAAAAGTGGAGGGAAGGATCTGGGGATTGCATTTAAAGGATATCAGACAGTTTGATAATACAGCTGCAGAAGACACACTATTGGGAAAAGGTGTTTGTGATATCCCTGCCGTGATGAATGAACTCAAACGGCAAAAGTTCAAAGGAGTGGTCTCTATTGAATATGAAGTAAATCCTCATAGGAATATGAGTGAAATGCAACAGAATGTGTTGTATTACCTCGGGCAACTGGGGAAACTTTGAAACAGGTAGTTCTGCAAGAAAAAAATTAGTAAGCGTTATGTCGTCCAGAAGAAAATTTTTAAAGCAGCTTGGAGCCGCATCCTTGATAGCTCCGGTGTATTCTTATGCCACTATCAGCGAAGAAGAACTGGAGAAGCGCATTATTCCTTACGGGAAAAAATATGTATCCTACCACGATATTCATATTGCCATCATAGGCTTTGGTATTATGGGGAGCCGAAATGCTAAAACAATTTTACAAATACCGGGAGTAAAGCTAAAAGCTGTTTGTGATCTCTATAAGGGCCGGCTGGAAAGAGCAAAGGAGTTATATGGCAATGATCTTTTTATTACACAGTCTTACCAGGATGTACTGAACAGAAGTGATATTGATGCCGTAATAATCTGTACCAGTGATCAGTGGCATGATAAGATAACCATTGATGCCATGTGGAAACGAAAAGCTGTGTATTGCGAAAAGCCGATGGTGCACCAGTTGAACCAGGGTTGGGAAGTAATAAATGTACAAAAGCAAACAGGTGTGGTGCTTCAGGTGGGTAGTCAAAGAGTGAGCAGCATTGCGTATGCAGAAGCAAAGAAGTTTTATAAAGCCGGTGAGATCGGGCAACTGAATTGTATTGAAGCATCCTTTGACCGGCATACGGCGCTGGGTGCCTGGCAATATACTATGCCATTGGATGCATCAATGGATACTATTGCCTGGAAAAAATATTTGAAAGCTGATCCCAATACTCAGTTTGATGCCAAACGATTTTTCTGGTGGCGTAATTATAAAGAATATGGAACCGGAGTGGCAGGTGACCTGTTTGTTCATCTTTTATCAGGTATACATTTTCTTACCGATTCAAAAGGACCGTCGAGAATTTTTGCTACCGGCGATCTGAGTTATTGGAAAGATGGCCGGAATGTACCCGATGTGATGACCGGGGTGATGGAGTATAAAGCTACCAAAGAGCATCCTGCCTTCCAGGTATTATTGAAAGTGAACCTGGCAAGTGGTGCAGAAAAGGTTGAAAGCGGCAAAGTAAAATTTTATGGTACGGAAGGTGTCATTGATTTTGGCTGGAATGATTTTACCATTTACCGTAATAAATTTTCTTCTTTTCCAAATATCGGCGGCTGGGATGCATTGGATACTTACCCGGAGGCTATGCAGCGGGAGATAATGAGAAATTATAAACAAAAGTATCCGCAGTCTGAAGGTTTGCAGGCAGATGCAAAACCCATACGTTTTATGGCGCCTGCAGGATATGACGACCGCTATGACCACTTTATCAACTTCTTTGAATCGGTTCGAAATGGTAAGCCGGTCGTTGAAGACGCTGTATTTGGTTTCCGTGCAGCAGCACCTTGTTTAGCATGTAATGAAAGTTATTTTCAGAAGAAGGTAATTAACTGGGATCCTGTTAAGATGAAACTTCTTTAATTTTTGAGTTTTTGAAAGCCCCCTTTATGGGCTTGGGGTTATCTTTGCCCAATGCCAGAACAACTGTTTTCCTACCAGCAATTATTTGATTTTTCAAAAGCAGTATTTCAAAAGATCGGCTGTTCACCGGAACATGCAGAAACAGCTACCAAAACATTGCTCTCCGCTGATCTTCGTGGGATAGATTCACATGGTATTGCCCGTCTTAGCGGTTATGTAAGATTATGGGAAGTAAAAAGAGTCAATGCCAACCCGGATATTAAAATTTTGCATGAGACACCCTCAACAGCGGTTGTTGACGGAGATAGTGGGTTGGGTTTGGTTGTGGCGCCCTATGCCATGAAGATCGCTATTGAAAAAGCAAAGAATGTGGGTACAGGTTGGGTGAGTGTGCAGAACAGTAATCATTTTGGCATTGCAGGTTATCATGCGATGATGGCACTGGAACATGATATGATCGGCATGGCGATGACGAATGCCAGTCCGCTGGTAGCACCAACTTTTTCCATTGATAAAATGCTGGGCACAAACCCTATCTGCGTGGCTGCGCCTGCCGGAAAAGAACCGGCCTTTGTTGCTGATCTGGCTACCACCACTGCTGCCAATGGAAAACTGGAGATTTTGCAACGAAAACAAGCAGACACACCAGGTGGCTGGGTACAGGATAAAGATGGCAACCCAAGTAATGATGCGAATATTTTAAAGAAAGGCGGTGCATTATTACCGCTTGGTGGCGACAGGGAGCATAGCTCGCATAAAGGGTATGCCTTGGGAGCAATTGTAGATATTTTCTCGGGCTTATTAAGCGGTGCCAACTATGCACCATGGGTACCACCTTTTCCTGCTTATGTGCCCATGCCGGTACAACAACCGGGAAAGGGCATCGGTCATTTTTTGGGCGCTATGCGGATAGATGCTTTCAGGCCGGCTGAGGATTTCAAAAAAGATATGGATCACTGGATACAGGGTTTCCGTTCCTGCAAAACTATTCCGGGTGAAGAAAAAGTACTGGTGCCCGGTGACCCCGAAAGAGAGTTTGAAGCGGAGCGGATGAAGAATGGTATTCCATTGCTCGATGCAGTAGTGACTGACCTGATACAACTTGCCGATCGTTTTGGAGCAACATTATGATCCGGGATCGTTATCGGAAATTGTTGATCATTCACTGCCAATTATACCCTGAGGCGGTTATCTTTGCAGCCGCTTGCTGATTTAATAATCCTTTAAAATTATGGGAGGGGGGAACAAATGAAATGAGGCATAAAATTTTTGAGCTATCATTTTCATCTGCGAAGAAAATTTTATGGCGAATAACATATGACCTTAACCAGAAATAAATGCTAATCAGATGAAAGTAATGAAGTTTGGTGGCACCAGTGTGGGTAAGCCGGAGCGGATGCATCATATTGCAGGGCTGGTAACTAAAGAAACGGAGCCGGTAATCGTTGTACTGTCAGCGTTGTCAGGTACTACTAATGCATTGGTTGAAATTGGAGATCATATTGCAAAAGGAGACCGCAATGCAGCTAAACAGGCTATTGATAAACTGGAAGCCCATTACCAGTCTTTTGTAAAGGAACTCGTTAAGAAAGAAGAAGCGCTGATAAAAGCTAAAGCGATCATCGCAGAGCATTTTGAATTCTTAAATATCATTCTGAAGATATCTTTCAGCGAGGCATTGAGTAAAGATATCCTGGCACAGGGCGAATTGTTATCAACAAAACTTTTCTGCATTTACCTGGAAGAACAGGGTATTGCCCATATGTTGCTGCCGGCTCTTGAGTTTATGTCGATCGATCATTACGATGAGCCACAAATAGGAAGTATCAAAGTAAAACTGTCACAGTTGCTGCAGCAGCATAAGGATAAGAAGCTTTTTGTAACACAGGGTTATATCTGCCGTAATGCAAGAGGCGAAGTAGATAACCTGAAAAGAGGAGGCAGTGATTATTCTGCCTCATTGATAGCCGCGGCTATCAGTGCATCGGTATGTGAGATATGGACAGATATAGACGGGATGCATAATAATGACCCGAGAGTAGTAAAGAAAACAGTACCGGTAGAGCAAATGAGTTTTGATGAAGCGGCAGAGCTGGCTTATTTCGGCGCCAAAATTTTACACCCTGCTTCTATCTGGCCGGCACAAACCTATAAGATACCCGTAAGACTGCTGAACACCATGCAGCCGGAAGCAAAAGGAACGCTGATCACCGAAGAAGCCGGCAGTGTGGGTGTGAAAGCAGTGGCGGCAAAAGATAATATCATTGCTATCCGAATCAAGAGCAGCCGCATGTTACTGGCCTATGGTTTTCTTAGAAAGATATTTGAAGTGTTTGAAAAATACCGGACACCGATCGATATGATCACCACTTCTGAAGTGGCTGTTTCACTCACCATTGATAATGATGCTAACCTGAAAAAAATACTGAAAGAGCTTGAACCATTCGGCACGGTAGAAGTGGACAAGGGCCAAACGATCATTTCTGTAGTGGGTAATGAAATAGCCCAGACAGAGGATATGGTGAAGAAACTGTTTGGCTCTATCATGAACATTCCCGTCCGTATGGTGAGCTATGGAGGAAGTCCGCACAATATTTCCCTGCTGATATCGGCAGAATATAAAACGCAGATATTACAACAGTTGAACAAGGGTATGTTTGGACTGGAGTGAACATTGTTTTAAAGAAAAAGAGAGGCTTTTTTATTTTGTAGTTACATCTTCCTCTTCTTCTTCACCACCAAGTGTATAAATAGCAATGGCGCCATTTCCGCCATTGAAACCGCCAAAGAAAGGAGTTTTAATGATCTTAACTATGGCAATATCATTAATATTAAGTGATTCAAGATAACCGGCGGACACCTGCATCTCATCAACAAAAATACCGGGCACTCCACCCCTGATATATGGAACACTGACACCTGTGCGGTTAATAAAGACCTGCAGACCTGCTACCCGGCCCTGCAGCCAATCGAGAATATTGGTATATGCATTGATACCCGGCACTGAAGCAATATCAAAGATGCTGCCATCAGTAGATCTAAAAAGTCCCGAACAATACATGTCGTTCAGCTTTTGTTCCAATGAAGGCTGATAATTTGATCCCCTGTAAGATTGTGCGGTAACTGTTGTGAAGAGAAGACCTGAGATAAGAACGATAATTATTTTTTTCATAACCTGTTCCTCCTTTCTGTAAGTTACGATGATTTACTGTTAGGGGATAGTTAAGAAACAACACAGCCCCACTTTCGTGAGGCTGCATATATAATTAAGACTTATATGAACTGGAATGATATAGTTCTAAATAATCAGCAATGCATCGCCGTAGCTGAAGAAGCGGTATTTATCCTTGATGGCTTTTTTATATGCTTCCATGGCCAGTTCATACCCGGCAAAAGCGCAGGTCATGATCAGCAAACTGGTTTTTGGCAAATGGAAATTGGTAACCAGTGAATCAGCGATACTGAAATCATAAGGGGGATGGATGAACATATTGGTCCAGCCTTCTGAAGGTTTCAGTAATTTCTGCGCAGTGAAAGAAGATTCCAGTGCCCTCATGGTAGTAGTACCGATGGAACATACCCTGTGTCCATATTCCTTCGCCC
>Ga0209573_1004983_pt1 | contig 12491 bp, 11 predicted proteins | sample TNRBio252014_DNA_FD_185870 | JGI IMG/M metagenome (GOLD analysis project Ga0209573, IMG submission 185870) | Wastewater treatment Type I Accumulibacter community from EBPR Bioreactor in Madison, WI, USA - TNR Reactor_6/25/2014_ DNA (SPAdes)... | ecosystem: Engineered > Bioreactor > EBPR >...
GACGATGGTGCATGGTTCTGCGTTAATCTGCAACCTCCAGCCAGCCATGAAACCCATCGTCCAAATCTCCCTCGACCTCACCAACATCGACGAAGCGCTCGAAACCGCCGCGCTCGCCATGCGCGCCGGCGTGGATTGGCTGGAAGCCGGCACGCCGCTGATTCTCGCCGAAGGTCTGCATGGCGTGCGTGCTCTGAGAAAAGCCTTCCCGACAACTCCCATCGTCGCCGATCTCAAAACCATGGACGGCGGCTATCTCGAAGCCGAGATGATGGCCAAGGCCGGTGCCACCCATGTCGTCGTCATGGCCCGTGCGCATGCGGAGACCGTGAAATGCGTCGTCAGAGCCGGGAAAGACTTCGGCTGCAAGGTGATGGGCGACAACATGATCTGCGAGAGCATGATTGACGGCGCAAAGTTCCTCGAAGACCTCGGCTGCGACTACGTCATCCATCACATCGGCTACGACGAGCGCCGCGGCATTGCCAAAGCGGGCAAGCGCATGCCGAGTCCGCTCGATCAGCTCCGCGAAGTCGTGAACGCCGTGAAAATCCCCGTGCAGGCCGTCGGCGGCCTCAGTTTGGAGCAGGCGATCCAATGCCCCAAGTATGGAGCACCGCTGGTCGTGCTTGGAGCTCCGCTCACCATCGACGCCGACGCGTTCAAAACCGCCGACGGCAATCTGGAAGCCTCATTGCGCATGATTTGCGAGGCCGTGCATGCGCAAGACGTTACTGCATTCACCTGATTGAAATTCATTCTTGTCATTCGCGGATATTCGCGGCCATTCGCGTTGAAATCCCAACTCTAAATCATGAACTTCAACGACTGCACCTACGACATCATCGGCTGCGCCATGCATGTTCATAACGCACTGGGTCCGGGCCTGCGCGAGAAGCCCTATGAGAATGCTCTGGTCATTGCTTTGCGTGAGAAGCGACTTCTGGCCGAAGCGCAGAAGGCTTACCCGATCCGTTATCTGAACCAGATCGTAGGCGATTGCATCCCTGACATCACCGTGAATGGAAATGTGCTGGTGGATGCCAAATCGATCGACGCCATCGGCGAAAACGAAATCGCGCAAATGTTGAACTACCTGCGGATCTCCTGTCTGGAGATCGGTCTTATCATCAACTTCAAGAATCCCAAGCTCGAATGGGTCCGAAAAGTGAAATCACAATCCCTCTGAATTTCTCCAACGCGAATGAGCACGAATACCCGCGAATCTTCACGAATTTCAAACCTCTGGCATTCGTGCAAATTCGCGGACATTAGCGATTATTCGCGTTAAAAAATCCCCACCCGCAAACTCATGAAATCTGCCGCCGTCGTCAACTTCGCGCCTGAAAAAGGCTCCGTCGAAATCCGTGAGATCGAAAAGCCGTCCATCGGCGCTGAGGACGTGCTCCTCGAAGTCGCCAATGTCGGCGTCTGTGGCTCGGATCTGCATCAATGGACCGCCGATCACTCCTGGCCGGTAAATTATCCCGTCGTGCTCGGGCATGAGTTTGGCGGACACATCGTCGAGGTCGGCAAGGACGTGGAAGGCTGGAAGGAAGGCGACCGTGTCGTCTCTGAGACCGCCGCGATCATTTCCAAAGACAATCCGATGACCCGTCGTGGTCTCTACAACCTCGACAACACACGCAAAGGCTTCGGTTACGGCGTGAACGGCGCTATGACGAAGTATGTGCGCGTGCCGAGCCGCATCCTGCATCATGTGCCGGATCAGCTTCCGTTCGAGCAGGCCTGCCTCACCGAGCCTTGCTGTGTGGCTTATAATGCGGTGGTCAAAAACGCCCGCATCGAGCCTGGTGATCGCGTTGTCGTTCTTGGACCCGGCACCATCGGCATCCTTTGCGCTGCCATGGCGAAACAATGTGGCGCGCAGGTGGCCATCGTCGGCCTGCAGCAGGACGCACATCGTCTTGAACTCGCCCGCAAACACTACGGCTGCGAGGTCATCATCGGCGATGCCAAGCCCTGGGCTCTGGAACGTGACGGCCTCGGCTGCGATGGCGTGATTGACGCCGCCGGCGCGAGCGTCACGCTCAAGATCGCCCTCGACATCGTGCGCCCTGCCGGATGGATCAGCAAAGTCGGCTGGGGACCACAACCGCTCGGCTTCAACCTCGATCAGCTCGTGCAGAAGAACATCACGCTGCAAGGCAGCTTCAGCCACAACTGGCCCATCTGGGAGCGCGTCATCGCGCTGCTCAGCAGCGGCCAGTTTGATGTGAAACCCATCATCGGCGGCGTCTGGCCCGTGACCGAATGGCACGAAGCCTTTGAAAAGATGCACAAGGGCGAGGTGGTGAAGAGCGTGCTGCGGCCGGTGTGACGCGCTCATGCTGACAAACGCGAATCCGGTGCTTTGATGCCGCATGGCCTCCTCCCGATTCAATCGCCGTTCGTTTCTTCACTCCGCGCTCGCAGGCTCCGCCGTGCCGGGTTTACAGGCAGCCACCCCGGCGGATGCGGCGCACTTTGATGAGCCCGCTCAGAAACTGACCTTGCAGGATGACGCGGATGTCATCGTCTGTGGCGCAGGCCCGGCTGGCATCGCGGCCGCCATCACTGCGTCACGAGCGGGAGCGCGAACACGGCTGTTTGAGGTGCATGGTTGCCTGGGAGGCGTGTGGACGGCAGGGCTGCTGACTTACATCTTTGATTTCGACAAGCCGGGCCTGACACGCGAGCTCACCCGGCGTCTGGATGAGCGCGACGCGGCAACAACCCGAGCCGCTTCGTCTATGAACCGGAGGAGATGAAAGTGCTGCTGGAGGAGATGTGCGTGGAAGCGGGAGTGAAGTTTCAACTGCACACGCATGTCGCGGCGGCGTTCCGAGAGGGCGGCAGGCTCCGCACGATTGTGACGGAGTCCAAAGCCGGCAGGCAGGCGTGGCGCGCGCCGGTGTTCATCGACACCACGGGCGATGGCGATCTCGGAGCGCAGGCGGGGTGCGGCTGGGATGTGGGCCAGGCGAAAGACTGCCCCTGCCAGCCGATGACCATGAACGCGCTGGCCGTGGTGCGCGATGCAAAGGCCCTCGCGGAATTCACCTCCTTCAACGGCACGGATGCATTCAACGGACCCGGCGGCCACCTCACCTGCGTGGAGGCATTCAAGATGGAGCTTAAACGCGCCGGCATCGAGACCTCGTATGGACACCCGACCATCTTCCCGGTGCGCGACGATCTGGTCATGCTCATGCTCAATCACGAGTACGGCATCAAGCCCTGGGACGCTGCCGCAATCAGCGAGGCCACAGTGCGCTCACGGGCGGAGGTCTTCCGCGTGATGCGCGCGCTGAGGAAACTCGGCGGTGTGTGGGAAGGCCTGCAAATCGCCGCCACAGCCGAACAGATCGGCGTTCGCGACGGTCGTCGCATCCATGGCCGCCACACGATGACACGGCAGGATTTGATCGAAGGCACCCGGCAAAAGGACGCCGTGGCGCGCGTGACATTCGGCGTGGACATCCACGCGGATTCCAAAGAGACCAACCAATCGAAGCCCATCAACAACGGAGACTTCAAGATGAAGCCCTACGACATCCCGTTGCGCGCGCTGATCGCCAAGGATGTGGATGGTCTCATGATGGCCGGACGCTGCATCAGCGGCGATTTCATCTCCCACGCCAGCTACCGCGTCACCGGCAACGCCGTGGCGATGGGTGAGGCTGCGGGCGTCATCGCCGCGCTGGCGGCACAGTCAAAGCGCCTGCCCCACGAAGTCGAATGGAGCGAAGGCGCGGCCAAGCTGGCGGCGATGGGCCAGCGGGCGTGATCACATCACAGAAAATGCCCAGGCTGTGACGCCGCGTGTCCCCCTTGGATAGCGCATGATTGAGGCCGCAAGCCCTGCTCTGATGCGAGATGAAAGGTCTTCATCGACGCAAGTTGCATGGTGTGCCTACGTTACTCTTGCTCCATGAAAACCATTCTTTCTTTCGTTCTGTTCTCCACCGCCGTCCTCGCAGCAGACTACCCGCGTGTCTTGTTCTCCGATGACTTCAACGCGGAGGGCTTCGGCAAGGCCTGGGGACACTATAAAAGCGCCAGCATCGTCAAGGACGGAGTGCTGGTGGGCACCACGGCCCCCACTTCTGATCACAGCGCGGTGGATCACATTCGCATCACCGGCGAGCGCGACCTGGAAGTCTCGGTGAAGTTCCGCTTCGTCAGCGACAAAGCCAAAAGCTTCAACGTCTGGTTCGATGACAAGAACTACAAGGGCTCCCATGCCGGCCACATCTGCCAGGCCACCATCAGTCCGACCAGCGTGAACCTCTCCGACGCCAAAACCGGCGGCTTTGACCTCACCAACGGCCTCTACGACCGTAAAAAGGCCAACCAGCTCACCGAGGACGAGAAGAAGATGCTCGCCTCGAAACAGAAGCGTTTCCCGGTAAAGCTGTCACTCCAGGACTGGCATACCCTTGTCGTCCAGACCGAGGGCGACACCATCCGTGTCAGCATCGACGGCAAGGAAGCCGGCAGCTTCCAGTCACCGGGCATCACGCACGACACCAAGTCTCTCATCAGCCTCACCACGAACCCTGTGGACGTGCATTACGACGACTTCAGCCTCAAAGGTGTCGCCAAATGAGGAAAGCCGCCTGTTTCGTTGCCTGCTGCCTGCCGCTGCTGACATTCGCGGAAACCATCGAGACCGATTTACTTATCGTCGGCGGTGATGAGTCCGGCTGTGCGGCCGCCGTGCAGGCCGCGCGGCTCGGCGTGAAGCGCATCGTGCTGGTGAATGACATCGACTGGCTTGGCGGCCAGTTTTGCACGCAGGGCATCGGCCCCATCGACGAATGGACCATCGTGAATGGCAAACGCGCCGAATACCCGGCCAGCGGTGCCTTTGCGGAGATCCTGGAGCGCATTCACCAGCATAATCGCAAAACGTATGGCATGGCGAAGCCCGGCAACGGCTGGTGCGGCAGCAACACGATCGAGCCGAAGGCGGCGGCGCGGATTTTTGAAGAATGGCTGGCTCCGTATGCAGGCCAGATCAAGGTGTTGAAAGGCTGGGAACCTGCGAAGGTTCTCGTGGAAAACGGCCGAGTGCTTGGAGTGGAGTTTGGTCGGACAAGTCAGACCAGTCCGACGAGTCTGACGGTCAAAGCCAAGCTCACCGCCGACTCCACGGACTGGGGAGACGTCATCCGGCTCAGCGGTGCCGCCTACATGGCAGGGCCTGATTTGAAGAGTCGCTTCCATGAACCCAGCGCTCCCGAGTCGCTTGATCCGGGCGGCGACCTTGAGATGAATCCCATCTCCTGGTGCCCGCTGCTTCGCGAAGCTGGCAAAGACAGTACGATCCCCAAGCCTGCTCGCTACGATGATCATTCCTTTGCCGACTGGCAGAAAGCGCCGCCGTGGGTGGACTGGGACGGCAGCGGCGGCATCTACAACATGGCAGGCTGGTGCATCTACACACACCGGCGCATGATCGACCGTTATCATAACGGCCTCGCACCGGGCACGGAGGCTACCATCTTGAACTGGCCCGCCCAGGACTACCCGCTCAGCACGCTGCCGAAGCATGTCGTGGAGGCTTTGGAGAAGAACGAACCTGGAGCATCGAAGAAAAACATCGTTGCTATGTCGCCCGCTCAGCGGCGCATCGTCTTTGAGGACGCGAAGCAGCGGGCGCTGGAGTTTGTGTATTGGCTGCAAACGACCGCGCATGATCGCGTGGGCGACTTCCCGCAATCCTTCCGTTATATGAAACTCGCGGACGATTATGGCACCGCCGATCAACTGCCGCCGAAACCTTACATCCGCGAAGGTCTGCGCCTGGAAGCTCTCTACATCCTGCGCGAGCAGGACGTGCGCACCGAGGTGGAAAAGCCGCTGTGGGCGAAGTCGATGCCATTCGATGGTGTGTTCGGCTACCAGTTCAACATGGACTTCCACCCCACGCGCCGGAAGTATCGCAATGACGATCCCGCGCAGCCCTGGCAGCCGAAATTCTTCGGCACACGCAATTGGAACGCGCACAGCGACCGCACCATGTTCCCGCTCCGCGGACTCGTGCCGGTGAAGATGGACGGCCTGCTCGGCTGCTCGAAAAACATCGGCGTGACGAGCATGGTCCAATCTTCGTTGCGCCTGCACGGCCAGATGATGCACGTCGGGAGCGCTGTGGGCACCGTGGCTGCTCTTTCGATCAAAGAAGGCATTGAGCCACGCGAGATCGCCACCTCACCAAGACACATCCGCGAGGTTCAACGCACTCTGCTGCGCCATGGCACGCTCATCTGGCCCTGGCACGATGTGAAGGCCGATGAGCCTCACTTTGAAGCCGCCAGCCTCCTCACCCTCTCCGGCATCTGGCGTGCGGACCCAGACAACGTCTTTTTCAAGCCTGATCAGGTCGTCACGCGCCGAGAACTTGCCGGTGCCTTGGTGCGATTGGTCCGTTTGCTGCCCGAAACGAAGGACTGGCCCGCATCTCCTGCCCAGCCGCGCTTCACCGATGTGCCTGCCAACGATGCCGACCGTGCTTTCATCGAGTCGATGATCGCCTGGGGCGATTTCGGGCCGCAGCAGCCGACATTTCAGCCGAACGAACCCGTGAACTGGGGCACGCTCGACCGCTGGCTTGCAGCGTTAAAGCTGCCGACCTTCAAAACACTCTCTCACACCAAAGTGAAGGCCTATCCGCTCACGCGTGCCGAGTGCGTCGATTATCTTCACCGCGTGCTGCGGCAGCTCGGCGAGCATTCGCCTGCGAGTTACGAAATCGATTCCAACGACGCGATGCCCTTTGACGATGACAACGACAAGGTGCCGGACCGGCTTCAACCAGGGCGCTGAGGTCGCATTTCACACACACTTTGTCGTGGTGAAATTCCGGCGGCCCTCGTTATGATTTAAAGATGCGTCTCGAAAGCAAAGTCATCATCGTCACTGGAAGCTGCACCGGCATCGGCAAGGCCATCGCGAAGCGTTGCGTCGCCGAGGGTGCGAAGGTCGTGATTCATGGATTGGAGGCGGATCTGGCCAAGGATGTCGTCACGGAGATCGGCGCGGACAAGGCAGTGTCTCATGTCGAAGACCTCACGAGCGAAGGCTGCCCCGAGACGCTCGTCCACCTTGCCGTCAGCACCTTTGGCCGGCTTGATGCCATCGTGAACAACGCGGCGATGGTCGTCGCGGGGAACATCCACACCACCGACCTCACGTTCTTCCGAAAAATGCTCGAAGTGAACACCCTGGCGCCCTTCGCGCTCATCAAGGCCGCCTTGCCCGAACTGCGAAAGACGCGCGGCTGCGTGCTGAACATCGGCAGTGTCAACGCCTGGAGCGGCGAGCCGAATTTGATGCCTTACTCAGTCTCGAAGGGCGCCTTGATGACCCTCACCCGCAATCTCGGCGACACGCTCATGCGAGAGGACGGCGTGCGTGTGAACCAGATCAATCCCGGCTGGGTGCTCACCGAAAACGAGGCCAGGCGCAAACGCGAGCACGGCCTCAAGGACGATTGGTATGCCGATCTACCGAAGGTCTATGCCCCCGCCGGTCGAATCTTGTGGCCGGAGGAAATCGCCGCCGCCGCCATCTACTGGCTGGCCGACGAAAGCGGCCCCATCAGCGGCCAGGTCGTCGATTTGGAGCAGCATCCTTTCATCGGCCGCAATCCACCGAAGGATAGTTCAACCATTCCAACCAAATGATTTTGAACAGGAGATAACAGAGACAACGAAGTGCCGGAATCTCCGTTCTCTCCCTTATCTCCTGTTCAAAAATCTCAGCTTTTCCCTATGCCCAGCCTCGCCGCCTTCCCGAAAGCCTTCATGCAGGCCCTCTGCAAAGAAGGAACCATGACCGTCTCCGAATGGATCAATCTCGCCTCCACGCTCGATGTACAGGGCCTGGAATGGTATGCGGGCTTCCTGGAGATGGCCGATGAGAAAAACTGGCCGCGCTTTCGCAAGGAGGTCGAGGACACGGGGAAGGTCATCCCGATGATGTGCTGCTCGCCCGATTTTACACATCCTGATGCGGCTTTCCGCGAAAATGAGATCGCCAAGCAGAAGCGCTGGATCGACATGACACACACACTTGGTGGTTCGTATTGCCGAGTGCTCAGCGGTCAGCGTCGGCCCGAGTTGACGTTGGATGAAGGCGTGAAGCTCGCGGCGGACTCCATCTATGCCTGTCTGCCGTATGCGCAGGAGCGCGGCATCACGTTGATCATCGAAAACCACTACAAGGACGACTTCTGGGACTATCCCGAGTTCGCGCAGAAGATGGATGTCTTTTGCAAGCTGGTCGATGCCGTCAATCACCCGAACTTCGGCGTGAACTACGACCCCTCAAACACCTACCTCGCCGGTGAGGACCCCATCGAGCTGCTGAAGCGCGTGTCGCATCGCGTCGTCACCATGCACGCCAGCGACCGCTACCTCGCCGAGGGCACCATTGAGGACCTCCGCAAAGAAGAAGGCGGCGCGCAAGGCTATGCCAAGCGCCTGCGCCACGGCGAGATCGGCAAGGGCCTCAACGACTACGACGCCATCTTCTCCGAGCTGAAGAGCAAGGGCTTCAATGGCTGGATCAGCATTGAGGACGGCGTCGATGGCATGGAGCAGCTTGCGCGGAGTGTCGATTTCTTGAAGAGGAAGATCTCGCAGCACTGGGGCGTCTAGTTTCAACCATCCTCCCCATGAAACATCTCCTTTTCCTTTCTCTGCTCACCACGTCGCTTCTCGCCCAGGAGCCAGAACGCGTCCGTGACATCATTTACACCAAGCACGACGGCGTGGCGCTGACCATGGATGTCTTCAAACCGGCGAAGCCGAATGGCGCGGGCATCATCAAGATTGTGAGTGGCGGGTGGAAATCGAATCACAACGGCATCAGCGACGGCGGCTGGCCGAAGGCGGGCTACACGACCTTCGTTGTCGTGCATGGCACGCAGCCGCGGTTTCAGGTCGAGGAGATCGTGGCCGATCTGAATCGCGCGGTGCGATTTGTCCGTGCGAACGCCGCGTCGTATGGCGTGGACCCGCAAAAGCTTGGTGTCACAGGCAGCAGCGCGGGTGGTCATCTCAGTCTAATGCTCGCCACACGCGGCGGGCCGGGCGATGCGAAGGCGGCGGACCCAATTGATCGCGAAAGCAGCGCCGTGAATGCCGTGGCGTGCTTCTACCCGCCCACCGATTACCTGAACTGGTTCGAGCCCGGCGACAACGCCGTCGGTATCGGCAAGCTCGCGGCGTATGCGGGAGCGTTTGGCCCCAAAGCAGCGACGGAGGAAGGACGTGCGGCGCTCGGGCGTGAGTTGTCGTCGATTTACTGGGTTCACAAGGAACAGCCGCCGATCTTCATCGTGCATGGTGACGCCGACCCGCAGGTCTCCATCACGCAATCCGAGCGCTTCTTGAAGCGCTGCCACGAAGTCGGCACCGTTTGCGAACTCGTCATCCGCCAGGGCGCAGGACACGGCGGATGGCAGGAGATGCCGCAGGACACCGAACGCATGGTCGAGTGGTTTGAACTGCAACTTCTCGGCAAACAGCCCGCGAAGCCGTTCACGCTGAATGTTTCCTCGCTGCCGAGCACGCCGGTGGTGAAGGCAAAGAAGTAGGCTGACGCATTATCTTTTGTCGAGGGTCATGACGGGCACCGAACGCCTGAAGCACACGACCGGGCCGTCGTTGCGTTTCTCACAGATGTCGAGAATGTCGCCGTTCGGAGCCTGAGTGATCGAGGGGATGCGGTAGTTCGGCTTGTTCTTCGGTGTGAGTGCGAAAAGGCGCGTGGTTTCAAACCATGGCTCGTCGGCGTTGAGGCAACCACAGAGAGCAGCTTCATGGCGTGGTGAGCCATTCAAGATTGAAACGGGCGAGCGTCAGACGCCCGCCAGCAAAGGCGGCCACACCTTGGTTGTCACCACTCCGACCGTAGAAACAGAGAATGGCACCGGACTGGGTGACGGCGATGTCGGAGTACATGCTGGGGCCGTCTTCGATGAGCTTGTTCACCGGCCAGCTCCGGCCTTCGTCGCGGCTGATCTTCACGCTGACGTTCTTGCGGTCGCGGTTTTTGCCGGGTTCGGCCTTGCCTTTGGCTTTGTCGAGATTGTGAGGATTGGAGAAGAGGATGAGGCTTTGCCCGTCGTGATTGTAGCGCACAATGCCGCCCATGCAGATGGGTTCGAGCAGCGCATCGTCAAACTTCGGAGTGCTCCAGCCGGTCGCGCCGTCTTTGCTGGTGGTGATGAGGCGGCGATGCGCCTTGGATTCGCTGCGCACATTCAGCATGACGCTGCCGTCGTTGAGTTCGATGGCGACGGTCTCGTTGGGGTTGATCCATTCCTCGGTGCAGGGCACGGCGATGTCGCCGGCCTTCCAAGTCTTGCCCTGATCATCGCTGTAGATGGTAGCGGTGACACTAGGACGATGCGCATTGCCGCCGGTGCCGGTGGAAAGCCAGACGGGGACAACAAGACGCCCAGTTTTGAGCTGGATGCTGTGATTCGGCCCGGTGGCGAGCACTTTCCAGTCGTAGCCTTTTTTGAAAGCCTCAAATGCAGCCGTGATCTCGCTTGGCTTGCTCCAGGAGACGCCGTCGTCCTCGCTGCGCTGGTAAAACACGCGTTCGTATTCGAGGCAAAAGAGCATGTGAACCGTGCCGTCCTTGTCGGCGATGAGCACGGGGTTGTTGTAGGTCACGTCGTTGGGATCGACATTCTTCATCTTGAGCGCGAAGGGGTTTTTCTGCTTTGGGCCTTCGACATTGGAGATGCTTTTTGCTGCGCTCCAAGTTTTGCCATCATCAGTGCTGCGGCGGAGCAAAATGCGGATGTCATCCCAGTCGCTGACACCGGCGGCACGTTTCCGCGCCTCGCACCAGGCGAGAACGGTGCCCTTCGCCGTGACGACGACGCCTGGAATGTGATACAGGCTGTAGGCGGGATCTTCGCCGACGGTGAAGAGGTCTTGTTTTTCAATGTAAGGCTCGGCGGCCGTGAGGAGGCCACTGAGCGCAATGGTGATGACGTAAGCGAGTTTCATGGTAGTTGGCAGTTGTGAGTGCGTGACAAAAAAATTGCGATCGAATGCGGTTGGTCGGGAGTGCTGCTTCAATGACTCATCGAAGCTACCACTCTCCCTCACGGTGGAATTTTCCCCGGGCGTTCTTACCAAACTGCGCTCCGGCCTCGGCGAGGTTGGCGAGGACTTGGTCGCTGCTGAGTGCGGCGCTGCCTCGCGCGGCGGGGATGACGGTCTGGCATTCGTTGGCGTCCATGAAGCGGGAGGCTTCGAGGATGTGCGGCTGTGCCTCGGGTTCGATGACGAGGAATCCGTGCTTGTCGGCGTGGATGAGATCACCGGGGGCTACTCTGCGGCCGAAGACTTCGACTTCGCAGTTCCAGCGCACGGGATGGACGTGCGCATGCCCCACACAGAGACGACGAGCTAGCGCTTTGAAGCCAGCGTTGGTCATTTCATCGACATCGCGGATCGCGCCGTCGATGATGGTGCCCACGCAGCCGAGGGCGCGATGCATGTTGCTGTTCACCTCGCCCCAGAAGGCTCCAATCGAGCGCGGTTTGTCGAGATCCTGCACGCAGACGATCTTGGGACCAGGAATGCTGGCGACGTAGCGGCGGTATTCATTCCAGCCATCGGGATTGGCCTCGCGATACGTTTTGTTGCTAGGCTCGATCACCACGGTGATGGCGTAACCGACCATCGGCCCCATCTGCGGCATGAAGTCGCGGGTTTCCTCCAGATTGAAGGCATCGGCGGCGGGATCACGCTTCGTGATCTGCTCCCAGCCGTTGTAGATGGTGGGCGTGTTCCAGCGCTTGAGTTGGAGGAGGTCGGAATGGGGAAGCATGGCGCTAGTGAACGATGCGGGGCGTGAAATCTCCATGGTCAAATCGGATGACCATGGCATGATGGCAGCCGATTCATGCACGCCGTCCCTCCCAGACCTTCTTTGATCACGCACAGCACAGATTTTCTGCGCGAGGCTTTGCTGGCGGGTGAATGGACGGACGTTCTGCCCTCCGAGCGCACACTCTGCACGCGGCTGCGCATCAGCCGACCGACGCTGCGGGCGGTCTTGGCGCAACTGGAACGCGAAGGCGTGATCAGCGCGGTGGAAAACAAGAAGCGCCGCATTCTAGCCGTGAGTCCGAAGCAGCATGGCAAGGCCAGGTCGAGCGTGATCGCGCTGCTGTCTCCCGTGCCGCAGCAGGCGATGCCGCCGTTTGTGCTGTTCTGGGTGGACGCGCTGCGCGAGCTGCTGGCGGAGGCGGGCCACCAACTGGAGGTGCATGCGAGCGCGCACTGCTTTGTGGCGAAACCTGCGGGCGGGCTGAAAAAGGTGACGCAGCGTGTGCAAGCAGCCGCGTGGGTGCTGTTTCGCTCGACTCCGGTGATGCAACGTTGGTTTGCCGATCAAAACATCCCGGCTGTGATCGCTGGATCATGCGCGGACGGGCTGGAGCTGCCATC
>Ga0209573_1004984_pt1 | contig 12491 bp, 12 predicted proteins | sample TNRBio252014_DNA_FD_185870 | JGI IMG/M metagenome (GOLD analysis project Ga0209573, IMG submission 185870) | Wastewater treatment Type I Accumulibacter community from EBPR Bioreactor in Madison, WI, USA - TNR Reactor_6/25/2014_ DNA (SPAdes)... | ecosystem: Engineered > Bioreactor > EBPR >...
ATCCCCCGACCTTCTGGAAATACGTGAACTGCGTGACTTCGAGCGAGTCCATCCAGACTTCCCAGCCGAGACCGGCGGCGCCGAGCGTCGGCGACTCCCAGTCGTCCTGGACGAAACGGATGTCGTGTTCCTTGAAGTCGATGCCGAGCGTCTTGAGGCTGTTCAGGTACAGGTCCTGGCAGTTCTCGGGGGCGGGCTTCAGGATGACCTGATACTGGTAGTAGTGCTGGGCGCGCAGAGGGTTCTCGCCGTAGCGGCCGTCGGTCGGACGGCGCGAGGGCTGGACGTAGGCCGCGCGGGTCGGGTGAGGTCCGAGCGCGCCAAAAAACGTCGCGGGGTGGAACGTGCCGGCGCCGACCTCCATGTCATAGGGCTGGATGACGATGCAGCCCTGTTTTTTCCAGTACACGTTCAAGTTCTCGATCAGGTCTTGGAAGTACATTCGGTTTTTTTCCTTCGATTGACGGGAGCGGTGGGCTCCCGTCGGCTTGATCAGACTTCCGTCTGACTTACTTTTTCCAAAAACATCAGGGACTTCGGCGCGTACGCGAGGTGATGGTTCAGGAACTGCCGCATCATCCGCTCGAGCTTTTCGCCGACCTCCTGGTTCACCTTGAAAGGTCCGAGTTCCTGGAACGTGCGCTTCATCGCCTGCTCCAGGAACGAGATGACCCCTTTGGGGATCATCACCAGCGGCGACTCGGCGGCGCGGCACTTGCCGCAGACGATGCCGCCCGAACCGACCGCGAAGAACCGCTCGATCTCGTTGAACTCCCTCGTTTCGCAGTGCACGCATTGGCCGAGCTCCGGCATGAAGCCGAGCAGGGTCAAAAGCTTCACCTCGAAGATCCGCGCCGTGCGCTTGGGGCTGTGGCCCTGAGCGAGGAAGTTCAGCGCGTCGGACACGAGATAAAAAACTTCCGGGTGCGCCTCGCTCTCGGCCATCTGGTCGAGCAGCTCCATGAAATAGCTGGCGGTGCCGAGCTTTTCGAGGTCGCGGCGAACTGGCTCGTACCGGTCGACCAGGTCAGCGGCCGTCACCATGTGCAGGTCCCCGCCCCGCCGGCGCTTGTAGATCAGGATCTCGTTCAAGCTGAACGGCTCGAGCGTCGACCCCATCCGAAAGCGCGCGTCGCGTCCGCCCTTGATGATCGCCTTCACCTTCCCGTGCCCGAGCGTGTAGAACGTCGCGAGCAGGCTCGTGTCGCGGTAGTCCTGGGTGCGCAGGACGAAGGCCAGCGTTTTTTCGGCTGCCACGTCCCCTTACCGCTTCCGCTTGGCTGCTTGGGCGTTAAAAGCGGTCAGATACTTTTCCTGAGCGGCGTGCATCTTTTTGCGGTCCGACGGCTTGTGGTCGTCATAACCGAGCAGGTGCAGCGTGCCGTGCACGCAGTAGCGCTCGAGCTCCTGCTCGGGGGTCTGGCCGTAACCGGCCGCGACGCGCTTGGCGGTCTGGGCGGAAGCGACCACGTCGCCCAAGTACCCTTCCCGTGCCTCAGGCGAACCCTTCGGCAGGCCGAACGAGATCACGTCCGTCGGCGTCGGGTCGTTCAAAAAGTCCTTATGCAGCTTCGCGATGCGCCGGTCGTCCGTCACGAGCACGTCGAGCTCCTTGCCGGCCGCGCCCTCGCGCTTGAGGACGTAGTCCAGAAGCTCCGCGATGCGTTTGGCCCGCACGCGGACGTAGCGGCCCTTCTGACCGTCCGTGACGTCGATCCGGCTCGCGCTAGGCAATTTTGATCCCCAGGTCGCGGAGCTGTTTGAAGTCCACGGGCGACGGCGCTTCGGTCATCGGGCAGACGGCCTTCTGGGTCTTCGGAAAAGCGATGACGTCCCGGATCGACTCGCGGCCGAGCAGGATCGTGAGCAGGCGGTCGATGCCGATCGCCGCGCCGCCGTGCGGGGGCGGACCGAACTCGAAGGCCTTGAGCATGAAGCCGAAGCGGAGCTTGGATTCCTCGGGAGCGAGACCGATGATGTCGAACACTTTTTGCTGCATTTCCGGGTCGTGGATACGGATGGAGCCGGAGGCCAGCTCGTTGCCGTTCAGGACCAGGTCGTACGACAGCGAGCGGATGTTGCCGTTGTCGACACCCATCTTGGCTGCGTCGTCGGGATGCGGGCTCGTGAACGGATGGTGTTCGCTGTCCCAGCGCTTGGCGTCCTCGTTCCAGTTAAAAAGCGGGAAGTCCTTCACCCAGGACCAGTGATACACGCCCTGCGGGATGAGGCCGAGGCGCGCGCCGAGCTTAAGACGGACCTGGCCGAGTGCGTTGTGCGCCTTGCGCTTCTTGTCGGCGGCGAAGAAAACGACGTCGCCGGGCTTGGAGGCGGCCGGGAGCGCTTTTTTCAGCGCTTCGATCTCCTCGGGCTTGAGGAACTTGGCCAGCGGCGAATCCACGCCGGCGTCCGTCACCTTGAGGTACGCCAAGCCGCCGAGCCCCTGCTCCTTGGCAAAGAGGCCGAGGTCGTCAAAGTCCTTGCGGCTGAACGTCACCGACGGCTGCGGCACCTGGAGCGCGACGATCGCGCCGCCCGAGGCCAGCGTTTCCTTGAAGATCTTGAGCTCCGTCGCGGCGAACACGGACGAAACGTCGCGGAGTTCCAGGCCGAAGCGCAGGTCGGGCTTGTCGGAGCCGTACTTTTCCATGACGTCCTTGTACGTGAAGCGCGGGAACGGCGTGACGAGGTCGATGTTGAGGCAGGACTTGAACACGTCCTTGAGGAGCGCCTCGAAGACGGCAAAGATATCCTCGTCGGTGACGAAGGACATTTCGAGGTCGAGCTGGGAGAACTCCGGCTGGCGGTCGGCGCGCAGGTCCTCGTCGCGGAAACACTTGGCCATCTGGAAATACCGGTCGAAGCCGGAGACCATCAGGATCTGCTTGAAGATCTGCGGCGACTGCGGCAAAGCGAAGAACTCGCCCTGGTTCACGCGGCTCGGCACGAGGTAGTCGCGCGCGCCTTCCGGCGTGGACTTGGTGAGGATCGGCGTTTCGACCTCGACGAAGTTCTGCGACTGCAGGTAGCGGCGCATCGCGAAGATGACCTGGTTGCGGAACAGGATCGCCTCCTGCATCGGCGCGCGGCGCAGGTCGAGGTAGCGGTACTTGAGACGCACTTCCTCGGAAAGATGCTCGTCGCCGCCGATCTCGAACGGCGGGGTCTTGGCGCGGCTGTAGATCACCAGCTCCGACGCCTGGACCTCGATCTGGCCCGTGGGGATCTTGGAGTTCGTCGTCCCCTGCGGCCTGGCCTTCACGGTGCCGGTGACGCCGATGCAGAACTCGTTGCGCAGTTCCTGCGACTTCGCGTGCAGCTGGGCCGAGACGGCCGGGCTGAAGACGACCTGGGTCATCCCCCAGCGATCGCGCAGGTCCACGAACGTCACGCCGCCGTGGTCGCGCGAGGACGCGACCCAGCCGGACAGGCGCACGGTCTTGTCGAGGTGAGCGGTGGTGAGTTCGCCGTTGGTGTGGGTCCTAAGCATTGGCCTTTTCCTTTATCTTTAGCTTTTTTTTCTAAAAAACTAGTTCGAGCGTTGCTTGAAAAAATCGACCAGCCCCGCGAGCGGCACTTCCGCCTGGGGAGCGTCCGAAACCGAAAGGTCCTTGACCGCCGCGGCGCCCTTGGCGAGCTCATCGGAACCCAAGATCACCGCGTAGCGCGCGCCGGAACGGTCCGCCTGGCGCATCTGGGCCTTGAGCGACCGGGCGTCCAGGTCCATGTGGCACGTGATGCCGGCGAGCCGGAGCGCGTGGGCGATGGCGAACGCGCCCCGGAGCGCGTCGGCGCCGAGCGCCGCGATCGCGACGCCCGCACGGGGCTGCGCCGCGGGCGCCGCGCCGGCCGTTTCCGCGGCAGCGGCGAGAAAAAGGCGTTCGACGCCGACCGCGAACCCGACCGCCGGCGTCGCCGGACCGCCGAGCGTCTCGACGAGCCCATCATAGCGGCCGCCGGCGCCGAGGGCGTCCTGGGCTCCGAGACCGTCGTGCTTCACTTCAAAAACGGTGTGCGTGTAGTAGTCGAGGCCGCGGATGATGCGCGGGTTGTGCGACCAATTGAGCTTGAGGTCCGTGAGCAGCGCTTGGACCAGCTTGAAGTCCGCCTTGCTCGCGTCGGACACGTGGTCGCTGATGAGCGGCGCGTCCGCGGCGAGCGCGCGGCAGGCCTCGTTCTTGCAGTCGAGGACGCGGAACACGTTCTTGCCGAGCCGGGTCTGACAGTCCTTGCAGAGCCCCGACTCCTTGCCTTCGAAGAACTTCACGAGCACGCCGCCGAACGCCGCGCGGTCCCCGGAACTGCCGAGGTTGTTGATCTCAAAGCGGAATTTCGCGATACCGGCGGCCTTGAGCAGTTCCGCCAGAACGGCCATGGTCTCGGCGTCGGTGTACGCGGACGCGGATCCGAAGACCTCGGCGCCGATCTGATGGAACTGGCGAAGACGCCCGGCCTGGGGCCGCTCGGCACGGAACATGGGGCCGGCGTAGTAGAGCTTGCGGACCGGGCGTTCCTGGGAAAGGTTGTTCTGAAGGTAGGCGCGCACGACGCTGGCCGTGCCTTCGGGACGCATCGCGACCTCGTCGCCTGAGCGGTCGGTGAAGCGGTACATTTCCTTCTGGACGATGTCGGTGATCTCGCCGACCGAACGGGAAAAAAGCGCGTACGGCTCGAGGATCGGCGTGCGGATCGGCTCGTAGCCGAAACGCGTGAAGACGGCCGCGGCGGCGGCTTCGAGCTTTTCCCACTGACGGGCTTCGTCGCCGTAGAGGTCCTTGGTCCCCCTCAGGCGCTGGACGTTTTGGCTCACTTGATGTCACGCTTCATGATGAGGCCGGGCTTGAAGATCGCGACTTTCTTGGGAGGCACGGGCACTTCCGCGCCGGTGCGCGGGTTGCGGCCGGTGCGGGCCTTGCGGGCCTTCACCTTGAAAATGCCGAAGTTGCGCAGCTCGACCGTGTCGCCTTTGGCGAGCGACAGCGTGATGTCGTCGAGCATGCGCTGGACCACCTGCTTCACGTCGATCTGCTTGATGCCGGTGTCGTTGGCGATCTTGAGGATGATGTCTTTTTTGGTGATCGTCATGAGATGCTCCTGTTCAAGTAGATCTGGATCGTCGCCGCGGCCATGAGCGCCACGAGCCCCGTGAATCCCAACGCGGCCGTGATGACGCGCCGCGTCTGATCGCGCCGTTCCTTGTCGGCCACTGAGATCTGGTACACCGTCTTGCGCTCGATACCGGCCGCCCAGGACTGGATCTTGAGCTCCGCTTCCTTCACCAGGTGCTCGAGCTGCGAGATCTTGGCGTCGGAAAGGCTCTCAAAGGACGTGTAGGTCTGCAGCTGCTCGAGGCCGAGGGCGAGCGCCGCCGGCAGCGTGCGGCCTTCGTCGGATTTTTTCAGACGGCGCAGGCGGAGCAGGAGCGCGTCGCGCGACTTAAGGAGCTCGACGGCCTCCTCAGGCGTGCAGGGGCTGGCCAAGAGACTCAGTGCCTGGCGGCGAAAGGTCGTCCAGCAATCTTTAAAGGACTCTAGGGGTTCAACAGGTTCCGTCATAACTCAAAATGGTTCAATAGGTTATCACACAAATGTATAATGACGCCATGCTCCGACAAATACGCCTCTGGGTGAATGGAAAAGCGGCCGGGCGGCTCGTCCTGGCGATGGCCGGCGCGAGCTTCGCCTTGCGGGTTTGGCTGGCGAACCTCTTTCTCAAGACCCCGTACCATGAGTTCACACTGCACGTGACCGGGCCCGATCAGAACCGCTTCCTGCTCTGGGCGGAGCGCATCCGCGCCGGTCAGTGGGCCGCGCCCGGCGAGGGTCCGGCGGCCCCGTTCCAATTTTCTCCCGCCTATTCCTGGCTCCTTTCCCTGTCGCTTGCGTGGGAAAAGCATCCTTTTCTCGGCATCTTCCTCCTCCAATCGGCGCTCTCGGCGCTCGCGGGCATCGCTCTCTGGGATTGCGGACGTCGGCTGGGCTGCCGCGCGGCGGGCTTGGCCGCGGCGGCGCTGTGGTTCTTTTACGCGCCGTCGGTCTTCATGGACGGTTGTCTCATCCGCGAGTCGCTCCTCGCCTCGACCGGGCTTCTCTCGTTCTGGGCGATGCTGGCGGCCTGGGACCGGCCGACTCCCGCGCGGTCACTGCGGGCCGGGGCGCTGCTCGGCGCGTGCGCGGCCCTGCGCTTCCATCTATTCCTTCCGATCGCCCTCGGGGTTTTTCTCATCACGGCGGCGGCCCGCAAGGACCGGCGGCGTCTCACCGCGGCGCTGCTCATCACCCTGGCGGCGTTGGCGTTGCAGTCCCCCGTCACCGTCCGCAACGCCGTCGTTGCCGGTCAGTTGGCCCCGTTCCCGACCCAGGGGGCCGACGCCCTCATTCTCGGCAACGACCCGGAAGGCCCCGGCATCGGTCACGTCCCCACGGCCAATTCCGCGCGGATGCTCGAGACCAGCGGCCGCACGGCGGGCGGAGCCGCGGCGGTCATCGGAAGTGCGTTGGTGAAAAACCCGCGGGCGGCCCTGGAGCTTTACGGCCGCAAACTGCGGATGCTTTTCAATGATCATGAGGTCAAGGCGAACTACAGCTTCTATGTCTGGAAAATGCTTTTGCCTCCGGCACGGAAGATCTTCCTGAGCTGGGGCTGGGTGTTCCCGTTCGCGGTGATCGGCGGCTGGTTCGCCTGGCGGCGCAGGAAGCGGGACCGATGGAAACTCGCGCTCGGCAGCGCGGCGATCTTCCTGGCGGGCGCGGCGGCCGTCCATATCCAGGCGCGTTACCGCTTCGTCGCGGTGCCGTTCGTGCTGCTCTTGGCGGGACTGGGCCTGGCGGGAATGTGGCGGCTGGCGTTGAGAAAAAAATGGATCGGACTGATCGGCTGTGTCCTCATCGTCGGGATGACCGCCGCCGCGGTCCGGCCGGACCCGTCCTTCGGCTACTACCGGGTCGTCGGTCTCGACGGCGTCCAGCGGCTCAACACGGACCCGCTGCAGGAATCCGACTACCTGACGCTTCTCATGTCATGGATCCTATCTGGCAAGGAGGCGCACGCGGACGTCATCCGTCTCATCTCCAACCGCGCCGCGCGCACCTACGGCCTGTCGGTGGTCATCCAGTTCGATCAGTCCGTCCGGGCCCTGAACTCGAACCTCGACAACGTCCTCAGCCGCTCCTACCGCGAAAAATACAAGCTAAGCTGACCCCCGAGCAACGCAGCAGTCGGGGCTTTTAGCGGGCTTTGACGACGACGACGGTCATGTCGTCGTGTTGAGGGGCTTCGCCGACGAAACCGGCGATCTGGGAACCGATGTGGTCGATGATCGTCTTGGAGGGTTCGGACGCGTGGTCGCGGATCACCTGTTCGAGCTTCTCGGCGCCGAACATCTCGTTCTGGAGGTTCATCGCTTCGATGATGCCGTCGGTGTAGAGGATCAGGATGTCGCCCTGGGCGAACTCGACCGTCTCCTCGGGGAAGTCTGCCCCGCCCATGATGCCGATCGGCATGCCGCCCGCGTTCAGGGGCTTGAAGGTCTTGGAGCGGGTGTTGTACAGGAGCGGCGGGAAGTGGCCCGCGTTGGAATACGTGAGCTTGCGGGTCTTGCCGTCATACACGCCGAAGATGTACGTGATGAACATCCCCTCCTGCGTCGGGTCCCCCGCAATGTAATCGTTGGTCTTGCGGAGCATCACGCTCGGCGACGTCTCGGTCAGCGAAATGACCCGGAAAATACTGCGTGAATTGGACATGTAGAGCGAACCCGGAAAGCCCTTGCCCGCCGCGTCCGCGATGACGAAGCCGACCTTGTCCTCTCCCGGATAAACGAAGTCATAGTAATCGCCGCCGACCGCCTTGGCCGGGAAGCTGCGCGCGGCGACCTCCAGACCCGGAACGTCCGGCATGGAGCGGGGCAGCGCTTTTTCCTGGAGCTGCGCGGCGATCTCGAGTTCCTTGGCGATGGCTTCTTTTTCGCGCGCGGTGACTTCGAGCGTCTGCATGTACTGCCGGAGGTCCTGCACCATCTTGTTGAAGGCGCCGCCGAGACGGCCGATCTCGTCGTCGGGCATCCCGGGAACTTCCGTCTCGAACTTGCCTTCCGCGACCGCCTGCGCCGCGCCGCTCAGGCGCTCGATGCGGCGGATGTAACGGCCCAGGATGAGCCACGCGACGTTCACGATGAGCCACAGACATCCCGCGGTGATCGCGAAGTAGGCGGCCGCCTGAAGCAGCAGCGGACGGATCAGGCTCCGCATCGCGATCGGGTAGATCATCTGGCCGTTCACGGTGTTCAACGCGCCGCTCACGAGCATGTACTGTTCGTTCTTCGATGAGAACGACGTCACCTTGCCGGCGGAGGCGGTGCGGATGATCTCGGCGGCGTCTTCCTCGGGCATGGAGGCCGTCTTGACCAGCACTCCCATCCGGCCGCCTTCCAGCTCAAAGGGCACGAGCCGGTCGATCTCGGTGACAAAAATACTGCCGATCACGGGGTTCAGCTCGCTGAACAGAACGTCGTAACCCACGACGCCCTTCATGCGCCAGCGCTGGTTGTCGTACACGGGCGCGGCGAACGAAACGGTCGTCTCGCCGGTGCGCGCATCGGCATACGGCGGGACGAACACGGCGTTCTTCCCCTTGCGCGCGGCCTCGTACCACGGGCGGGCCTTGTAGTCGAAGCCGGCGGGCTCCCCGTCGGCGGAATTCATGAGGGATTCACCGTTGTCATCGCCGTAGTAAACGGCGGCCAGCTGATTGTCGGAGGCGAATTCGGCCAGGTCGGTGCGGATGTCGGAGCCGGAGGCGATCGATTTTTCGACGCGGTAGGCGGCGACCTGGGCGAGGTTCAGGCGGTCGTTGATCCACTTGTCCGAAAGGTCGATGGCGAGCTTGACCGCCGTCTCGGAGGTGGTGCGGACGTATTTCTTGAAGTTCAGATAGGAATGGAACTGCTGGGCGCTGACGATGAGAAGGGTCAGCGCAAAAACGCTGAGGAAGAGGACACTGCCGAGCTTGGCGCGGATAGAGACGAACATGGGAGGATTATATCAGCTCGGGGACCGGGGTGTATCCGCCAAAAGCGCTTCGACCGCGCCGGTCACCTCGGCGCTCAGAGGGTCCTGACGGGACCCAAAGCGCGCGGCGACCTTCCCGTCGGGCCCGATCAGGAACTTGGTGAAGTTCCAGCCGATCTCGCCCTCCAGCCCCGGACGCGTGGTCAGGAACCGGTACAGCGGGTGGATGTCATCGCCTTTGACGCTGATCTTAGAAAAAAGCGGGAATGTCGTGTGATATTTGAGCGAGCAGAATTCCTGGATCTCGGCGTCAGTTCCCGGCTCCTGCCCCATGAAGTTGTTGGCCGGGAACGCGAGAACCTCGACCCCTCTGTCGTGATAACGCTCATACAGCTTTTGGAGCCCGGCGTACTGGGGCGTGAGACCGCAGCGGGACGCCGTATTCACGATGATGAGGACCTTCCCCTTATAGTCGGCAAGGTCCTTCTCGACGCCCTGGATATCCTTGAGACGGAATTCATGGACGCTCGCCGCGCTGGAGGCGGACGGCTGGGGCCGGGACTCGGACGCGATGGCGCGCGCCACCCAGGCCAGCGCCGCGCCGCCGAACAGGACCGCCAACCCCATCAAGATCCAGAGACTTTTCATGTCACTTTTCATGCCCGCATTCTACCAACCCGCCGGACGAAGAGGAATGATGATTTGTAAAATAATTTGATGTTTTTACTTGAAGCTGATCAGCAGGATTTAATTGTATAGGGGTGCTTAAGCTTGACTACTTTTAGGTCAATACTTTTCATTCCAAGTACAAAAACAATTTGATTGTTTCTCAACGTGTGCTATAATCCTGCCCATGGAAAAAGAGATCAAAGCCCTCGGCAAAAAATTACGCGAACTCCGCCGCACCCGGAACATGACGATCCTGGACGTCTCCAAGGCGACGGGGATCGACATCGCCTCCCTCTCCCGCATGGAGAACGGCAAGATGACCGGAACGTTCAAGTCCCATCTCGCGCTCTCCAAGGCGCTGGGCGTGCGCCTGCCTGACCTTTATGAAAAAGTGCTCGAGATGAGCGTGGACGACGAGCCGGACACCCGCCTGAGCGACCCCGTTCAGTCCATTTCCGGCAGCGTGATCTCCGAGATGCTCGCCGGTCTCGGCGGCGACCGCAAGATGACGCCGATCCGCCTGACCCTTAAGGCTGGGGCGATGACCCTCAACGAAGAATTTCCCCTGGGCGCCGAGCGCTTCATGTACGTCATCAAGGGCAAGATCGAGGTGGTGTTCAAGGAATCCACCCGTTCCCTCAAGGACGGCGAGACCCTTTACTTCAACGCGGCAACGCCCCACCACTTCCTGAACCGGGCGGCGCGCGAAAGCACCTGCCTGATCGTCACGACCTACCCGCAGATCGACATCCGTTAGGCACTCTTAAGTTTTTTGGATCGACTTGGACCGGCCCATGAAAATGGGCCGGTTTTTTACTGTCTGTGAGCGGAGCTGAGGCGGGTGGACCGCCGGCGGGCGTTATTTTCTGACGGTAAAAGCGTAATTCGTGTGTAGTTCCGCTGCTTGATGCGGCCCGACTGCCAGGCGTCATAAAAGACTTCCACGATCGCGGGGTCGAACTGGGCGTTCGCGCAGCGGCGCAGTTCCGCGAAGGCCTCGTCCGGGGTCCTGCCCTTCGAATACGGCCGGGTGGTCACCATCGTGTCATAAGAATCGACGACCGAAACGATGCGGCCCAGAAGCGGGATCTCTTCCCCTTTGAGGCCGTAAGGATAGCCCTTGCCGTCCCAACGCTCGTGATGGTACTTGCATCCGTCAGCGATCTCCTTCATCCCGCGGATAGGCTTGAGGATGTTCACGCCCACCTCGACATGGGTCTTCATCACGGTGAATTCATCGTCGGTCAGCGCCGCCGGCTTATTGAGGATATGGTCCTTGATGCCAATCTTGCCGATGTCATGCAGGAGACCCGAAAGCTGCGCCGCCTCCAGAAAGTTCCGGTCGTACGGGATGATGCCTTTGTCGATGAGTTCGGTCGCGACGACCAGGGTGTAATGTGAAACACGCTCGGAATGGCCCTTGGTGTAGCGGTCCCGCGCGTCGATCGCGGACACGAGCGCGCCGGCCGTGTCGATGAGCAGGTGATGTTCCCGCTCGAGCGAGTCCTTGAGACCCTTGATGAGCTCCGCGTTCGCAACGGCCATCGCCACGTCGTTCGCGAGCGTCGAGAAAACGTTGATCTCGTCCTCCAGGTACTTCTCCCCGCTCAGCTTGTCGCCGAGGATCAGAACGGCCACCAGCTCGTTCTTGTAATAGCTCGGCACGCAGATCGAGGCGCGGAGCATTTCCATCTGCTGCTTGATCTCGGTGAACGCGATGGCGTGACGCTCCCGGCGGTTGACCAGGATCTCGAAGTTGCGGATGTGTTCCAGCTCCGTATACACCAGGGCTTCCTTGCGGTGGAACTTGTGGTCCCGGAAGCCGTCCTCGCTGGCCTTGAAGTAGCTGATCAACGGGCTCTGGCACTTGACCCGGATATACCCGATCGGGATGCGCTGGCCGGCCTCCCCCTTGGAATCGATCAATACATAGGAGTCCTTCTCCCGGTCGTACAGCAGGACGGCCACGTGCGTCGCGCCGATCTGGCGGTCGATGAAGCGTGTGATCAGGCGCAGGAGGGTGATCGGGTCCTTGACCCGGATCATGCTCTTCGAGGCGCTGATCAGGGCTTGGTGGAGGTCCATGCGTCCGTAGGCGACCATTTTTATAATTCCTTCAAATAGCGGAACACGGTTGCTTCCAGGTCTTCCAGCACGAGAGGCTTGGTGATGTAATCACAGGCGCCGAGCGACTTGGCGCGGACCATCGAGATCTCGTCGTCCACACCGGTGGTCATAAGCACCTTGGCCTTGGGCACGGCTTCCCGGATCCGCGGAAGCGTCGTCAGGCCGTCCTCGGAGTTCTTCATCATCACGTCCAGCAGGACCACGTGAGGCTGGAAGCTGGCCGCGCTCGACACGGCTTCCTCGGCATTGGAGGCCTGGAGCACGCGGACGCCGCGCAGCTCGAAGAACATTTTGACGAAGTTGCAGATCTCGATCTCGTCGTCGACGACCAAAAGACGTTTCTTGTCAGCGTCCGCCATGGGCGAGGGCCTCCTTGATTTTGAGCTCCAAATCCTTCAAAGATGTCAGGGGCTTGTCGAAGCAGGCGAAGGCCCCCAGCGAGAGAAGACGCTCACGGGTCTTGCCGAACCCTTCCGACGCCTGACCGTGGTGGAGTCGATCCTCCACTTCAATCCCGAATTGTGCGCCGCCGATCTCGCCGACGCCGCCGCGGCGCGCCGCATCGCCGAGGGTCTGGGCATCCCCTGCAAGGCTTCCTGGGGTCTGGGAAAGCTGCAGATCGAGATCTTCGAGAAGACCGTCGAGAATCGGCTCGATCAGCCCACCTTCATCACCGAGTATCCCACC
>Ga0209573_1004985_pt1 | contig 12490 bp, 10 predicted proteins | sample TNRBio252014_DNA_FD_185870 | JGI IMG/M metagenome (GOLD analysis project Ga0209573, IMG submission 185870) | Wastewater treatment Type I Accumulibacter community from EBPR Bioreactor in Madison, WI, USA - TNR Reactor_6/25/2014_ DNA (SPAdes)... | ecosystem: Engineered > Bioreactor > EBPR >...
GGGCTGAGAAATTTTGCAACTTCGGGCCGCTGAGGCTGTTTTTTTGACATCATGGAACCGTTTTCGCCCCAAGACCCTCTCACGAAGCTGCTGGCCCAGGCCCGCAAGATCGAGGCGCGTTCCAATTTCACGCAGAACGTGGTCCGCGCCGCCCGCCAGACCCCGCAGGATCGAGGCTGGCTGGCTGCTGTGCGTGCGTGGTGGGAAGATGTTTCGTATGCACCTGCCGCCGGACGCTGGGCGCTCGCCGCCGGGGCTGCCGCCGCCATCGCGCTGACCTTTGCCGTGCTGCAAACGCAGCCGGAATCAGTTCCCGTTATCGTTGAGCAGACGATTCTCGTGCCAGAAGTGCCGTTGCTGCCTGCGGCGGAGACGCCGTGGGAGACCGCTTATCAAACTGAGGCGCTGCTGGCCGTGGAGGACACCACCCAGTTCACCGACAGCGAGATCGGCTTCCTGCTTTATTAAGCCATGTCCGTGACGGAATTGTGACGCGTTCGTCTCTGTGACGAAACATGCACACTCCTTTGCTCGCCACATTCGCAGCGCATGGAACACATGCGGCGCATGCCCACGCTGCACAAACCCACGCGCCCCAGGCCGGTGCGCCTCCTGAAATCGGCCCATGACATGGTTTTCCGCCATGTTCACAACTCCAACCTCATCTACAACACAGCGTGGGAGGATCCACGGCTCGACCGGCAATTGATGAAACTGGACCGCGACAGCCGCGTGGTGATGATCACCAGCGCCGGCTGCAACGCGCTCGATTATCTGCTCGATGATCCGGCGGAGATCCATGCGGTGGACATGAACTACCGGCAAAACGCGCTGCTGGAGCTCAAGCAGGCGCTGATTCGCAAAGGCAGCTTCGACGAGCTGTTTGAGATGTTTGGCCTTGGCTCGCATCCTGAGTTCAACGCCGTGTATGAGAGCGTGCGCGGCACGTTGTCAGAGCCTGCGCAAAAGTTTTGGGACAGGCGCATCGGCTTCTTCAATCCGACGAGCCTCAAAAAATCCTTCTACTACCACGGCACTTCCGGCATCGCTGCATGGGTGATGGGCAATGCGCTGTTCAAGCTGCGGCCGAACATCAAGAACTTCGCCACCTGCATCCTCGACGCCCGCTCGCTGGATGAGCAGCGCGAGGCCTACGCTTTGTTTGAGCGCGAGGTGTGGGGGCCTTTCAGCCACTGGCTGCTACGCCAGCCCACGCTGATGACGCTGCTCGGCGTGCCGCGCCCGCAGATCAAGCTGATCCAGGACTCGTATCCCGGCGGTCTCACCGGCTATGTGAAGGACAAGCTGCGCCACGTCATGACCGAGCTGCCGATGGCGGACAACTACTTCTGGCGTGTGTACATGACCGGCTCCTACACGCTGGGCTGCTGCCCGAATTACCTGAAGCAGGAGAATCTGCCCGCGCTCCAAACTCGTGTGGACCGCTTGAAGACGCACACCACCACCGTGTCGAATTTCCTGCGCGAGCATCCCGGCGCTTACACGCACTTCGTGCTGCTGGACCACCAGGACTGGCTGGCCGCGCACGACACCGCCGCGCTGCTCGACGAATGGGAGCTGATCCTCGCCAACAGCGCCCCCGGCGCGAAAATACTGATGCGCTCCGCCGGTCTGGATCTCAGCTTCGTCCCCGAGCACATTCGCACCCGCCTGCGCTTCTTCCCGGAACGCACCGAGGCGCTGCATCAGCTCGACCGCGTCGGCACCTATGGCAGCCTGCACTTTGCGGAGGTGCTCGGATGAATGCGGCGGCGGCTCCAAACAACGCGCTGGAGCGCTACTACCAGTTCCATTCGCGCATCTACGACGCCACGCGCTGGAGCTTCCTGTTTGGACGCGAGGAAATCCTGCGCCGTGCCGCCCGTGTGACCCAGCCGCGCCGCATTCTCGAGGTAGGCTGCGGCACGGGGCGGAATCTCGTCTCGCTGCGCCGCCGTTTTCCGCAGGCGGAAATCACCGGCGTTGATTTGTCCGAGCCGATGCTCGCCATCGCCGCGAGCAAGGTGCGTGACGGGCGCACCACACTGCTGCGCCGCTGCTACTCGGCTCCGGTGCATGAATCCGGCACTGGTTTCGATCTCGTGCTGTTTTCATACGCGCTGTCCATGTTCAATCCGGGCTGGGAGCAGGCCATCGACGCCGCGCATGCGGATCTGGCCGAGGGTGGCTGCATTGCTGTCGTCGATTTCTCCCACTCCGCGTTCGGTGGCTTCCGTCGCTGGATGGGCGTCAATCATGTGCGCATGGAAGGCCACCTGTGGCCGCGCTTGGCGCAGAAATTCGTCCCGCTGCTCGATGAGCGGCTGCCCGCCTACCTCGGCGTCTGGCAGTACGGCATGTTCATCGGCCGGAAGCAGGGATGAATGGACCACTTTCATATGATCAACCTGAGGGGGGGGAGAAAACGCGAATGGACTCGAATTTTCCGCGAATGACCGCGAATCCGAACTGGTGCGCATCATTCGTGAGCATTCGCGGCCATTCGCGGCCATTCGCGGCTATTCGCGGCTATTCGCGGCTATTCGCGTTGAAATAGGAAGAGGTCCAATGTGGCGAATCTGTTTCGTGAGCTTTTGTTAACAATCAATATCTTGGGGTGCCCGCAACCAACACCACCATGACCAGTATCCACCTCCTCTCCACCACCGCGTGGTTTGCCACGGTCGGCTCCAGTCCGCTCCTGCAAACCGCTCTCGTCGGCTCGGCCCTGGCACTCGCCGGATTCGTGCATTTCCTTCGTCGTTTTGGCTCCGCCTGGACCATGCATCGCTGGCCGCGCACGCAGGGCCGCGTCATCCAGGCTGAGATGCGGCGGGGAAAGAAAAAATCCTCCGACGGCAGCCTGCTCTACGATCCCGTGCTGCGCTACACCTATGCCGTGGGCGACCGCACCTTTGAGAGCAGCAGCTTCACCCACCGCGCCGTGAGCAACGCCGCAAACCTCGCCACGCAGTTCATCACGCGTGTGCAGCGGGATGCCGAGGTGCCGGTTTATTATCATCCGCACAATCCCGCCGAGGCTGTCGTGCAGCCCATGCCCTGGCAGGGGGCGGCTTTCGGCGCGGCGTTTTGCGCCCTCCTGCTCGTCGCGCTCGCGGCGCAGTTGCTCCTGGCATGAACGCGTCCGCGACCACGATCTCACCCGCGTGGTCCGACACGTTCGCAGGCACGCTGCGGCCCATGGCGGCGCAGATCGCCGTCACCGGCTACCTCGCCGGTTTTTCCGTGCTGCCGAACGAGTGGTTTCACCTCGGCTGGCTGCTGCTCGTCGGCTGCTTGGCCTTCGTTTGGAAAGAAAACCCGGCTCAGCGGCTGCGCCAGCCAGTCCATCTCGGCGCATGCCTCATCGCGGCCTTTCTGGTGTGGATGACACTCCGCTCGTGCGGCAGCGAGGCGTTTCTGCAAGGCCACGCCAGCAGCGAGGTCATGCGCGGAGTGCTGGGCAGTCTGCTGCTGGCCCTGTTCTGCGCGTTGACGTGGCAGGTGGCGCGGGATCGCGAAACGTTGCGCACCACCGGCTGGATCACCGGCATCCTGGCTGGCTGCGCCGCGCTGATCAGCCTCGTGCTGTCGTATTTCGTGCTGCCCGGTCATGTGGCAGGAGAGCGGCTGGTGAACCTGCTCGTGCATGGCGGGCTGAATCCCATCTGCACCGGGCTGATCTTCGGTTTTTCCGCCGTCTGGCTCGCCGCGTTGGTGGAAGACAACGTTTTGCCCATGCCGCGCCGCCTGGCCTGGGCGCTCATCGCGCTGCTGCACCTCGCCGCCTTCTTTTCCGGCAGCCGTGGCGTCATGCTGGCGCTCGCTTGCGGTCACGCGGCCCTGCTCCTGGCGCGTGGCTGGCGGCGCGGCGCGGCGGCGTTTGGCGTGTTCGTCATCACCGGCATGCTTTACTTCACCAGCGCCCCGTTCCTGGCCCAAATCGCCATCTGGCGTGCCGAGTCTGCCGTGGAGATCAAAACACCCGCCCTCACGCATCACCTCCACAAGGCGGTGGAGCGCGGCGACAGCGGTCGCTTTGACATCTACCGCGCCGGTTGGAACGCCCTCGACAATCTCTGGCTCGGCACCGGCCAGTGGGGCGTGCGTGATGTGTGGCAGTGCGAGCTCCAGCCCGATCCGTGCAGCATGATGACCCACCTGCACAGCGCCTTCTTCGCCACCTTCGTTCACGGCGGCATCATTGGGGCCGTGTTGCTGCTTGCGCTGCTGGTACAATCCCTGCGCAGTGCCAGAAACCTCGCCCAACAAGGCGACGCCACCTGGCTCGCCCTCCTCGCCTTCGGCTGCGGCGGCCTGCTCTTCGACGGCGAATCCCTCACCTCCCTCGCCACCGCGCCGAGATTTGAAGGACTGCTGTTTTGGCTGCCGGTGGTCGTGGTCATGCGGCGAGCAGCTTTGTCGGCGTCAAATTGAGCCTCGACACCGTCTCAAAACATCGGCAATCATCGGGTTCTGTGACTCCCATGGTTCAAGCCGCCAGTTTTTCCCAGTCATGAAGCGCCACCTCATCCCGTTCCTCTGCCTTCTCGCCGCCGCCAACCTCCTCGCCAACGGCGGCGGTTACTCGAAAGGAGTTGTCTCCACCTCCGCCTTCCAGCCCATCGGGGTCGATCAGGTCGAGATGCTGTCCGAGCGCCTCGAAATCGACCTGCACATCGAATACGCCGACATCCGCATTGAGTATGTGCTGCACAATCCAGGGAAGAAGATCACTGTCGAGTGCGGTTTCCCGACGGCTGCGGCGAACTTCAACATGTTCGCTCCACAGGCTTTGTCGCAGAACCGAAAGCCAGAGATGCTAGAGGACTTCTCGATCACGGTCGATGATGACAAGCTCAAGGTCAGCATCCTGCCTGATGACGCGAAGTTGAACCGAGAAGCGCGAAAGATCGACAAACTCAGTCTCATCTCCTGGCACGTCGTGAAAATTCCATTCTCCGCAGGCCAGACACGCCGTGTGAGTGTCCGCTATCGCAATCCTTACCACATCGCTGCGGGTCACGTTTCGGACGACTCATACAAGTCGTCACCCACGCTTACTTACCTCTTCTCCGCCGCCGGACTGTGGGCGGGGCCCATCAAACAAGGCACGGTGATCATCAACGCCACCTCGGTGAAGCCTGAACAGGTGAAGCTCAGCCATCCAAAGCGTTTCAACTATGAACCCGGATGCTGGAAGTGGTCGTTCACAGATTTTGAGCCCACGCTGGAGGACGATCTCGTCGTCCATGCTGGCCAGGCGTTTCACGGATTCGACGGTGGCTACCTCGCTGTCGGCGGTGAGTGGAAAGATGATTTCGGCAAAGGAGCCAAGTGGTATCGGCGCGCAGGATACACTGCGGAAGCCTCCTCTTTCCTCACGGAAAAAGACGGTTCGGAACATCGCCCGGAGAATTTGATCGACTGGCAGAAGAACGCGTGGGTGGAAAGCGCGGAGGGCTATGGCATCGGAGAGCACGTCACACTCACGCTGACAAAGCCTGCAAAAGTGACGCGCCTCGGAATTCAAACCGGCTACACCAAGTCCAAAGCGCTCTATTTCGCGAACAGCCGCCCGTCCCAACTCGGCATTAGCATCAATGGCAGCGATCCTTTCAATGTCGATGTCCCAGACGAATGCCTCGATGAGGAGCATTACTGGATCGATCTTCCCAAATCCAGCAGCCTCGTCAAAACCATCAAGCTTGAGATTCTCTCCATTCACCCCGGCACTACTTTCAAGGACACAGCCATCTCCGATATCGACTTGCTCGTTCCGCTCGATAAAACGCCGAAGATTCAGCCCGCGAGATGATCCCATCTCTGCGGTGCAAATTCAGCGCTTTGGCGATTCTCGCCGCTGGCCTCAACTCGCTCACCCAGGCGCAAACGCTCCCCATTCACATCGAGGAATCGCATGCAGGGGCGTTCTACCATCTGGTCGAGACGCTGCCGTTCAACGAGCCGCACACGCTGGTGCTGATCGACGCGCATTCGGACGCCAACGGCATCGCCAACTCGGATGACATTCGCACGGCGATCCGGCGCGGCCCCACCATCCAGAAACGCGCTGAAATGCTCGCCGAATGGCGCAAGGCAGGCCGCATCCAGTGCTTCAACTGGATCGAGCCGCTGATGCCCGCGCCCATCGCCGAGGTGATCTGGATTCCGGCGGCGAAGCTGAGCGAAAAAGAACGCGTGACGCTCGAATCAGACGCCCGTGAGTATCTCGACGCGTATGAGGAGGCGCTGCCGCGTGAAGCGGGGCCGCTGGCGGGGCGGTATCGGGTGATGAGTTTTGAAAACTTCGCCGCACAGGCCCAAACCTGGCCGGAGTCGAAGCTCGTGGCCGCCAGCATCGACCTCGATTACTTCGCGAAGGAGCCGGAAGCGGATTTGGAACGCATCATGTACTTGCTCACGCGACTGCGTGCGCTGCGCAGCCTCAGCTTTGCCATTTCCTCGCCCTATCTGAAGGACGCGGCGCAGGCGGAGCGCCTGAGCACACGGGCGCTCGACGGGGCGTGGCGCATTCCGAATGCCACGGTGCATTTCGATCCTTTCGCCAAGACCGGGCCGGATCGTTCGCTCATGGCGCGGCTGTTGGAGCGGCAGGGGAGGCAGATTCCTGCGCTCGACATCACCAAAGCAGGGCCTGAACTGCGCAGCCTGCTGCGAAACCACGCGCATCCCTGCGCGGACGCCTGGGCAGGCGAGCCGTTTCAGCATCGCATCATTGTGGCAGATCATTTGAAGGCCACGAACGGCACCTGGGAGCTCGAATTCAAACCGCAGACAGCCATCGTGCTCGAACCCGAGCCCATCGGTGCGCAAGTGCGTTGGTGGGCGCTGCGTTCCGCAGACACGAGCTACCGCATCAGCGATGCCAATCTCGGCTTTGCCACGAATGCGCCGCGCTGGATATGGCAGAAGCGTCATCTCCTCGCCGAAGGCCCGGCGCTGGGCCGCATCACGCTCGACCAGATCGTCGCAGGCCATGATTGCGGCACCTTCGAGATTTTCGCCGAGGTCATCCGCGATGGTGAGTCCACTCTGACGCCCGCTGAAATCCTCTGCGTCAGCAAACCCGGCACCGAAGGCATCCATGCCGCATGGAGCCGTCAATTCGGCCTGCCTTATGTGTTTGATTCGCGATTGCTCACACGCGGCACGCTCACCGGCGCGGAGGCACGCCATGGCGCTGACTGCGCGAATTTCATCACGGCGGCTCTTCGTGCGGAGGGCTGGCTGCTGCCCTGGGGCAGCCCGGCGGATGTGAAGCCGTTTTTAACGCCCATCACAGCGATTGAGCAGCCAACGCTGCTGTACTTCGGCTCCCACCTCGCCGCGTTGTGGCAGGACCGTTCGCCGCTCGGTCAGCTCGACGACTCCGATCTCTGCGTGCATCAGCTCGAAGGCCGGCCGGAGATTCTGACCTTCGCCAAACTCCGCGCTGGTCGGCGCAAACCGGAACTGATGACGATGCGCGAGCCAGAAGCCGTCATCCGCATCGCCATCTGCGGGGATTTGATGCTCGGGCGCAACATCGCGGCGCAGAGTGACCCGCTACGGCGCATCGCGCCAATGTTGCAGCGCGCTGATCTCGCGCTCGGGAATCTCGAATGCGTCATCGGCACGGCGCAGCCGAAAAATCGGCTGCAACTCATCGCGCCGCCGAAAGCCGCCGCGATTTTGCGCGAGGCCGGTCTAGACGGCCTGAGTCTCGAAAACAACCACGCGCTCGATCTCGGCCCCGAGGGCCACGCGGCCACAAAACAAGCTCTCCAAGCCGAAAACATCGCTTCCATCGGTCGTGAGGCGAAAATCTTCGAGATTCGCGGCAAACGCATCGCCGCGCTCGCCTTCGACGATTCGCGCGAGGATGCCGTTTTGCCCGAGATCGCGGTGAAGGCCGATTTCGTCATCGCCTTGCCACATTGGGGCCGTGAGCACTGCACCACGCCGGGCACGCGGCAGCGTGAGATCGCCGCGCGGCTCCTCCAAAGCGGCGTCCACTTCATTGCTGGCAGCGGACCGCACGCCTTGCAGCCGCTGGAGCATTATTCCGGCGGCAGCGTGGCCTTTTCCCTCGGCAACACCGTCTTCGACGGCCCCGGCCCAGACGCGGAGTGGGATCGCGGCGGCGTGCTGGAGATCACCCTGGATGCCAAAGATTGCCGCCTCATCAGAGCACGCGTGGTGGAAACAGGCTCTCAACCTGAGAAGTGAGCCAACACCTCACTCACTTCGTCACCACGAGCTGCTTGATGCCCACCTCGCCGTCGAAGGCGATGAAGTGGAGTTGGTCCTTCGGCTCGGCAAAGATCGCGTGTTTGGCTTTCGTGGTCGTTCCGGCAAACTGGACGGTGATCTCGTCGCCTTGGAAGGTGACGCGGCAGGTTTGCCATTCGGCCGATTTGAATTTCACCTGGGTTTTGCCGAGGGGCACCACTTTGTCCGGCCCTTCGCCTTTCTCGGGGTTCTTGGCGACTTCAAGGAAGCCGCGCGAGAGGACGATGCGGAAGCTGCGGGCGTTTTCGGCGGTGTGGATGCGCAGGGAATGACGGTCGGCCTCGCCCAGCAGGATTTGGAACTCGAAAGCGCCGTCTTTCATGACAAGCGGTCCGCTGAGAGAGCTGCCTTTCGCGCCAGCACGGCCAAACATGGCGCCGTCGCGGGCGGCCCACTCTTTGCCGCGTGAGGATTTGAAGGTTTTCACATCCACGGCCTGCGCGTTGGCGAGGGGTGGCAGCGCGACCGCCTGTGACTTCGGTTTGACGCCCGCAGGCGGAAGTTCACGACTGTAACCGCCGTCGCGATAGCGGTTGAGCAGCGTTTCGAGTTCCTTCACGACCTCGGGATGCTGCGCAGACACATCGCTGGCCTCAGCGATGTCCTGGCGCACGTCGTAAAGCATGCGTTGCATCTGATTGGCCCGGGCTTTTTTCGCGGCGGGCTTCACGTCGTCGGCAGGAACACCCTCAATCCATTTCCAGGCTCCTTTGCGGATGGCAAAGTTGCCGTCAGCGCCGTGAACGATCACATCGGGGCGGATGGGGCCTTCGTATTTCGTGCCGAGCCAGGCTTTCGAGACATCGTGGCTGTCCTCGGCGGCCTCGCTGGCCTTCGGCAGCTTGGTGCCAGTGATAGCGGCGATGCTGGCGAGCGTATCGACGATGCTGATGGTTTCATCACTCACGGTGCCTGCGGGCACATGACCGGGCCAGCGCACGAGGTAAGGCACGCGGAAGCCGCCTTCCCACACGTCATGCTTGCCGCCGCGAAACGGCCCCACGGGCTTCAAACCGGCGGTTTGGGCCACGTTTTGCGGCGTGTCGCCGGTCGGCTTGTTCACGCCGCCGTTGTCGCTGGTGAAGAGCACAAGTGTGTTTTTGGCGAGACCCTGTTTATCGAGTGCGTCGAGCACGCGGCCCACGCTGATGTCCAGGTCGCTGATGAAGTCGCAAAACGGCCCGCCTTTGCTTTTCCCGGCGGTTTGCTTCGAGGGCGTGATCGGGTTGTGGACGGCCACAGGCGTGAAATAGACGAAAAACGGCTTCTCCGCGTTCTGCTGGCCGATCCAGGACACGAGCTTGTCGGTGAGCGTGCCCATGACCTCGTCGTCGATGCGCTTCGGCGCGTTGAGTTCGAGATTTCTGACCGCCTTGCCCTTCTGCTGGCCCATGGTGACGTAGGGCGGGCTGGGCGAGGCCGGACTGTCTTTGTTCAAGCCATAGACCCAATGGTTCTCTACATAGACGCCGCTGAGATCGCCGTGATTGGCGGGGACGCCAAAGTGGTAGTCGAAGCCGATTTCGAGCGGTCCGGGCTTCAATTCCTTCGTGTAATCGCACTTGGCCTCTGTGCCATAGCCGAGGTGCCATTTGCCGACGGCGGCGCAGTTGTAGCCCTGGTTTTTCAGCATGGAGGCCACGGTGAGACGTGTCGTCTCGATGTGCAGCGGCGCGGTGGTGCCGAGCACCTCGCTGATGAGGGAGGTGCGCCAGCAGTAGCGGCCGGTCATCATGGAATACCGTGTGGGCGAGCATACGGAGGAGGTCGTGTTCGCATCCGTGAAGCGGCGGCCTTCTTTGGCGAGGCGGTCGATGTTCGGCGTGCTCACCAGCTCGGGATTCGCACCGTAACAACCGACACTGCCCCAGCCGAGATCGTCGCTGAGGATGACGATGACGTTGGGTTTCTCGGCACCCTCCTTCGCCAAGGCTACGGAGGGCAGGGAGAGCGAGGAGCCGAGCGCGAGGAGGAGAATGAAGAAGCGTTTCATAACGCGGGAACGTGGCGGCAAGCGGGGACTTGCAGCGCATTGCGAGCGTGAAGTGGGCGCCAGCAGCTCTGATTTCTGACTTCCGACCTCCGCCTTTCCCATTGCGGCAGCGGCGCGGTGCGGCACAATGCTGCCCGCCATGCCGACCCGTCTCGTTTTCTCCCTCCTGTTTTGCCTGCTCAGCCTGTTCATGACCGGCTGTGAAACCGGTTCCTCGCCAGCCTCCGGCCCCCAGGCCGAGGCACGCCGCCGTCAGATCGCCATGGAGCCGCGCGGGGATTATTACATCGGCCGCCGCTTTCACGTCCCGTTCACGCACTTCTGGGGCTATCTGCGCAGTCCGGGGCAGGACTGGAGCAGCTCCAAGCTCGTCATCATGAATGAGCGCTACATGAAAATTCCCTTCCGCCTGCCTGAGCAGCCGAGCGACGGCGGTTACGCCTACGGTGACGACCACAACAACGAATACCGCATCTACGGCCGCTACACCGGCCGCCGGGTGTTTGACCCGAACAGCAACATGATCCTGCCGGAGTTTGAGCTGCGCCGCTGGGAACTGGTCAACGAAAGCGCTGGCTGGCTGTTCACGCCCGGCGAGCGCTTCACTGGCAGGCTTCTGCGCAGCGAGCCCGGCTCGGCGCCATAAAGGCGTAATGACGAAATCCGAATGGCGAATGACGAAGATTCGCACCACTGCCTCCTCGGACCCCCTTCGTCATTCGGACTTCGGGTTTCATTCGTCATTTTGATTTAGTCATTCGTCATTTTTAACTCTCATGCCCACGACCGATCTGATCGCCGATCTCGAATGGCGCGGCCTGCTCAAGCAGTGCAGCGACCTCGAAGCCCTCAAAGCAGCCCTCAAGACGCAGCAGACCTTTTACTGCGGCTTTGACCCCACGGCTGACAGCCTGCACATCGGCAACCTGCTGCCCCTCATGGCGCTGCGCCGCGTGCAGGAGCATGGGCACAAGGCCATCGCCATTGTCGGCGGCGGCACCGGTTTGATCGGCGATCCCAGCGGCAAGGCAAACGAGCGCACGCTCAACACGCCCGAGACCGTGGCCGCGTTTGTGAAGCGCATCGAGGTGCAAATTAGGAGCATCCTCATTCCCGACAAGACCATCATTGAGGACAACGCCTCGTGGATCTGCAAACTCAGCGCCGTCGAACTGCTGCGTGATGTGGGCAAGCACTTCACCATCGCATGGATGCTGGCGAAGGAATCCGTCGCCGCGCGTCTTGAGAGCGGCATCTCGTTCACCGAGTTCACCTACATGATTTTGCAGTCGTACGACTTCGTCGTGCTCAACGAGCGCCACGGCTGCACCGTGCAGATCGGTGGCAGCGACCAGTGGGGCAACATGACCGCCGGCATCGATCTCGTGCGCAAGCTGCGCGGCCAGCACACCTTCGTCGTCACCTTCCCGCTCATCACCACGAGTTCCGGCAAAAAATTCGGCAAGTCTGAGGCCGGCGCCATCTGGATGGACCCCGCGAAGACCAGTCCCTATGCCTTCTACCAGTTCTGGGTGAACTCCGAAGACCCCGACGTGCCGCGCTTCCTGCGCCAGTTCACGCTGCTCACGCATGAAGAGATCGAGGTCATCGAAGCCGAGCACAACGCCCGCCCTGAACTCCGCAGCGGCCACAAACGCCTCGCCGCCGAGGTCACGCGCCTGGTGCATGGCGAAGATGAGCTGCAAAAAGTCATCCTCGCCTCCCAAGCGCTCTTTGGCGGCGCTGATCTCGCCACCGCCGATGTCGGCACGCTCATCGAGGCCACCGCGTCTGCTCCGAGCACCGAGGTCGATCTCGCCAACATCCCGCAGATTGCCGATCTCCTCGTCACCCTCGGCCTCGCCACCTCCAAAGGCGATGCAGGTCGCCTGATGAAAGGCGGCGGCTTCTACATCAACAACCAGCAGGTCGATGCTGGCTCCGTGCCGACGCTGAGCGCCGATCATTTCCTCGGCGGCAGGCTATGCATCCTGCGCAAAGGCAAGAAGAGCTACGCGACAGTGCGGGCGGCAGGGGCTTGAGCATCGTTGCCCCCTTGTGAAAAGATTCACAATCTGATTGCCGCTCCTGCGCAGGGGGCGTAATTCTGGCGGTTCCCAAACCCCCACGTCGCCTCATGGTCGCCCCTGCTGAATCCACCGTTGCTGCTTACGACTCGAAAGTCGAAGGCAATATCATCTT
>Ga0209573_1004987_pt1 | contig 12488 bp, 4 predicted proteins | sample TNRBio252014_DNA_FD_185870 | JGI IMG/M metagenome (GOLD analysis project Ga0209573, IMG submission 185870) | Wastewater treatment Type I Accumulibacter community from EBPR Bioreactor in Madison, WI, USA - TNR Reactor_6/25/2014_ DNA (SPAdes)... | ecosystem: Engineered > Bioreactor > EBPR >...
TTCGTGGAGGGTGAAGTAGAGTTCGGGAAAACGGCGCGGCTCTCCGTTCTCGTAGCTGCGGCGCCCTCGACGGAGGTCGTTCTCGCCTTTGGTGGTGTTGTTGACGAAGACGTTGTTCGCGAGGATGAAGTTTTTCGGCTGGTTGATCCAAGAGCCACGTCCTCCGTTGCGGAAGGTGTTGCCGGTGATGGTGACGTCCTCGCAGGATTTCTCGACGCTCATGACGCGCGACCCGTTGGTGCCGTCGATGAGATTGCCGGTGATGGTGGCGTTCTGGCAGAACTCGGCGAGGAAGAAGGCCCCCATGCGCGAGCCGATGATGTGATTGTTGGCGAAGACGATGTTGCGGCAACGCTGGATGTGCATGGTGTCGCCAAGGGCGCTGAGCCTGCAGCCGGTGACACGGACGTCTTTGGCCCCGGTGATGTCGAAGGCGCCTTTGCCCGGTCCGGCTCCGACGGGTGCGTAGAGCGCCCAGAAGGTCGCCTGCAGATTGTGGACGAGCGAGAGTCCTTCGCCGCCAGCGCTTTCAAAACGGATCGCTTCGCCGCCGGGGGATTCGGCGATGCGGATGAAATCGGGCGCAGCCTCGACGACGAAACACTGTTTCCCGCGGACGAGATTTTTCGGGAGCCCTTCGCCGAGAAAGGAGAGCGCGTGGGTGGGCTCGGCGTTGGGACTGACGGCGACAGGTTTGAGGGTGTTGTCGAGGAGGATGCGGTCGTCGCCCGCAGAGATGGAAAGGCCGCTCTTCACCAGATCCATGCGGAAGTAGCGGCGGGCGCGCTCGACTTCCCATGCTTCGTACTCCTCGGGCCAGGTGAGGATCTGCCAGAGGTGGCCATAGTCCCACATGAATTTGCCGCTGCGCAGGAGGGTGCAGTTTTCCAGGGTGACGCGTTCGGCGTAGGCCACGACCTCGCTCTCGCTGCCTTTTTGGGAAAGCCCGTGCACGCCGATGACGGCACCGGCGACTCCGTCGGCTTTGACGTCGCGGAACAGGACATCACGCGTGCCGCCGGCCCGGGTCGTGGTGATCTCGATGGCGCGGGTGTTGGTGGCGGGTTCCCAGGTATTCTCTTTTTGCGAGGGGTCGAAGACCTGACCGATGAATTCGCCGCCGTGCCAGGCGAAGTCGTGAAGGTCGGTGCCCGAGAAGAGCACGATCCTCGCCCCGGCGGGCAACGATTTGGGGAAATGAAAGCGGGCTCCGTGGGCGAAGACGGCGGTGTCCGAGGCGAGTGCGACAGATTTTTCTCCGGATAACTCGTAATCGCCCGGCGGAATCGTGACGATGCCTCCCGTCTCCGCGACAGGACCGAAGAGAGCCTCGAGCGACGGGGTGTCGGCTGCGGCGGAGAAGGTGCCGGCCGCCAGAATAGCGAACGCGAGGTGGATGCAGTCACGGGTCATGGTAGTTTCACGAAACCATAGTCAAATCCAGCCACGGTCCGCTACGACAATTTCTGTGTGGAATGCGACGGGGCGGTGGGTTGTCCAACTGCCGAAATATCAAGCGATTCGAAGCTAATGAAAATCCGATGAAAGGTCGATTCCTGGCTTGTCTGGTTCTCTCTTTTTCTTCTAGAATCCGCTTCGGCCAGACAGGGCCTGGTCATATGCGATCTCAAACCATGCGTTCACGGAACTTGCTGCCGATCTTTTTGGTGTGGCTTTTTGCCGTGATTTTCGTATGCGATGCCGCCTATCTTTTCGGGCAAGATTCCTTCAGCAGCAAGATCAGTCCGCGAATCCTTGTCCATCGCGCGAAGAAACAGGCGCCGCCTGCCGGAGTGCCGATGGCGGAGCACCGTCGACGTCTTCAGGACAAGGGGCTGACGACCGAGAACCTCGACACGGAGGAATGCGCGATCTATTCGGAGCGCCAGCTCAATCCGGCCGAGATTGCAGAGCTCGCCACCCAGGGAATTCAAATCTATCCGGATCTTTGGATTCCCCCTGTCCCGGGCAAGCACCCCAACGGATATCATCTGGCGACGGTTCCTTATGATCAGCTCGATGAGATTGATGCCGATGCGCGTTTTGTCAGGCTCGAGTCTGCGGAAATCCGGATGGTGCCCAACAACGACCTCGGTCTCGAGATGATCCACGCGATCGAGGTGCAGAACGGCGTGGGGGTGCCGGCGCGCAATGGTGCCGGGGTGAAAATCGCGATCGCGGACAGTGGATTCGACCTCACCCACGCAGATCTTCCGGTGCCGGTGGAAAAATACGATGTGACGGATGGGGTCGGCGTGGCGACTTGGGGAACCAATGTCGCCAACACGGTATCGGCTCACGGAACCCATGTCGCCGGAACGGCGGTGGGCTCTGGTTTGCTTTCGAGCGGAAAATACAAAGGTGGGGCGCCTGGCGCGAGTCTCTACCTCTACAAGATCGGAAACGACGTCAATGCTTCCGCCACCTACACAGACATGATCGAGGCGATCAATCGTGCGGTCTTGCAGGGGGTGAAGATTTTTTCGATGAGCTACGGAGGATTCAGCACCTACATGGATGGCAGCAACAGCGCGGAGCAGGCGATCGATGCCGCCACCGCTGCGGGAATGTCCTGTTTTATTTCCGCTGGCAACGATGGGAACGACGCTGGTCACGATTCCGTGCTGGTGGCACCGGGAACGACGTCAGGTACTTTTTCCTTCACCTTGACCAATCCGAGCAGTTCCGTCGGCTACACTTCGGAAATCGACTTCTATGTGATCTGGCGGGACGGAAACTCCGGTGACGGGAACATGGTCCTGAATTGTACGAATTTGGGAAGCGGCGAGGCGCTGGTCCAAAACACCAGTAATGCCAGCCCTCGTGGCACGGAGGCAAAGTGGTACGAGTTGACACCGAATCTGGCGGCATCCGGATCAAAGACCTACACCTTCACGCTCCAAAACACAGCGGGGTCGGGGCAGGCACCCTTGGTGCACGTCTACCGGGTATCGGACCGGGGGACTTTTACCAGCCCGGATTCCTCCTACACGGTGGGATCACCGGCCTTGGCTGACACGGCCATCGCGGTTGGCGCGTGGACGCAGCGGCGCACCTGGACGAACTACAAGGGAGATTCCTACAACCTCGGCGGCACGATCGGAACGCTGGCCTCCTTCAGCAGCCGCGGTCCCCGCATTGACGGTGTGCTGAAACCGGACATCGTGGCTCCGGGTGCCCAAACGATTTCCACGAGGGAGTCGGTCGCGGGATTGGCCGCCAGTGATTTTTACATCATCGACAACGACGGGTTGAATTTGAACGGTAGCGGACCCGCCAACTATTACGTGATGCAGGGCACGAGTATGGCATGCCCGCTCGCGGCCGGGTCGGCGGCGCTGTTGCTCCAGGCTGCTCCGTCGATGACGCCCGCGCAACTGCGAACCGCCCTGACTTCAACGGCGAGCCAGGCAGGGGCTCCGAGCGGCCAAGTGGGATATGGTCTGATCAACATTCTGGCGGCGGCGCAGACGCAGGCCGGCACCACGCCGCAGACCATCACCTTCAATGCCATTCCCGATCAAATTGCGACCAACGCACTGACTCTCTCCGCGACCGGTGGAGCATCGGGGAATCCGGTGACCTTCTCCGTGACGGCAGGTCCGGCATCGATCACGGGTGGAAATCAACTGAGTTTTACCGGGGCCGGAACTGTGTCGATCATGGCGTCCCAGGCCGGTAATGCGACTTATGCCGCCGCTCCGAATGTGACGAGGACCTTCCAGGTGTCGAAAGCCAACGCGACGGTGACTCTTGTCGGTGCCAGCCTGTCGCAAGTATACAATGGCAGTTCGCGCATCGTCAGCGCGACGACCAGTCCGGGGAGTCTGCCCTTGACGGTCACCTACGGAGGCTTGCCCACCGCACCGGTCAATGCGGGTAGTTATGCCGTGGTCGCGACGATCGATCATGCCCTCTATCAGGGATCGGCAAGCGGAACACTCGTGGTTTCCAAGGCAACCGCAACGGTGACCTTGCTGTCACTTGCGCAAACGTACAATAACACACCCCGGGTCGTGACGGCGACGACCACCCCCTCTACTTTGCCGCTGACGATCACCTATAACGGCAGTTCCATCGCGCCGACGAACGCGGGCAGTTACCCAATCGTCGGCACGATCAATCACGCGAATTACCAGGGGATCGGCAGCGGTACTCTGGTCGTCGCCAAGGCGGCGGCCACGGTCACTCTTTCCAATCTCAACCAGGTCTACACTGGTGGTCAGCGACCGGCGACGATTTCGACGACCCCAGGGGGCGTTTCCTACCAAGTGACCTACAACGGCTTTCCTCCGGTCCCTGTGAATGCCGGGACCTATGCCGTTGCTGTCATGCTGAACGACACGAATTACCAAGGCTCGACAAGCGGCACCCTCATCATCGAGAAGGCGGCGCAAGTGATCGACTTCACTCTTCCTGCGGGATTGACCGCGACCCAGACGATCACTCTCTCGGCGACCAGTGGCAGCTCCGGCAATCCGGTCGTCTATTCCGTTCTCGAAGGTCCGGCGCAGATCACGGGCGGCAATCAACTCTCTTTTACAGGGGCGGGCCTCGTGCGGATCCGGGCGACCCAGACAGGCGGTTCGAACCACTACGACGCCACGCCGGCGGAAAGTTCGATGACAGTCACCAAAACGCCGGCCGCTGTCGATCTTACCGGTCTCAACCAGGTCTACACCGGCAATCCCCTCTCGCCGACCGCGACGACGACGCCGGGTGGTCTCGCCGTTTCCCTCACTTTCGACGGATCACCGACCGCACCGACGACGGCGGAGAGCTATGCGGTGGTCGCGACGATCAACGATGCCCGTTACGAGGGCACGGCAAGCGAGACTTTCGTCATCGAAAAAGCCCCTGCGACGGTGAATTTCACCACCCTGACACGTACCTACACCGGGGCTCCGCTCGCGGCGGTGGCGGTTTCGGCTCCCGTCGCGCAGGCGATCAATTACACCTACAACGGATTGTCCACTCCGCCGACCTTGGCGGGATCTTACGCGGTGGTGGCGACAGTCGCTGATCCTTCGCTCCTCGGCTCCGCCACCGGCACCTTCGTGATCGAGAAGGCACCGCAGACGATCGATTTCGATTTCATTGGCGATCAATTCGCGACCGAGACTGTCGTGCTCACCGCGACTGGTGGAGGCTCGGGCAATCCGGTCCTTTTTGAAGTGGTCGAGGGGTCGGCGGCGATCTCGGCCGGGAACCTCCTCACCTTCTCCTCGGAGGGCACCGTCAGTGTGCGCGCCTCGCAGGCGGGCGATGCGAACCACCTCGACGCGGTCACGGTGACGCAATCGTTCAACGTCACGAAGTTTCCCGCGACGATTTCGCTTTTGAACCTCACCCAAGGTTACACGGGAGCGCCGCGTCCGGCGGCCTACACCACCTCTCCGGCGGACCTCAACGTCACTCTCACCTACGATGGCTCGTCCCAGGCTCCGACGGTGCCCGGTTCGTATTTCATTCTCGCAGTGATCGACGAGCCCTATCATCAGGGGGATGCGGGCGGTTTCCTGACGATCACCAAAGGCGTGCAGGCAATCACGTTCCCGGCGATCCCGCCGCAGGTGGCGACGGCGGCGGTCACGCTCTCGGCCACGGGAGGTGACTCGGGCAATCCGGTGACCTTCGAGATCGCGGACGGTCCGGGCGAGATCGATGGCAATCAGCTCAGCTTCACGGCATCGGGCATGGTCACGGTGCGGGCGAGGCAGGCGGGCGACACTCTCTACGAGGCGGCCACGCCGGTGCTCCAGAGCGTCACGGTAAACAAGGCCGCCGCCAGCGTGGAGATTTACGATTTGACCAGGACCTACGACGGTCTCCCCCAAACGCCTTCCGCGACGACGACTCCTCCCGGATTGTCGGTGAGCTACACCTACGACGGCGGGTCCATCGCGCCGACCGGTGCGGGCAGCTACGCCGTGATCGCCTCGATCAGTGATCCGCGTTATGAAGGAAGTGACACCGATACCTTCGTCGTCGAAAAAGCTGCCCAGTCGATCGATTTCCCCCCCTTGGCCAACGCCCTTGCGAATGTCTCCGTGCCCCTCGCTGCCAGCGGCGGGGGATCGGGCCTTCCCGTGATCTTCGAGGTGACGGCGGGGCCCGCGTCCGTTCAGGGAGGCAACAGCCTCGTCTTTTCCGGGGCGGGTGAGGTCACCGTCACCGCTTCGCAGGCGGGCGATGTCAATCACCTCGCCGCACCGCCCGTCGCCCGCACCCTCACGGTGAGCAAAGCGCCCGCATCCTCTCTTTCCCTCTCCGCCCTCCATCAGGTCTTCGACGGATCGCCGCGCGAGGTCGTCGTGACGAGCGTCCCTCCCGGGCTCGCGAGTCTCGTGACTTACGATGGCGGGAGCGAAGTCCCCACCGGCACCGGCAGCTACGCCGTCGTCGCCACCCTCGACGATCCCATTTACGAAGGCAGTGTCGCGGGCACCCTCGTTGTCGATGATCCCGCCCGCCTCGACCTCGTCCCCGGCGGCACTCTTCCGGCCCTCTCCGCCCTCGGCTCGATCGACGTCCCCACCTTTGCGATGGGTCGCTACGAAGTCACCTGGGGTCTCTGGAAACAGATCCGCGACTGGGCCAATCAAAACGGCTACGACCTGTCCCTCGCGGTTGCGGGATGCGATGACGATCATCCCGTGCGCGGCATTGATTGGTTTGAGGCCGTGAAGTGGTGCAACGCGCGCACCGAATGGGAAAACGCCACCCTCGGCACCTCCTATGAATCGGCCTATCGCCTCGCCGGGGCCACCTACCGCATCGGCCAACCGGTCACCGCCGCCGAGATCGAAGTTCTTCCCGGTACCAGCGGCTACCGACTCCCCGACGCGCCCGAGCGTGAGTACGCCGCGAGAGGGGGCCGTCTTTCCACCGGCCTGCCCTATCCCGGCGGCGTGAATGCGATCGATCTTGCCTGGCACGCCGCCAATTCCTCCGCAGCGACCTGCGATCTCGCGGGCGGACGGGGCACCCGGCCCGTCGGCGGGCTCCTCCCCAATGAACTCGGGCTTTACGACCTCGCTGGCAATATCGGCGAATGGAGCGGGGGAGCCCTCACCGCGGCCCCGGCGCGAAGACTCGTCTTCGGAGGTCATTGGGACGCGACGGCGAGCGCCCTTCTCCACACCGCCTTGACCGATGCTGCACCGGATGAGGCCGGCGATCAGATCGGCTTCCGCGTCGCCCGTTCCATCTCCACCGCCCTCGCCAGCGCCCTCGACAACGACCAGATACCCTGGGAGTCCGGTGGCGCCGAGCCCTGGCACGCCCAGACCGGCGACTCGTCCGACGGCATCGATGCCGCAGCCATCGGAGCCCTCGGAGGCGAAGAGGCGAGCTGGGTCGAGACCACCGTGACCGGCCCCGGCAACATCGCCTTCTCTTGGAAAATCCAGCTTCCCACCGGGATCGGGGCTTTGCTCTTCGCGATCGATGGCGAAGAGCGTGCCCGCATCACCGGAGCCACCGCATGGGCCGATCAATCCGTCTATGTGCCACCCGGGACCCATGTGATCCGCTGGACTTATCAGCGCAGCCTGCCCCAGGGGATCGCGCCCGATCCGCTCCCCGGTGCCAACGGTGCCTGGCTCGATGCCGTCGCCTTCACCGAGGCCGTCGCGCCCACGGTCACCACCGGAGCCCTCACCGCCCTCGGCGAGGAGGATGGGACCGGCACCGGTGTCGTTGCAGCGGACGGAGGCGCCCCGGTCGACGAGCGAGGCATTGTCGTTTCCACCGAAAGTCAGCCCGAAGTCGGCTCCGACCTCGTCTTTGAAGCGGCTGCCGCCGGGACCGGTCCCTTTGAAAGCGCCTTCACCGCCCTCGTCCCAGGCACCACCTACCGCGCGCGGGCCTTCGCCAACAACGCCGCCGGGACCGGCTACGGATCGGAAATCGTCTTCACCACCGACGAGACCGTCGACCTCTCCGGTGGCACCGCGAACCGGCAGCGCGAGATCTTGAGCGGAGACCGTCATGTCTTCCACTTCACGCTCTCCAGTCCCCGTCACGCCGATTTCTCCACCATTGGCGGAGCCGCCTTGCGCGCCGAGCTTTACGACGAAAACGGGACCCTCCTCGCCACCTTCACCGGCGACGGGAACTTCAGCCTTGGCGAGCTGCTCTATGCCGGCGATTACGAACTCCACGTCTATCGGGAAAGCGACGGAGGACCTGCGCAGAGCTACACTCTCGCCTTCGACGTCGCCACCGAAGCCGTGACCCTGCCCGACGCCGCCGTGGGCCCAGCCGTCACCGTGCAGACCGGGGTCGGTGTGCACGGCAGCAGTGTCGGACAAATCCTCTCCCTCAGCTCCAAGAAAGCCATACCTGTTTCCGGAGTCGCGACCTTCCGCAACGGGGGGACCCTGCCCGATGAATTGATCCTTTCCGGCGGCGGCGGCAGCGCGCTCTTCGCCGTGACCTACCTCGGTGACAGTGGAAACGTGACCGCCCAGATGTTGACCGGCACCCTGCGTACCGCAGCGCTCGTCGAAGGCGATGAACCCGTCTCGGTCACCGTCTCGGTGGCGCCGAACCGGAAGAAGCTCAGCAAAAAGAAGGGGAAAAAGAAGAAGATCGTCACCCTGAAAAAGGTCCATGCGCTCTCGATCCGGGCGAAGTCGGATTTCAATCCGGCGCTCGTGGATGAAGCCGTGATCGTCGTGCGGACCTTTTGAAACAGGTCAGGTGACAGGCTGAATTCCGCTCTTGCCGCGTCGAGGCGGGGCGGGTTATCCTCCCGCCGCCATGCCAGGAACGATCCCCACCCTCGACCCAACCCTCTGCCTCGCGAGACAAGACCGTCTTCGCTCTTACCTCGCTACCAACGAACTCGACGGAGCCGTCTTTTTCGACCGCCATTACATCCATGGCCTCACCGGCTACTGGCACGGACAGCCGCTCACACCCGTCGCGCTTCTCGTGAAAGGGGAGGGGGGCAGCGTCCTCGTCACTCACGACGAAGCGGCCCAGGCTCCCGCCGCAGGTGAAATCGCGATCTACACGACCAACGATTTCTGCACCCTTCGTCCGAACCTCAGCGCGGAGGTCACGGGTGTGTTGAATCCTTTTTTGAGAGGCCTCAAACGCATTGGCACCGAACAACAGGTGCCCGCTGCCCTCATCGAGGGGCCGGCCTGCCGCGATTTCTCCCGCGATTATCAATATCTCCGTCGTCGCAAGGATGCCGACGAAGTAGCGGCGCTCGTCTTCACGATCGAGTGTGCCGACAAGGCCTACGCAGAGGCAAAACAGCTCATCGAGCCCGGGATCGACGAGGTCGAGATCATGGCCGTGATGCTCGAGACCGCGACCTATGCGGCGGGTGAGTTTTTGTCAGGATGGGGACAGGATTTCCAGGCCGGATCTCCCGGAGGATTCGCCCGGCCGCGGCGCGCCGTCGAGGCGGGCGAGCTCATCCCGCTCGATATCGGGGTGGGCGTGCGCGGCTACCGATGCGACCTCTGCCGCACCTTTTCGGTCGATGGTTCCCCGACGGAGGAACAGGCCGCCGCACACGCCCGCATCGTCGAGGTGATGAAGTTTGGCGAGTCCTTCCTCAAGCCCGGCCAATCCTGCCGCGCCATGTTCGAGGCGGTGAAGGGCGAACTCGACGGATGGCAGGGCTATTCCTTTTTCCACCACGCCGGCCACGGGATCGGACTCGATGCCCACGAGGTGCCCCGCATCAATCCGGCCTGGGATGACTCCTTTGAGGAAGGCGACGTCATCGCCTTTGAACCCGGCCTCTACGGAGGCGGTCTGCGCGCCGGGATCCGTTTGGAGAACAATTACCTCATCACCTCCGAAGGCTTCCGGCAATTGTCGCATTTCCCGCTCGATCTGGTCTGAGGCTTGGCAGAACCGTGCCTTGACGCGCGGCTCCGCCTCGCGAAGCTATCGCCGAATACCTTCCCCCAAATGTCCACCGAACCCGTCCTCATCGCCGGCACCTGGCGCGAATCCGAAAAGACCGGATTTTTCCAGTCTTCCAACCCCGCCACCGGCAAACACCTGCCCGCGCATTATCCGATCAGCTCGTGGACCGATTGTGAGGCGGCCCTGATCTCCGCCCAGGCGGCCTTTGAGGAAATGAGCGTGATGCCGGGCGAAAAAATCGCCGCTTTCCTTGAGGCCTACGCCACGAAAATCGAGGGCCGTGCCGAGGAACTCGTCGCCATGGCCCATCTCGAGACGGCACTGCCGAAGTCGCCGCGTCTCGCCGATGCCGAGCTGCCCCGCACCACCGGCCAGCTCCGCCAGGCCGCCGCCGCGGCGCGCAGCGGGGTGTGGCGCCAGCCCGTCATCGACGCGGCGAACAACATCCGCTCGTGCTTCGGTCCGATCGGGCCGGTCTGTGTTTTCGGTCCCAACAATTTCCCCTTCGCCTTCGGCAGTGCCTCGGGTGGTGACTTCGCAGCCGCCATCGCCGCGGGCAACCCCGTGATCGCCAAGGCGAATTCCTCCCATCCCGGCACCACGAAACTCTTCGCCGAAGCCGCGCTCGAGGCCATTCTCGAAACCGGGATGCCGGCCGGGACGCTGCAACTCATCTACCGGACGAGCCACTCCATCGGCGAACAACTCGTCACTGATGATCGCGTCGGAGCGACGGGCTACACCGGCAGCCGCAGCGCCGGACTCACCCTGAAGCGAGCCGCCGACGCCGCTGGCAAGCCGATCTACCTCGAGCTCTCGAGCGTGAATCCCGTCGTCTTCCTCCCCGGATCGATCGCGGAAAAGGGCGAGGCCCTCGCCGCCGAATTCACCGGCAGCTGTCTCATGGGAACGGGCCAATTCTGCACCAATCCCGGAATGATCGTCCTGCTCGCCGGCGAGGCGACCGAGGCCTTCATCGCCGATATCACGAAACGCTTCAGCGAGGCACCCGCCGGCACACTGCTCTCCGAGTCCGTCCGCAAGACGCTCCACGAAAGCCACCGCATCCTCACCGAAGCCGGAGCCGAGGTCCTCTGCGGCACCGGACCCGGCAATGGCGCGGGCTGTTGTGTCGCGAACACGCTCCTCCGCGTTTCCGGAGCCGCCTTCCTCCGCGATGCCGAGACGATGCAGACCGAGGCTTTCGGGAATTCTTCGCTCATCGTCGTGGCCTCGTCCCTCGAGGAAGCCGCCGCCGTCCTCGGGAAACTCGAGGGCAACCTCACCGGGGCGATTTACTCCGCCGCCGACGGCTCCGACGAAGCGGCCCACGACCGCCTCGAGCCCATCCTGCGGCAGAAGGTGGGACGCCTTCTCAATGACAAGATGCCCACCGGCGTCGCCGTTTCCCCCGCGATGAATCATGGCGGACCCTACCCTGCGACCGGTCACCCCGGCTTCACCGCCGTCGGCATTCCCGCCGCGATCCTCCGTTTCGCGATGCTGCAGAGTTATGACAATGTCAGGGCCCACCGTCTCCCGGAGATCCTGCGCGACGATTACTCCGGCCCCGCCCAGCGCTTCATCGACGGGAAATGGCAGTGATCCTGCCTGACCTTTTACCTTTTACTTTTAACCTTTTACCGGGCGCTCCGCGCCCGAATCTCCCATGCAAACCGCTCCTGTCACTCCCGCCGACCTCGCCCGATCCGTCATCGCCGTGCCGCCCATGGCCCGCGACCGCGATCTGAAATTCCACCGTGGCGAAAACGAGAAGATCGTCCGTCACATCGAGGCCGGTGGTGTGAACATCCTCCTCTACGGAGGCAATGCCAATTTCTACCACACTGCCCCGAGCGAATACGAACACATCCTCGGAGAGCTCGCCTCGATCGCCGCGCCCGACACGCTCGTCATCCCCTCGGCTGGTCCCTCCTATGGCGTGATGATGGATCAGGCCGAAATCATCAAGGGCACCGATTACCCCACCGTGATGGTGCTGCCGCATCAGGGTCTCACCACCAGCGAAGGCGTCGTGCGCGGACTGAGCCGCTTCGCCGAGAAGATCGGTAAACCCATCGTCGTCTACATCAAATACGGCGACTACCTCAGCGTCGAGGGCACGAAGGAACTCGTCGATGCCGGGATCGTCTCCTGGATCAAATACGCCATCGTCCGCGAAGATCCCGCCGTGGATCCCTTCCTCAGCCGTCTCGTCGATGTCGTCGATCCGCGCATCATCGTCAGCGGCATTGGCGAACAACCCGTCATCGAACACCTCGTCGACTTCAAGGTGAACGGATTCACCGCCGGCTGCGTCTGCGTGCGCCCCGATCTCAGCGATCAATTGCTGAAGGCGGTGCAGGCGGGCGACCTCGAACTCGCCCGCCGGATCCAGGCGATTTTCAAACCGCTCGAGGATCTCCGCAACGGCATCAATCCCGTCCGCGTCCTCCACGAGGCCGTCCGCCTCGCCGGCATCGCCGACTCGGGTCCGGCTTTGCCTTTGCTCAGCGGCGTCACCGCCGATCAGGAAACCGCGATCCTCGCCGCCGTCGAGGCGTTGAAGGTGGCATCTCTCTGATCACGCA
>Ga0209573_1004988_pt1 | contig 12487 bp, 8 predicted proteins | sample TNRBio252014_DNA_FD_185870 | JGI IMG/M metagenome (GOLD analysis project Ga0209573, IMG submission 185870) | Wastewater treatment Type I Accumulibacter community from EBPR Bioreactor in Madison, WI, USA - TNR Reactor_6/25/2014_ DNA (SPAdes)... | ecosystem: Engineered > Bioreactor > EBPR >...
CCGAATCCGAACAAATCGCGGAAGCACGCGCGGCACTGAAAACACCGGAAGAGGTCAATTTTTTTGATTTCAATTACTTATCTGTAACAAACCCACATCTTCATCAGGAATTGTCGTTCCGGGACGGCGAAGAAGACAGTCTCATTTTAGCGTTGGCCGACCGAATATTACTACAAAATGCGACGCACGGGTTTGTACCTGAATTGGTCAATAAAATTGGATACCCGATTTGGGACAGGAGCAACCTCATTAACATAAGTACAAACCAACAACAAGCAGTGCTCATTCCTTTTGCAAAAACTACGAGCAGTTCAATAAACGCATTTTTATTAGCTGTTCCGCTTTCTTCTTCAGACTGGTTCTTATTGTTGGCTGATAAACCATCTCTTTTAGCCTGGCTCCCGGCAAATATATCTTCGGAGGAAGAAGCAGAAGCAAAGGAGTTTTTTGTACTGAATTACCTGATTTTTGATAAATATTTATTTGGAACCCCTGATCCGTACTTGAAAGCGTGGCTATTTCAATATGGCGATGACTTTAGTCCATCTGAAAATCAGGGAGTAAGTCCGCGTTGTACACAAATAACAGTTACTCATGGAGATTGCGTTCCCCATGTTTTTCGCCCGGAGGGAGGAGACGATCCAACAACCACGAGAGGACCTTGTGGCCAATTTGAAACATTTGTTGTAAGCTCAGTTATTATCTATATTAACTGCGGCGGAACAGGCGGCGGCGGTGGCGATGTCAGTGTTAATCTGGATCCATTTGGCTATGGCTCGGGTCCTGATGGCTGGAGTGGTGTCAGTGGTAACAATTGGTGGGGAGGCGTTAGCGCTGGTGGTAGTAATTGTCTCGGCTGCCCGGGCAGCCCCTGGAATGATCCTGCCATTGCGCAACAAGTACAACGCTGCGAGCTGATTTCTGATATTGCCAACGGCCAGATACCGGGTAGTCTTGGCCAATTCAGCCAGGCAGAAATAGACCTGTGTAATAACCTGAGTACACTGATGGAACAGCTTGTCCTCAGTGCAGATAATGTAAAATTCCTGATCGAAAACCTGGATCAACTGGCAATCCTTACTGCTTATTTTAGTTCGGGGATCGCTACGCTTGCTGATCAAAATGCGGCTATCGCTTTCATGAATTTGAGGCAGGAGGGAAAAATTTCAATGACGCTGCGGGAGTTTATGGCGCTTCACCGGCTGGTGTTTGGAGAGCTTGGTCCGGAGCTTGGGTTGACCGAATTGGAAATGAACTGGCTGCTGGAGCATGGGGAGATAGCTCGTGATATTGATGTTTTTCTGGATGCAGAAAACAGAAGTGAAGATGCCAAAAAGGTCGTAAATATCCTTATTGATATTGCCAATAGCACAGAAACACCGCTCACCCAACAGCAATTCAAAGAACTCCTTGATGCTTTTGATCTATATTTCGACGACCCTGAAAATAATGCAGAACAGCTTTTTGATGCGCTGATAGAGCAAAATATTAACCCGTTGGCGGTTGATCCGGCGCATGCGCGATTGGAGGGGGAGTATAATGAATATGATAACAGTTCAGGTTGGGGAGATTATACGGTGAGCAATATTTGGGAGGTAGCAGGGCCGATTAAGCAGGATTTAATGAATAGGTATCCCGATGATGATGATGAAATAGAAGATTTCTTTACTTGCAAAGTTATAGGTCTGGCATTTGAAGAGGCTGTATTGGCATCATTGGGAATACCCAAAAATACGACCTACTATAACGGGCGCGTTCCTGATGGAAAGGTTGATGATTTTATTTCAGATAATTTCACTGCCTATCCACAACCCTTTTTTATTGAGGTTAAAGCAAGGCTTGGCAGTACTTTTGATTATAGCGGTACGCAGCCGTGGGCACAATTTACCGCTTACTTAGCCTACTTGGAAGCCCATGCTTATGCTGATAATACCATTTCACATGGGCTAAACTTGATACTGCCAGCCGGGGTATCACTTGCACAGACCGTTAAAGACGCAGCAAGTGCAAAAAATGTTCCTTTATATGTTTCTTATGTTGAGTTAAAAAACAATGATATCAGCCAATTCAGGGTTAAAGCACCAGAACTTGTCAATTTTTCTAATCTGGATTATAGTGGGCACTTAATATTCGGATGGTCGCCCGGACCGGTTGTTAAGTACTTTGCAGAAAGAATGAAAAGAGAAAAGATTGGGCTGAAATTTCAGCCAGTTTTGATTGATTTTCAGAAGCACGCGGATAAGTTTGAAATGAGTCACTTGATTGGATTTGAACCTCCTAATTGCCCACCAGATTAAAGTTAAAACAATATAGTATTTTTACGATTTAGCAAACAGGTATACGGAAAATGTCCACCTGTTTGCTAAATTTATCCCTAAAATACAACTTTTGCTTTTTGCAGCTATTTACCCCAGAAAATTAAAATTGCTGATTTTTCAGCGTACAAATCTTTTAAGAACTATGACTATTTTAAAAACCCATTCTTTCGTAATAGAATCTGGCTTGACGCTCAGCTATACAAAAATTCCTATAGCAGAAGGCTTCGTACTTCTTGAGGCGCACCACGGAAAGGAATTGAAACAGTTTTCATTACCAGCTTGTGAATCGTATTATTACTTGCTTGATGATAACCGGGTTTTACATCTCCCTCAAAGCCTCGAGGCTACAATTTATGAACCTTACGAGGCTTTTATTTCACATAAAGAAGGGAGACACATCGCCAAACACGTCCCCAACAACACCCCCTTCCAGCGCATCAAACACCTGCCCGGCGGGCGAAAAATCTACGCCACCGTCATCAGCAAAGAAGAGGCAGAGTCGCTTTGCGCAAATGCGATACCAATAGAGCGCGATGCCTTTCTGTTAGCCGACGGGCGGGTGCTGACCGAGCGGGGCTGGGGCAATGTCGTTTATGACAACCGGGCCGACTGGCAGGCCATTTTTGATTTTTTACTCCTGGAGGTACAAACCCACCGGCGGATGTCGTCGGGGGAATATCGCGGGCCTTTTCTATACCCTCTTTGCGGCTGGAATCCTTATGGGCAGGATGTATTGAATAAAATAGACGAGATCGCAGCAAAATTACCGGATCTGCTGAATGCACCGGAAGCGCTGTTCGACGGCAGCATCAAAAACCTGCCCAAAATAGACAAGTACCTGTACAAACAAGTCATGAGCGACGCTTTTGCAGAACAGGCTTTTATGCCGCTGCTGGCCTATATCGGCAAGGTGCAAATTTCCAACCGGGGCGGGGAATGGGTGCTCCTGCACGACGAAGTTTGCGACCTCTGGATACCCGATATTCGCGAGCCGGACGGGGAAATGAAAATGCTGTATCACCCATTATGGATCATCTTAGATTCCCGCAATGAAACCTATTACCGACCCCTGATGGTCGTGTTGAACCACAAGGCTTCCATGCCTGAAAGTGATGATTAGACTTGTTGCGGCGGGTCACGGAGTCGCACGGAGGAAGGGAGTTTCACAGAGTTAAGCCCTACGTTCCTTAAAAACATCCAAGTTCACACGATTTACAAATTCGAGGTAATCAACAAATCCAAATCCGTCGATTTGATGTGAAAACGCTGCCCCAGATACGTATTGGTGAGGCTGCCTTTGTAGGTGTAAACCCCATGGCGCAGGCCTGGATTTGAAAAAAACAGTTGTTCGATGCTGTTGGTGCTGCCTGCTTTGAGCAGGATGGGCGTCATGATGTTGCTGATGGCGATGGAGGCCGTGCGCGACAGGCGCGAAGCAATGTTGGGGACGCAGTAGTGGATCACCTCGTGACGTATGAAAGTCGGGCGTTCCAGCGTCGTCACTTCGGATGTGGCGAAACAGCCGCCCTGGTCTATGCTTACATCCACGATAACAGCGCCGGGGCGCATTTTGGCAACCATATCTTCACTCACCACGACCGGCGTTCGGCCTGCGCCGGAATGGATGGCGCCAATGACCACATCGGCAGTGACGAGTTCCTGCTCTAAATAATGCGGATTGAGGGAAGAAGTGAACAAGGGGCGCCCCACTAAGTTCTGCAACCGCTTGAGTTTGTAAATATTGTCGTCGAATACACGCACTTCTGCGCCGAGGCCCAATGCTGCCCGGATGGCGTATTCTGCCACCACGCCTGCGCCCAAAATGACTACTTTTGCGCTCGGAACCCCCGAGATGCCACCCAGCAATACACCCTTGCCGCCGCTGGGGCGTGCCATCAATTCGGCTGCGGTCAGAATGGCGCTGATGCCGGCCATTTCGCTCATGATGCGCACCACGGGGAAGCTGCCGGATTCATCTTTGATGTATTCCATGGCTAATGCGATGACCCGGTGTTGGCGCAATTTGTGGATGTAATCGGGCGAAATCGTTGGCAATTGCAGCGGCGAAATCAGCAATTGGTTGGGGCGCATCAGGTCAATTTCCTGCAACGTGGGCGGCGCGGCTTTCAGAATGACGTCGGCTTTATACACCTGTTCCTGGCTGTAAGCGATCTCCGCTGCGGCTTCAGAATATTCGTGATCGGAAAAACTGGATTTTTCACCGGCGCCGCTTTCTACGAGAATGCGGTGGCCATGCGCTACCAGCGAGGCTACAGACGGCGGCACCAAAGCCACGCGGTTTTCCTGCAGGGTCGTCTCCCGCGGAATGCCGATGAACATTTTTCCGGGCGACTGGTGTACCTGCAGCATCTCTGACTGCGGTTCTAACTCGGCATCCTTCAAGCTGCTGGGGATGGGTATGCGACGTTCCTTCTCGCTCATAGCTTCCACACGATTTGGTTGGTACTGCGTTTTTTTGTTCCTCCACTTTGAGCTGGAGGCAATTCCTACAAAAATAGAATTTTCCGTTGTGAATCGTTTACTAATTCCAGCTTAATTCTGACGGCGTCGGGCGGCAGGAGCGGCTCGATCAGTTCCGGCCATTCGATGAAGCAATAACAGGCGTCCTCTAAGTAGTTTTCCACCCCAATGTCCATCGCTTCCTGCAGGGTTTTCAGGCGGTATAAATCGAGGTGGTAAACGGCATCTCCGGTTTCCACAAGGCTGTATTCGTTCACAATGGCAAAGGTTGGACTGGATACGTTTCCAACAGCGCCAAGAACCTGACATATTGCCCGGACAAAGGTTGTTTTTCCCGCGCCCATTTGCCCGTAAAGCGCCACTTTCCGGCGGTTTCCTATATGCTGTAACAGCATTTTCGCTGCGGCAGCTATCCGAGTTAAATCAAATTCAATTTCTTCCATTTGAGCAAATTGTAAAATGGCAACGGTGTAATTGTTTTACATTTGAAAAAAAATAACCAACTATGGAAAAGAGACTGCTTCTTTTTTGCCTGCTCGCAATTCCGGTTTGGCTGTTGGGCCAGGAAGTAGCAGCAGAAACCGCCCCCGAAACCTTTACCATTGTATTGAGCCAGGACAATGCTTTCGGGTTTAACCCGGCTTTATATGGCAGCTTCGGCATCGGCAAAGATGGCTCCTGGGACGGAATTTCCTTTACTTATTATAATATTTTTTGGACGAACCCGAGTTATGGCACCCTGATAGACGGCTCCGACCTCTGGTTGGAAACCGGCGTGGGCATTGGACTCAGCGCCCTTTCGGGCAAAGTTTACGTCAACCCGTCTATCGGACTAACGCATGGGAAACTGCTTTCCGACAGCCCACGTGGATCTTTTGCGGAAGGCATCGTCCCCAGCATCAGCGCGACTTTCAACGACGGACGGTTAGAAGGCGAAGTGTTTTTTTCCTATTACAAAGCGCTGAAAAACAAAGGCAGCAATTCCGGCGATTATTTGCTGTACTGGATTCTTCCGGGCGTGCGGGTCTCCAAACGCGTTTCCCTCGGCATGCACTACGAACGTTTCGACCGCATCCGCCACGCGCGCGGCGAAACGGGCAACCAATACGCCTGGCTGGGCGGGTATATCAAATTCAACCTCAGCAATCGCTACATTTTCCGTTTTTCTGCCGGTGTTAATTCTGCGGATAACGGCATTTACAGCGAGAATTTTTACAAGCTGGCGGCGACGATTGTGTTGCCTTGAGGGGAGTGGTTAATGGGAAAAGTTGTTCGTTGTCGGTTGAACGTTGTTCGTTCTGTTCCCACATCCCGCATCTTCGAGGTTGTTCGTTGTCCGTTGAGCGGAGTCGAAACGAGGTTTTGGGGATGATCGGAATTAGGGAAACAAGATCAATTCAACAACCATTGCAGAAATTGTGGCAAATAGCTATAAATCATTAAATTAATTGCCTGATAATAAAAATTAAAAAATTAATGTGTTAAAAAATTTGGTAATTCAAAACGGGGGGGGGGTATCTTTATTGCCATTCGTATGCATACCCGGCACTGCGCGCGTGCTAAACCAAAATTGAATCACTTTTTAACTCGATTAACACATGAAACGTAATTTCTCTCTGTGGCTGGCAGCCCTGCTGGCCTTGATGCTTTTTTCCTGCAATAAAGATATCTTGAACGAAGAATTTGCAGATGAACAATCCGGTGGTTACAAGCAAAATTTCAGTGTCTACCAATGGTCTGAAAAAGAAACAAATTTCTTTTCATTAAATCCGAACCGGAACAGTAGTAGTCTGGATATGCGGAATGAGGAGTATCCGACCATTTACCAACCGTTATTGGTTGAAGCCTACAATGAAATAGCGCGGCAGAATGAAATACACGGGTTTGTAAGTGAAATTGCGACCAAGGCCGGGTATCCTGATTGGGCGCGTTCTTATGTCTCCAAAAATAGTAATAACCAGGAAAATTTAGTCATTATTCCTTTGTTATTTGACAATCAGAATAAGCTGAGCGGGCTGATTATAGCGAGCAAACAGATAAGCCCGGCAGGGAGTCGTTGGTCCATTAATGGCATAAGTCGGGAAGAATTATTAGCTGCTGAGACAGGGCATCCGCTTCAAAAAGGAGCCATAGCACATTGGATATTGAACTATGAACACCGGTATTTTCAAATAGAAAATGAATCGCTTAAAGATGCGTATTGCACACTTAAAACAAGAGGCAAAGATGAAAACATCGTCAATAGCCCTCAATTCAACCCTCCACCAGATTGCACCTGGCGCATTCTCGAAATATGCAGCGACGACGAAACTCAGATCTTTTGGCAGGCTGGAGTAGATATGATTCCCCTGCATTTAGATCATGACAGGGATGGAATCTTAAACCAAAATGATCAGGACTGGTATGAGTTTATGCAACGACACCAGATAACTCAGGAACAATTTACTCAAGCCGTAGATTCCTGGTGGGAAGATTATTATCAGGATGAGTATGGCGACTATGACGATTTTTGGGATGAGTTTTACTTAGATGGCGACGGAGAAGATATCACAGCTTTCCTAAATAGCCTATGGGATTGGGTATTTGGCGAAGATGACCCATTTGAGTATAACAATGACGATCATTATCCTGATTTACCTTGTCCTTGGGATGATCCAATTAGGGGGAATGAAATCAGTTCTCGCGATGTAAGGTGCGACTACTACTATGTCCGGGATTGCGGCTCCGGAATTGACAACTGGTGGCAATTCACCGACTGGATTACCTGCCCCAACTGTACGGAACAAGACATTGAAAACGAAAACCAATGGTTTTATATCCGGCTGAATGCTTACATTGATTATTACCGCTTAGACAATTACCGTAACTTGTTGTGGTCAATTCCCATGAATATCCCAGTACTCCTCCCTGAGGATCAAGTCTTTCCCCTATTTAGTGCCGCCTTTTTAGACCACTTTTTAGATCAGCATCCCGGCATTGAGCTGTCCTCAGATGAAAGAAAGTGGCTCATTGAGCGACCGGGCGTAATTGGCGCCTTGTGGCAGAATTCAAATATTACGGGCCAGGGTGATGTATCTGAACAAAATTTAGATTTGATCATCCAATTATGTGGGGCCTTAGAATTGAATGAAGCAGAAGCAGTTTGGCTGATTGAGGATGTGCATTTACATGGTAATGAAACGGCTTTGGAAATCAAAGATTTCCTTTTGGAAAAAGATTTTGACAATGCTTCGAAGATAGCAGGGAAATCGTTGGTAGATCTACTTGCAAATAAGCGATTTGAAGGGCCTTATGATGGTTTATACGAAAGCATCATTAATCATTATGGTAGCTCTTTTACTGCAATAGACGATTCCGAAGAAACCAACTCCATCTCTGTATTCCAGTATGCATCAGAATGTGCCATCCTAAAAAGCCAACACCCTGATTGGCCGGATTGGAGAATACATCTGAAAGCCATTTGGAATCTCACAAGCGGTGTTGTGCATACCGCTTTGGACATATGTGGGCTTATCCCGGTATGGGGCGAGCCTTGTGACCTGGTAAATGGTACATTATACCTAATTCAAGGCGATGGAGTTAATGCAACTTTAAGTTTTGCGGCATCAATACCTGTTGCAGGATGGGTAGCTACGGGAGCAAAGTACGCTACTATTTTAATTACGGTAGGTAATAGAACCTACCGCCTCAAAAACTATTTGAATGCTGCTGGAGAAATAACATTTTCACATAGTGGCAAACTCAGAGCAATTCTAGGTATGGGGCCTATAGCAAGCGACCTTCGCCAGGCGCATCATATGATTCCTGAGCAGTTTTGGGATCACCCTTTGGTACAAAAAGCAGCTAAATCAAAAAATAATACTTTTCACATGAATGGGCCACAAAATGGCGTTCCGGTACCAACCCCACGACATAATGGAAGCCATCCGACTTATAGTACTTTGGTTCGCGAAAGAATGGATACATGGAACAATGCCCATTTGAACGCTACACCTGAGCAGGCTGCACAAAAATTGAGGGAATGGCAGCATCAATTAGAAACTCTGATAAACAATTCTACTGAGCATATTAACAACATTGTTCCACCGATTATTTCTCCACTATAAGGTGATATTCAAGGGGGGTAAATTTCCTATCTTTGGAAAAGAAAAGAACTCCTGAAGAATTTGTTGCTTTGTGAAAGGGTGTTAGGTTCTTCATTAACTACCTCACATCCTTTCACGGGCAATACCCTAATATGAAGTTTTTCATAATTTTCAAATAGAGCTAAAATAAAGGCACAATGAATTGGTATATTTTAACAGAAACAAACAACCTGAAAGAAAGAGGTAAAGTGACCGTACAGGCAACAGGGTTATACTCATCTGAATTTCGTTACCGTGATGACCTCGCCAGGTATTTGTACGAACCAATTCCTGATGACTTAAAAGTACCTCCGTTTAAAATGGAATATCGGGCAAAGCTTACTGATTGGATACTTCAAGTGAGCTTTACACCAGGAAAACTTATTAGTGAAAAATTCCTCGATTGTTTAAATGACTTTAAAGCCCCTCCTTATAAGTCTTTTCCCACTTCGGTAATTGATCGAGAAGGAAATGACTATCGGTATTCTATGCTTATGCAAAATGGGCAATTTGACATTGTTGACTACTCTCGATCCATCTTTTGCCGCATTGCAGAAATCAGAAATGGCTACGAATATATCTATGAAGACTTTAAGGCCATAAATTTTGAAGATCGGCATACACAAAAGGGGATTGGGGCACGAGAGCTATATATAAAGGGATATATTGAGTGGGATTTCTTCCTGCTCGCTGAGTCGCCCTTCCTCTGGATGGTAAACGAAAAAGTAGCCCATGCTCTCCGCGAGGCCAAAATCACAGGCATCTGCCTGATTCCATTTCATCAGGGTGAAAACTTCGTTGATGACAATATTGTCTCAAAAGCTCAAAGAGTAGAAGGAACCCTGTAATATTAATGCTTAGCAATCTCTACCATCTGAACTTCTCCACTTTTTGTTTTAACCTCAATTGTCGCCTTCATCAGCGTGTCAAGTGGCGATTTCATTAACACATCACAGATGGTCATACCTGCTGTACGCATACCGTTTATGGAAACAATGGGATCTCCAATGTTGATCTTATTCTTGATTTCTTTTGTCCATATTTTACCCACAACCAATTTACCCTCAACAACCCAAACAAGCTCTAAGCTTAACGCCCCCGCCGCTTCTCCAAAATCCGATAAAACGACCGCAACCGAATCTCCTCCACCGACAAACCGGTGACCGTCGCTTCCGCTTCTGAGATGGCCCCGCAATTCAGGGCTTTCAGGAAGTAATTCAACAAGCCCTGGCCGGTGGCAGCGTCGTCGAAAATATCACCCGACAAAGTCGCCTGTGCAGCTTTGTCCACAAAATGCCGCAGCCGCAGGGCCGCGTCTTCGTAACTTTCTAAGAAAAAAGTATACACGGCGGCGTAGCGCATTGGCAATTGCGCCGGGTGCAGGTCCCAGCCCTGGTAAAGGCCGTTCGTCAGCGAGTGCATCGTGTGGTCGAAGCCGGTGCGCCAGGCTTTGTGGACCACTTCGGCGTTTTCCCTGAGTTGCTGCGCGCTCAGGTTTTCGCCCCGGTGTGGCCCGATGGGCATCACGTTGGTAGCGCCGTCGGAAAGCATGATGCCGGTATTGCCCAACGCAACTTTGGTCATGTGGTGCGCAAAATCGCAAACCGGGTGCGCCATGGTCTGGTATTTGGCGGTGATGCCTGCGCTGGCGGTGTAGTCATAAGTGCCGAAATGCGCCGCGATGCACCGCCCTTCGCTTGCGCGGATGAAAGACATCAGCGGATTTTTGCCTTCTGCGTCCATGATAGCCTGGGTTTGTTCCACCATCGTTTCCATCTTGAGCGTCAGCGGGGGCAGTTGAAAAGCTTGTTCAAACGCTTCAAAAATCCGCACCAACGCTTTCACCTGCTCCGGAATGACCACTTTGGGCAGCATGACGATGAAATTTTCGGGCAATTTCCCGCCGGTTTTTTCCAGCAGGGTGGTCAGGAAAATATCTAAAGTCCGGATGCCCCGCGCTTTCAAATCTTCGGTAAAAGGTTTGATGCGGATGCCGATGAATGGCGGCAGGGTGTTCCCTTCCATGCCTTTGGCCACTTCCAGCGCGGCTTGCACAGCCACGGCATCTTCCTCGTCATCCGGGCGGTTGCCGAAGCCGTCTTCAAAATCAATGCGAAAATCTTCAACGGCTTCCCGTGCTAATTTTTGCCCGATGCGCTGATAAACCGTATACGCTAACCACGCCGGGTGTTCGCGCCTTTCTGCTTCGGAAAGAGCCGCCAATTTTTCCGCTAAAGCCCGCACCATGTCTTCCTGGTTGGGCAAGGTATGATGCCCCTGCAATTCGAGCACTTTGGCCAAGACGACAAAATTGGGCGCGTAGGTGTTGAAATTGTTCAGCGCTGCCTGCGACATGCGCGCTGCGGTGTCGTGGGTGAACAAATTTGCGCCGCCGTAGACCGTATGAACGGGCTGTCGCTCGGGGGAGTCGCCTTTGTAGATGTTGTAGTAAGCTAAGTTGGCGACTTTCAGGTCAGTGAGTATGACGTTTTTGATGTCGTCGGAAAGGGTCATTTAATTTGATGATTTGATGATCCCGCCTGGACGGGACAAGTTTTGAAAATTTGATGATTGCGCATCCTCATGCATTAGCCTTTCGATCCATAACCCGATAAGGCAATATCCCCATTCAGTTCTTTATCCGCCTGGTAGAGAATTCTATCCGCCTCTCCAAAAGGGATCTTGTGGTTTTCGCACACCTCTTTTAGTTTTTCAAGATATTCAAAATATAGCGTGATTTGTTTGGGTATACTGAATAAGGTTGGCAGAGCTTCGCCACAAATAAAGCGATAAACCCGCTGGTCAATAATTTGGTAAATTTTAGGGTTTCTAAATCGAAGGATGGTAGATGCCATAGGTAGCCGAATGCCACCTTCGGCCAACAACAGCTCTAAAACTTTTCTGGTTAACTCATCATCACGGGTCAAAGCATCAACGCGAATTTCGTTAATCAGTTGAAGTGTTTCATTTTTAAGACCTGCGTAGCGATTGACTTTCCACAAGACAATTTCATTGATAATCGCCTGGTCAAAGTCGCGTTTTTCAGCATCAAGTTTTTTGGTTAATTCTTTTTGGTATTTGAACTTTTCTCCTAAAGATTTAACATCCAATTTTTGGCTTTCGATTGTTTTCAAAATCATGTAATTACGGTTTTAGGTTGATAGATTTGGCATGAAGTTAAGTCGTTGTGCCGTTGTGTGAAACCTTTCATTCTCAACTCCCCCGATAAGTCGTATACCCAAACGGGCTCAACAACAACGGAATGTGATAGTGCGCCGCATCGCGAATGTAAAACCGGATTTCCACCAAAGGATAAAACGTGGCGCTATTTTGGGCCTCAAAATAAGGCGCCGTTTCAAAAACCATTCGGTATTCTCCAGGCTCTACCAGTGTATCTTTGGGCAAAAGGTCAGCCACGCGTCCATCGGCGTTTGTGATGCCGTGCGCGAGGGTTTGCCAATCGGCGCCCACTTTCTGTTCCAGGTGCAAAGCAACGTCCGCAGCCGGTCTCCCGGTCGCCGTATCTAAAATATGAGTGGTAATCTGACTCATAACAGCAGTTTT
>Ga0209573_1004989_pt1 | contig 12485 bp, 9 predicted proteins | sample TNRBio252014_DNA_FD_185870 | JGI IMG/M metagenome (GOLD analysis project Ga0209573, IMG submission 185870) | Wastewater treatment Type I Accumulibacter community from EBPR Bioreactor in Madison, WI, USA - TNR Reactor_6/25/2014_ DNA (SPAdes)... | ecosystem: Engineered > Bioreactor > EBPR >...
GTCCGCCCGCGCCGCGCAGCAGGCCCGGATCGAAACGGACATAGCCCCTGGCGTCAGTCACCGCCTGACCGAGTTCGCCATTGTTGCGGGCGTATAACCGCAATGCAACGCCAGCCAGCGGCTGGGCGGTCGCCAGGGAACGGATGAAGACATGTAAACCGTCGTTGCCGCGCATGGTGAACAGGCCCAGATCGGAAACAACCAGCCATTGCGTGGCCTGGTTTTCCCAGTTGTTGTCGGCGCTCTGGTTGGCCGGTTGGGCGGCGACGATGTAAACGCCCGGTTGCGGGTTGCGTAGAATTTCATTGACCAGCAGCGCGGTAGTCACTTCCTGATTACGCTCGCCACTCGCCAGGGTCAGGACGCCTTCCCAAACCTGTTCGCCGGACCGTCGGGCGATGGCGTTGAGATCATAGCCGTCCAGCAAATTGGCGATGCGCCGGTTCTCAATCTCCCGCATCAGATTGCGGTCATTGATCCGCAATACCCTTAGCCGCGCTTCCTCCAGGTTAACGCTGGTCAGCGGCAGTTGCTGGCTGCCAATTTTCGGCAGCACATAAGTCGCGCCCCGGAAACCGAGCGTCGGCTTGCGGTCTTCGACCTTGGCGGGGAACTCCTGAGACGTCAGGGTTTTTTCGCCACGGGCCGAGGGAACGCCAGCCCGGACCTTGATGACATAGCTCTGGCCGTGACGGGCGCCTTCTACGCACAACTGCCGCCCTTCAGGAGTCGCTGTCGGTTGAAAAGCCGGCTCGATGACCAGATAGTCTTCGTAGTGAAGCTGCCGGCCCTTGGCCAGATCATCAGAGAAATTCAGACAGATTTTCGGCTGGGCGCTGTCCGACTCCACGTCAACACCCTTGATCTGAAATGCATGCGCATCGACCAGTTCCTGATAGCGCTTGGCGACGCGGGGGTTGTCCTCCAGCTCCAGCGCCTCGTGATAAACCGCCAGCGCCTTTTGCGGCGCTTGATCCTGGTCGTACAGTTCCCCCAACCGGAACAGGGCGCGCGCGCGTTCCGCCGGAGCGCGCGCGGCTTGCAGCGCATTCCAGGCCGCCTGTCGGGTCCGCTCCGCGTAATCGCCATTGACCGGGTGCTGCTGCCTAACCTGGCTCAGCGCCAGCCAGACTGCGGTCTGATCCGCGCCGGCGGCGATAGCGGTCTCATACGCGGCAATCACATTCGGCCAGGTTTCCTGCCGGGGCTGTTCCGCTGCTTGCTGTTCCGCTTTTTGCAGCCATGCAGCGGACGTTTGACCGCCCGGATCGCGGCTGTCGTGGATCAGTTGCCGATACTGCGCGGCAGCGACGGCCAACGGCGCATCGTCGAAGGCATAGGCGCTGATCGGTAAAAAAAATGCCAGTAGGATCAACAAAAACGCCGGACCGCGTGAACAATGCATGGCGGACTCCTTGGAAAGGATGGGCTAAACACGGGTTGGCCCGCAACCTGAATGCTATGATCAAAGGCCATGATGCATTATGATAATAATGCAAATATACAAACTCTACATAAAGCATACCGGTTAACGTCGTGATTGATTCGGAGGGCTATCGGCTTAACGTGGGCATCATCCTGTGTAACGCAGAAGGACGCCTATTCTGGGCGAAACGAATCGGCCAGCATTCCTGGCAATTTCCCCAGGGCGGCATCCAGCGGGATGAATCACCCGAGCAGGCCATGTTTCGCGAACTGGCTGAAGAAGTCGGCTTGCGTCCCGAACATGTCCAGATCATCGGCTCTACCCGGGGCTGGTTGCGCTATCGCTTGCCCAGACGATTGGTCCGGCAAGACTGCTCGCAGGCCTGCATCGGCCAGAAGCAAATTTGGTTCCTGTTGCGGATGCGGTGTGACGAGGCTGCCGTGCAACTGAATCTGTCCGAGCGACCCGAATTTGATCACTGGCAATGGGTGGACTACTGGTATCCGCTCCGGGCGGTCGTCCCATTCAAGAGACACGTCTACTGGCGAGCCTTGCACGAACTGGCGCCCCTGTTGTCGCCGGGAGTGCCCTCGAAACGGTCGAACGCCGGGCGGCGCGCTGCGGATCATATAGACCGGTCGCGGTCGGCGGATTCGGATCGATCCAGCGCGATGATCCAGCATGTCACTATTCTACAAGTAAAACGGTTGGAAAATAGCCAGAATCCAGTCATTACCCGGATGGTGGTAGCCACGCGGCGCTGCTTAAATACGCTGGAGGCCTCGGCGGCTGTAGCTGCGCCGCCAGAAGTAGTGGCCACCCTGGATGAAGGCCGGGAAGCTCGTTCGTCGCGGGCGGCCGCCGCCGCCCGGCAGCGCTGGCTCCTACGCTGAAAATCACCTTTTCGCGGCCGCTATTGCCTTGAGGGCGCTTCCATGCTGGACATTCTGCGGCGCATCGTGCAGGACATCAACGCCACCCGCGATCTGAATGAGGCGCTCAACCTCATCGTGGCCGAAGTCAAGGCCGCCATTCATACCGACGTCTGCTCGGTGTACATGACAGACGCAACCCGCCGCGAACATGTGCTGATGGCCACTGATGGCCTGCGCCCTGGCGCGGTCGGCAAGGTGCGGCTCAAGCTGGGTCAGGGACTCATTGGATTAGCCGCCAGTCGCGCCGATCTGGTCAACGTCGATAACGCCCCCGCCCATCCCGCCTTTCGCTACATCGCGGCCACCGGTGAAGCGCCGTTCCACGGGTTTATCGGCGTGCCGATCATCCGCCGGCGCAAAGTGCTGGGCGTGCTGGCGGCGCAGCAACGCGAGCAGCGCAAATACACGGCGGATGAAGAATCGTTCCTGGTAACGCTGGCGGCGCAGTTGGCCGGCTGCATTACCCAAGCGGAGATTCGTCAGTCGCTGGATCGACTCGACGATGATGCACTATCCGGCACCCTGTTCCTTGAGGGCGTGTCCAGCGCGCCCGGCGTGGCGCTGGGCGAAGCGGTCGTCGTCTGCCCAAGCACTGCATTGAACCAGGCCCCGGACAAGGATATCGACAATCCCGAGGCCGAGGCTGCGCGCTTCCGGCAAGCGGTTGCGGCGGAACTGGCGGAGTTGCAGCGGCTCAGTGAGCGGATGCGCTTGTTGCTCTCAGCGGGCGACCGGGCGTTGTTCGACGCCTACGCCCTGCTGCTGAGCAGCGACAGCCTGGTCAATGGCACTCTGGAACGGATTTACGCCGGCAACTGGGCGCCGGGCGCGCTGCGGGCCACGGTGATGGAATACGCCAATATTTTTGTCGAGATGGATGATCCCTATCTGCGGGAGCGCGCCGCTGACATCACCGACCTCGGCCAGCGCTTGCTGGATCGTTTGCAGGAGGAGCAAACGGTCAATCGCCATTATCCCGACAACACTGTGCTGATGGGCGAGGACATCAGCGTCTCGCAATTACTGGACGTGCCGCCGGAAAAAATCAAGGGTCTGGTGTCGGTGCATGGCACCAGCACATCGCATGTCGCCCTGCTGGCGCGAGGGTTAAGCATTCCGGCGGTGTTCGGGGTCAGCAACCTGCCGCCGGGCCGGTTAAATGGCCGTGAAGTGGCGGTGGACGGCTATACGGCGCGGGTCTGCATCCAGCCCAGCCCGGCGTTGCGCCAGGAATATCTCAAGCTGATCCAAGAGGAAGCCGAGTTGTCGCGCGGTTTACAACACCTGCGCGATCTGCCGGCGGAGACGCCGGATGGCCACTGTCTGAATCTGTACGCCAATTCCGGGCTGTTCGCCGATATTGCCGCCGCCCATAGCAGCGGCGTGCAGGGGGTGGGGCTGTATCGTTCGGAGATGCACTTTTTCCTGCGCGACCGTTTTCCCGGCGAAGAGGAGCAGACCACGATCTACACCCGGATTTTGCGGATCATGGACCCGCATCCGGTAGTGTTGCGCACTCTGGACATTGGCGGCGACAAGTCATTGCCGTACTTCCCTATCGCCGAGCAAAACCCGTTTCTGGGCTGGCGCGGCATCCGCATTAGTCTCGATCAGCCGGATTTGTTCAAAACTCAGTTGCGGGCGATGCTGCGGGCCGGGATGGCTTATCCGAACCTGTCGATTCTATTTCCCATGATCAGCACCGTCAGCGAGTTGAGCGAAGCGTTGGAGTTGCTGCGCGGCGCCGAGGCGGAACTGCGGGAGGAAGGCGTTCCGGTGCAGACGCCGCGCGTCGGCATCATGGTCGAGGTGCCATCCGCCGTCTGGAAGATCGACAAGCTGATCCGCATGGTCGATTTCGCCTCGGTCGGCAGCAATGACCTGACCCAGTATCTACTGGCGGTGGATCGCAACAATGACCGGGTGGCTAAACTGTACGATCCATTGCATCCGGTGGTGCTGGCCGCGATCCGGTATGTCATCACGCAGGTGCAGGCGGCGGGCCGGACCGTCAGCGTCTGCGGCGAGATGGCCGGCGATCCGGCGGCGGCGTTGCTGCTCATGGCGATGGGCGTGGACAGCCTGAGCATGAATCTGGGCAGTCTGCTCAAGGTCAAGTGGATGATTCGCAGCGTTAGCTATAACGAGGCGCAGACGTTGTTGAATGAGGTCATCGATCTTGACACCGCAACCGCTATCCGTGAGCAGACCAATATTTTTCTCGACCAGCATGGGTTGAGCGGGTTGCTGCGGGTCGCCAAGTAACTACCCCACCAACCGCAACCCAGGCGGCAATGACTCGCCGAACACCCGTCCGGCGTCGGCCTCGTCAAGCTCCACCACTTCCTGCGCCATCCGTAGCCAGGACGCCGGGGCTTTCGCCGCCCGCAACCGCTGGACCACCTGCTGCCGCAGATGCTCATCCACATCCCGCTCCCGGTCGCCGCTCAGCCGCGCCAGCAAAGTAGCGGCGAAAGCGGCGGGCGTCATCGCCTTCCAGTTCAGCGCCAACACCTGCTCCAGCCAGGCCGCTGCAGTCGCCGCCGGAACCACATCGTGGGCGCTGCCGTAAGCGGGAACCCGTGTTCCCAGGCGACCGACCGCCCACCACAGTTGCGGCGATTCGCCCTTGCGCGCCAGCCGCGCCAGCAGCAATTCACCGAGTTCGATCTTGCGCGATCCCGACAAACGTTCCAAAACGCCCGCCAGCCGCGCCAAATCCTCTACGCTCGATGATTTTTCCCTGACGGCCTTGCCCGTCAGGGGACGCAACCCGGCCAGCAACTCCTCACTCAACCGCGCCTGCGCCGATGCATCCAGCCCGCCGGCGACTCTGCGCCACAGCGTCCACCATTCCGCACGATTCTGGGCGTCCTGCGGGTATTGCACGCCCTGCTCATACAGTGTCCACAACTGCCCGACTCGCCACTCGTCCAGCGGATAGCCGAAACCGGGTCGCAGGCAATAACCCGCCAGGCTGAACCAGAGTCGTTCATGATCGACCGAACGCCGCCGCCGCCGCGCTCCGGCCCAGATCACCCCGAACAACTCACGCAGCAGCGGCGTTTCCCAATGTTCGCGCTGGCCGAGCCATCGCTCCAGATCGTTGCGCAGCCCCTTAATTTCCCTGGCTTCCACATCCGGCGCACGGGAACCGTAAAACCGCTCCAGCCGGGCCGCCGCTTCGGGAAAGCGCGGATGCAGGCGCGCCAAAGTCGCCGCATCGCCGCCGCGCAACTGAAAGGCCAGTCGCCAGCGCCGCGCCGGATCGTCAGCAGCGACGCAATCGATCTCCAGCGTCCCGACCTCGGTCAGTTGCGTCGCCAGTTGCACCAGCGCCTCGCCCGCAACCTCACTCTCGATCACCGTCGCCACAGGCGGCAACGGCGTCAATGTCTCCGCATCCAGGGCGACCGTCTCGCCGGGCCGATACGCAGCATCTCCCGTCGATGACAGCAAATGGAACTGCACCGGCGCGCCCAGCCGCAGCGAAAAAGTGCGATCCAACCGAATTTCCCGCCCCTCTTCCGCCCCGCGTGGCAGCAGACAAACGCCCTGCCGGCGATCACGGCTGCTGTCCACAAGCAGGAAATAGCTGCGCGCCGAGCCGCCGCCGATTTTCAATCCCTGGCCGCGCCGGGCCAGCCCATAAGCGACCGCGCCACGCGCCACCGCTAAATCCGGTTGGGGATTGTCCAGCCGCAAAATCGCCTGGCCGCGCCAGTCGCCGAGAATCTCCAGCAACCGCTCGACCAGCGCCGCGCCATGGAAGACGCCGCCGTTTAACAGCACAGCGTCTGGCATCAGCGGCTGGCCGGCGGACGCCTGCTCACCCAGCGCCTGGCGGGAAGCATCGGCATGTCGCGCCAGAAACGCCGCCAAGTGGCGACTGATGGCGGGGTCTGCGGCATACGGTAACCCGAATTCCACCACCGCCCCCCGGCGTCCCTGGGGCCTTTCATCGACGCCGACCCTGGGCAGAAAGCCGTCCACCAGCAACACCCGCACTTCCTCGCGGCTCAATTCCGCCGACCGCGCCCCACCCATCAACCGCGCCCCGCCGCCGAGCACGGTCACCGTAAGCCGTTCCGGCGCCTCATCGGCCAACAGGCGCTCCTTGGCGTTCCGGCATTGCTGCAACAGTTGGGAAAGTTCGCCAGCATTCAAGCGCCCGCCGCCCAGCCGTTCCTCAACGATCCGCGCCAGGGTCAAATCCATGTTATCGCCGCCCAGCATCAGGTGATCGCCCACGCCGATGCGGGTCAGTTGCGGGCCGGATTCGCCGTATTCAATCTGAATCAGGGTTAAATCAGTGGTGCCGCCGCCGACATCGCAGACCAGCAATAGCCGGGACTCGCCGAGCGCCGCCGCCAGTTCGCCATGATGGCGATGCAGCCAGTCATAGCAGGCGGCCTGTGGCTCCTCCAGTAGGCGCAACTGCGGCAAACCCGCCCGATGCGCCGCTTCCACAGTCAAGGCCCGCGCTGATTCGTCAAATGAAGCCGGTACGGTCAAGACCAGTTCCTGCTGCTCCAGAAGCTGCCGGGGAAAGTGCTGATTCCATGCAGCGCGAATATGGGCCAAGTAGCTAGCGCTGGCGGCGACCGGAGAAACTTTGGCGACGCCTTCCGCCATACCCCAGGGCAAAATGGGCGCAGTGCGGTCCACGCCGACATGAGACAGCCAGCTTTTGGCGCTGGCCACCAACCGCCCCGGCGTCCGTGCGCCGCGCTCCCGCGCCCATTCTCCCAAAATCACATTCGCTACTCCGCCTGCATCGGCGAATATCCAGGGCAATTGCACATCCGCCGCCGCCAGTTCGCCCTCCGCCGGGTGATAGCGCATGGAAGGCAGCAAGGGCCGGGCCGCCACCGCGCCGGGCGCGACCAGTTGCTCGATAGCGAACAGATGAATGGTGTCGCCGCCCGCGCTTTTTGCCGGAGCGGAGGGCGCTTTTTTCAGATCGGCGTAAGCAACGACGGTGTGCGTCGTGCCGAGATCAATTCCGACCAGATAGCGGGATGCGCTGGATCGAGCGATGATTCAGCCCTCCCCGCGCATGGCGAACTTGAAACGGTTGTTTTTCACGATCCTGTCCAGGTCATTCGCCAAAAATGGGCGTCGGCAGTAAAATAGCCATTCAAATAGCCATTCGGAGCGTAACATGGTATCCATCGCCGAAGCCCGGAATCAACTGGCGGCCATCATTCACCAAGTCGAGACCGGTCAGCCGATGACCATTTCCCGACGGGGCAAACCGGTAGCCGTCGTGTTGTCGATAGTTGACTATGAACGGCTGCTCGATGCGCAATCCTTCCGGCCGGATGGCTGGAACCGCCTGCTGGCCATTCGCCAGGAACTGGCTGAAGCCGATGCATTCGCCGACTGGAGCGATGAAGAGATCCGTCAGTGGCGTGATTCATCGCCTGGACGCCCGGTCGCCGTCGAATGAAATACCTGCTTGACGCCAATATCCTCTCGGAACTGGTTCGCCCATATCCGCACCCCGGCGTTCTGATGCGCTATCAACAGGACTGGCGTTATTGCCAAACCGCTGCGGTGATCGAGCATGAAATCCGCTACGGCATCGCTCGCCATCCCAGCCCATCCCGACGACAGGCGCTGGCGAAAGCGTATGACCAGCTACTCGGATCGCCCGGAATTTTGATTTTGCCCTACGATGCCGAAGCCGCCCGCTGGCAGGCGCAAGAGCGCGCCCGGCTGAAAGCCAGGGGGCAGCCGCGTGCTTTCGCTGATGGCCAAATCGCTGCGATTGCCGTCATGCATGGCCTGATCCTGGTGACTCGCAATACGACAGATTTTATTGGCTACTCCGGCTTGCGCATCGAGAACTGGTTTTCAGAGGCTGCCTGAAACCCGCCTCTGGCCCTGGCTCAACCCTCCCCGCGCACGTCGAACTCAACTTTCCAGGTTTCCGCGCCGATGCGCGGCACTGCTTCCAGGCGCAGCGTCCCGACTTCGGTGACCGCCGCATGCAATCGCACGGGAACGACCTCGCCCGGTTGCCGATCTTCAGCCGGCAACGTGGCTTCAATCTCCTCCAGTTCCTCCACTTCGTCCGGCGTCCACTGCTCCAGCACCGTCCCAACCTGATCGGTGCGCCGCACCGAGGAGCCGAAGAAGCGGAAGCGCACCGGCTCGCCCACCACCAGCCCCACCTCCTGCGGCGGCAACTGAGCCTGTGTCCCTTCCTCCATGCCAAACGGGGCGATGCACAGCGCCTCAATCGGCGGCTCCAGGCCCGGCACCGCCGGCATAGCGCTTTCCACACCGACGTAATACGCTTTAGCCGTGCCGCCGCGAATCCGCACGCCGCCGCCCCGCCGCACATAGCCGTAATAAGCAGCGCCACGCGCCACAGCGAGATCAAGATCAATGCCAGCCAGCAACCGCGCCGGCGACGCGCCTTCCGCCGCCAGCCAATCGTTCAACACCCCCAGGGTCCGCTCCAACAGTGGCCCGGCTTTGAACACGCCGCCGTTGAACAACACCGCTGTGGGATGCAGGAACGTCGCTTCTTCCGGCAACTGATCCGTGAACCCCTCCAGATCACGGGTCGCACCCACCTGCCGACCCAGAAACGCCGCCAGATGCCGGGGCATGGCCGCATCCTGAGCATAGGGCAACCCCAGCTTGGTCAGCGCCGCCCGCGCCCGAGCCGCTGGCCGCGCCGCCGCATCCACTCTGGGGAAAAAGCCTTCCACCAGATTCCGGGTTACTTCCTCGCGAGTCAGTTCAGTACGCAGGGTTCCGCCGATCAACCGGGAACCCCGGCTCGGCACCACCACCGGCACGCTCTCAACACTGGCGTCGCTGAGCAGGATTTCCTTGGCGTTGCGACAACCGTGGGTCAGGCCCTGCAATTGCCAGGGATCCAGTTGCGTTCCCTGCTCGGCCAGTTTGGCGCGAATGGCGTGGGCCAGCGCCAGATCCATATTGTCGCCGCCCAGCAAGATATGATCGCCGACCGCCACCCGCACCAGTTCCAGCGACCCCTGGCGTTCGGTCACGGCGATCAGCGAAAAGTCGGTGGTGCCGCCGCCCAGGTCGATGACCAGAATCATATCGCCGACCCGCACCTGCTTGCGCCACTCGCCGCCACTGGCCAGAATCCAGTGATACAACGCCGCCTGCGGCTCCTCCAGCAACACCAGTTGATTCAGGCCCACCGCCGCCGCCGCCTCGGCGGTCAACTCACGGGCAGCGGGGTCGAAGGACGCCGGTACGGTCAGCACAACCTCCTGTTCAATCAGCGGCGCATCGGGATGCTGCTGATCCCAGGCGGCCCGCAAATGTTCCAGATAGCGAATTGAAGCCTGCAAAGGCGAAACCCGCGCTACTTCTTCCGGCGCTTCCACCGGCAGGATCGCCGCGCGCCGGTCCACGCCGGGATGGCAGAGCCAGCTCTTGGCGCTGGCCACCAGCCGAATCGGCGTGCGTCCGCCCATGGTCCGGGCCAATTCGCCGACCACGAAAGATGGCGATTCCCTCCACGGCAACACCCGATCCTCCGCCCGTAATTCATCAGGATGCGGCAGGTAGAGAAATGACGGCAGCACCGACCGCTCTTCCACTGCGCCGGGCGCCGTCAACTGCGGAATGGCTTCGATCCGCTCCACGACGGTATCGCGGTCGCTGGCGGCCAGATCGACCGCCGCCATCACGCAATGGGTGGTGCCCAGATCGATGCCGACAGCGTAGCGGACCTCGCTCATAGTTCGACCTCCGCCGGCGCCAGCACCCGGACATCATGGCCCTCGGCCAGCTTGGGCAGGGTGATCTGGCGAACCCGCCAGCCACGATGCATCAGGGCGCCGGTAAATGGCGGCTGACCGACCACATTGCCGGTCAACCGCACCGACGCCGCATCAAAACCGACGGGCAGGGTCACTCGCGTCCCCTCCGCTTCTTCACGCACCGGCTCGATATGCAGGTAATCACGGATGACTTTGCGGCAACCCTCATGCACCACCCGCGCCGCGCCGCCAATATCGGCGTCGGAATAGGCGGTGACATTCTCCTCCAGGAAATCCACGAACCGCCCCTCCTGCTGCAACAGCGTCAATAGCTGTAACGCTGAATCCGGCAACGTATCGCGCAGGGCTGGCAATTTCGGCGACTCGGCGATGACCGGCGCCGGCGACGCTGCCTCACCCCGCTCCAGCCGCTGAACGCCGTCCGCGAAATCGCTATCAACCAGGACGCGCCAACCGGCGCGCAGCGCCAGCCCCAGGCGGGAAAAGAAACCGGGTTGTAAATCACTCATAAAAAATCCTCAAATTGAACCGACTTGTCGAATATCCTATCATGCACGGGCAAACAGTCCCCTATACCAGAAAACCATCTCCGCCCGCGCCGGATTTCGCTTATGATGACTCTGGCGCATAACGGCGCAGGCAGCCGAACCGGACGGGGGCGCGGAAACCCGGAATTATTTTCCGCCGCTTGCGTTTATTCGTTGGCGTGCGAAGCAGATACATAAGATCATCCCAGGAGTGGCAGCATGGCCCGCATACTTGTTGTTGACGACTCGCCCACCCAGACGCTGAGTCTCAGCAGAATTCTCAAAAAACATGGGCACGAAATTCTGACCGCCACGGACGGCGAGCAAGGCGTCGAAGTCGCCAAGGCTGAACTACCTGATCTGATCCTGATGGACGTAGTGATGCCCAAAATCAATGGTTTCCAGGCTACCCGGCAGATTACCAAGAATCCTTCCACCAGCCATATTCCCGTGATTATCGTCACCACCAAGGATCAGGAAACCGACAAGATCTGGGGAGCGCGGCAAGGCGCCAAAAGCTACGTCACCAAGCCCGTCGAGGAAGCCACGCTGATGGCGGCGGTCAATCAGTTTCTTTCCAAATAGTTTCGGGATCATCAGGTTTCGCCCCTCGGCCTTGGCTTGATAACCGTTGATAACCGGCGCTGTCGGCCTGTTCGACCATGAATTTCAAAGTCCCGGGCCGATCACGTTACTAAAGAACCGCTTTGTTGACCGTTAGCCGTCTTGCCCTGAACCCTGGGCGTCAGGCTCACGGTTGTCGCCAGTTTGACGATATTCCGCAACTCCGGTCGCTTGCCATCGCGTTCATCAAGGCTCCGAACGGCCTGCTAGCAGCCCTTCCATAAATCGCCCCTACCCCACACCCGACGGATGCAGGTCTCGCCGAACGGCGTTAGTCATGGCTTGAAGCCGAATGCTGTTATACCAATTCCCGGTAGGTTTTATATCTCCCATATAGGGCGGGTTAGCGCAGCGTAACCCGCCGAAACCGCTAAATCGGCGGGTTACGGGCTGGCGCCCTAACCCGACCTACAACTCTGAATCATGAAATCTATCGAGCAACGGTATAACACTTGCTACATCAAACGACTCATTCCGTCATAACGGTTAGAGGCGTCACTGGAATGGCAAGCTGGCTTGAAAGCGGTGTTCCCCACAAAAATATTATGGTTTTATCGTTATTTCGGGTATAATTATCAGTCACCCATCTTGTGGGTGAAACGCATTCGAGAACTGCTCTCGATGATTATGAAAAATAATTTTAGTCATTCGTATCATTTTAAGACGTACCCGAGAGTTGCTCTCAATGACCCTAAATACCCAATATATATATAAATTGGAGGGGTTATGAAAAACCAGCCCTGTTGTATCACCACATCCCTGACAGCGATCATGCTCGGAATCGGGTTATTATCACTAGGGATTGGCAGCGCTAGCGCCCTTGATGGCGTGGAATGCGTAGAGCGTTCTTTGGATATTTATCAGCCACTGGCGGATGGCGTTGACTCGCGATGCCGAAGAGCGATACCTGTCACCGGCACTCTTCTCAAACGCTCTTATATTTTATGCACGCCATCGAAGATCAAAGCCGATCCAGAACCTGTGTCGCTTGTATTAGCTTTCCACGGTGGTGGAGATAATGCGAATGCAGCAGCATTTCAAAGCCGGACTCAATGGGAAGTCAGTGCTCTCAAAAACGAGTTCATTGTCGCCTATCCCAATGGTTGTGGAACGAATACGCTTCTGCCTGGCCAGGCAACAAAATTTGTAAATGCTCATTAACTGCTGGTGAAGCTAAGTTCAGGATGCAGCAGCT
>Ga0209573_1004990_pt1:0-2500 | contig 12480 bp, 10 predicted proteins | sample TNRBio252014_DNA_FD_185870 | JGI IMG/M metagenome (GOLD analysis project Ga0209573, IMG submission 185870) | Wastewater treatment Type I Accumulibacter community from EBPR Bioreactor in Madison, WI, USA - TNR Reactor_6/25/2014_ DNA (SPAdes)... | ecosystem: Engineered > Bioreactor > EBPR >...
AGGTGCCGCTGGGAAACATCATGCGGCGACTCGCTGCGGCGGCACGGTCGCTGACAGCGACATTGGGTGCGAAACCTTGTCGGGCTCATCGGTGGTGGCGGTTGACTCGGTGCAGTCTTCAATCTGAATCACATTCGAACAGGACACGGCATCCTGCAGGGAGAGTGCCAGCAGCTGATTCTGATCTTCGTGTCGGAGACACTGAAATCCCAGTTCGTCGAGAACATCGCGCAGCGGCATGTTTCGACTGGTGACTTTCAGTCTCGCCTGAAGTTGCCCATGTCTGGCCACATATGGCCGCTGCGCATACCACATGAGAAACGTGGCTTCGACTTTCTTCTGAGCGACGCGACAGGACATCACAAAGTCGACCAGAACCGCGCCATCGGATGACAGTTCAAAGGCTGCCACCCCCACAATGCCATATCCGCCAAAATCGTCGGAAACCTCGAAACAGAAGCAGTCATGCAAGGGGGACTCCAGCAGTTGCCGAAAGTCCGCTTCCTGATACGAATGGCCATTGAGATTGAACTGATTGCTTCTCTGCAGCAGTTCCAGACAGCGTGAAAACTCGGCTTCACCTGGTCGTCGGACCTTCAGCACCATATGGCAGCTGCGCAGGAACTCGTCATAGTCTCCTCGCCACGACTGATGCACTCGTCGACGTCTGGCTTCTGTCAGATACTGCAGACGGCGAGTCCAGGATTCGGCGCTGATGGGCACGTCGAATGCCGAGTCCTGGATCAGTGCTGGTCCCACGGCCGGATCGTAGACTCGGACCTGCGGCAGCAACTGCGAGACTTCGTGTCGTTCAAACGGAGAATCGTCGATCATCGCGAACGTATCGACGTTGATGTTCAGCTCATCTGCGATCTGCTGCAGGCTGCGACTTTTCGGGCCCCAGTGAATGGCCGGATACAGAAAGTAATCCGCCAGTCCCAGTTGTTCGATTTTTGGCCAGGCCACTTCGTGATGATTCTTGCTGACGATCGTTTGCAGAATGCCGCGTTCATCGAAGTGCCGAATCAGCCCGATCATGGGACTGTTGGGTTCAACGCCATCAGCGCCTGCGTCTCCGATGACACCGTTCCACAAAGTGTTGTCGAGATCCCAGGCGACGCATTTGATGCGGCGCGCTGGTTTTGGGGATTCATGTGGTGCGACGGCAGGCGGGGAACCGTGGGCTCCTGTTGCTGCACGCTGAGCTGGCAGTGCCTTGTGTGCATTCTGAAACCGGACGAAATGTGCCCAGGTGAAGATCAGTCGAACTTCCCGATCATTCTCGATCGACAGTCGCAGCAAGCCAGGCTTGCCGGCAGCGGGGTTCAGCAGTTCGTCGGCGTCGAAAAGATGCTCATTCCAGCCTGGTTGAATCTGCAGACTCACTCGAAAGACCGGACGGTCCGTGACCAGCTCCAGTTGAACCCGAAACGCTTCGGATTCCGCCGAATAGCACTTCAGAAAAAATGCATGAGGTGTCGGCGGTTGCTGGCCCGTGAAAAGGGATTGCTTTTCCAAAAGCAGTCTTCGCGCTGCGGTAAATGCCCCATTGAGTCTGCGTTTTGGGGATAAACGCCGAAGAGCATTGGAGATGGTGGTCACCGCTCTCTCAGCGCCATTCAGCAGAGCTGATTCCGCCTGGAGCGTCTCGACCTGCGGCATCAGCAGACTTGAGGGGAGAGCGGCCTGTAGTTTTGCCCAGCGACGAAATCGAATGTCAGCGCCCCAGGGGAAAAGCCCGGCGACCTCGCGATTAGGAATGATCCCATAGGCAAATCGAGCGCACTTCCGATCGGCTCGGGGAATATACAGCGAACACGATGCGTAACATTGCGGCATGGCGCATTCGACGCAGTGTTCTTCCCAGCAGATCAACCCGGCATGAGAGATCGCGGGATCCGGCGGCGGCGCAGGCAGCCTCCCGCCAGCGGAAGTCCGCTGACGCCAGGCTGCGGCATCCTGCCAGGTCAGTTGAAACACGCTCGCGTTCCTTCGCGCCGATATTGTCTCGAGACGTCATCGGCAGAATCCGCCGATTTCCTCGTATCATCCTGTCGGAGCGTACGAGGTCTGCGATTTGGGGTCAATAAGAGACTGAATTCCCGGGATTTACTCCTTTAGTACCCGGGTCGCCTGCAGTTCCATCAGCATGGCCCCGAATTCTCGAGCACTCCACAGCGACCGACCGATGCCCCAGCTGTTGTCCGTTGAACTGACGTCCACATCGGCGAAGATGAAGTCTTCCGAATGGCGTCGACTGCGGACCAGGATCTCTCCGTGCGGGTCGACGATGTAGCTGTTGCCGTAGCCGACTCCGTCGTAGGCCTGAATGCATTCTTCGCGGCCCAGTGAAACATTGTTGCCGCGGACAAACCAGATGCTGTTCTCCACGGCTCGAGCCATGTGATCAGCCCTGACCTTAGTGAAGTGCGAGATCAGTCCGTCCTGACGGATGTAGTTGAAATGCGGAGCAAACACGATTCGGGCGCCCTTAAGGGCC
>Ga0209573_1004990_pt1:7500-12480 | contig 12480 bp, 10 predicted proteins | sample TNRBio252014_DNA_FD_185870 | JGI IMG/M metagenome (GOLD analysis project Ga0209573, IMG submission 185870) | Wastewater treatment Type I Accumulibacter community from EBPR Bioreactor in Madison, WI, USA - TNR Reactor_6/25/2014_ DNA (SPAdes)... | ecosystem: Engineered > Bioreactor >...
ACCGGAAAACAACCGGCCGCGACGACAAAGAGGACATTTCAGAGCAATGCCGCTGGAGAATGCCTGAATCGGCGACTCAGGCGGATGAATTTCCGGAGACCCTGCCGTGATTGGTTTCTTGTCAGGAATACTCATTCCGGATCTTTCATGCTGCCAGGGACGGCAGAGTGCGCAAAGAGGTGCAGTGGGCTGAATTCCCGAGTGCTGACGCGGCAGTCGACGGAAGGAAACTGTTTCGACAGGACCCCGGCCAGCGCGGCAATACCAGGTCGTTCGCTGGCAAAGTGGCCCATCAGAACGAGGCGAATTCCGTGCGACTGACTTTCAAGAACCGAGTGAAATCGAGCTTCGCCGGTGACAAAGGTGTCACATCCCAGTCGGACGGCATCCTCCAGAAGTTCCGATGCAGCGCCGCAGCCAATCGCCACACGGCATACGGTGTCCTGATGCCCCAGAGAGTATTCCAGATATGAGGCATGGCTCTGCTGCCGCAGTCGGCGAAGGAATTCCGTTTGGCTGACGGGAGCTGCGAAAGTTCCGATACGACCTGTGCCGGTCTCAGGGTGGATCAATGATGGCCGAATCGGGCGAATGTCCTGAAGCCCCAGAGCCTCGGCAATCTGCTGATTAATGCCATTGGTGCAGCTGTCGAAACGGGTGTGCGGACTAAATACGGCAATTCCTGCTTCGGCCAGGGTCAGCAGCAACCGGCCTTCTGCGGATTCGTCCGTGATTCGTTTGGTCCCTCGGAAAAGAATTGGGTGATGAGTGACGACCATGCGGGCGCCACACTCAACGGCTTCCTCGGCCACCAACTGTGTCAGTGTCAGGCAGGTCAGCAAACGCGGCACGACAGTCTGACGACGACCCAATAACAGACCGGCATTGTCCCAGGACTCGGCAAGTTCCGGCGGAGCAATCTGATCCAGGTAGTCTGCGATGTCAGAGGCGGTCACCATCGAGTTTTCCAGGGAGAATTCTGCTTTCTGAAACCACGGTATCATACGGCAGCTGCGGGATTCTTTCGCCATACTGGCTGGGAATTCCTGTGCGGAGCGGCCCCAATGGGTCCTGTTGCCCGAGCCGGCGGCTTGTTGTTGTGCGAGATCGTCAGGGTTAGAATTTTCCGGGGTATCGGGCGTGCACGATCCCGGTGAGCAATGGACGTGAATCGTTTTTCGTGCGCCGAACCGGCAGGACTTCGGGAATTGCCGGCATTCCTGATTGATCAGAAGTACTGGTCCTTCAATCGCGTGTGACCGCAGTCACAGTCAGGCGCGACTGGTGGCCTCTCTGCGTTTCGGAAATCTGAACGTGCCTTTTTTTGAAGAGCAATGCCGTGGCTGATTTCCGACGTAAACGCCGACATTTGCGCCTGCCCATCTGGAGCAGTGTCGTACTGATGCTGGTGAATATCGCGCTGATGGCCGTTTTAATTGTTCAGCTGGCCCGACAGAATTCGTGGCTGTCACTGACGCTGGGCTCAATTGCGCTGGCGATCAGCCTGTTTGGCATCATCTTTTACTCGTTTCTGACCATCAAAGAGATTCAGCTCAATCGGCGACAGTCCAATTTTGTGGACAGCGTGACGCATGAACTGAAAACGCCGATCGCTGCGCTTCGTCTGTATCTCGACACGTTGTTACTTCGGGAACCGGAAGCAGCCGATCGTCGCGAATTCTATGAAACGATGAATGCTGAGCTGGCGAGGCTTGATCGACTGATCAATCAGCTTCTTGAGGTTGGACGTCTGGATGCCATCGGACACCAGACAGGACCGGAAGTGGTCAACCTGGAAGATTTGCTGCGACAATGCGCTATGGCTGCGTGTCTGCAGCACAAGCAGGAATATACCGAGGTCTTCAATCTGGACGTTGCGCCCCTGGCATTGACTTCGCGTCGATTGCTGCTGGAAATGATCTTTGGAAATCTGCTGGATAATGCTGTGAAGTATGGTGGGAATCCACCGCGTGTCGTCGTTCACGCATTCGCCCGGGGACGAGATCGCATTGTGGTCAGGATTCGCGACAACGGCCCCGGAGTGGCCCCGGAGAACCGCAGCCGCATTTTTCAGATGTTTGTCCGTGGGAATGATGAACTGCATCGCACACGAACGGGCACTGGACTGGGGCTTTACATCGTCCGCACCCTGGTGAGTCTGCTGAAGGGGCGCATTGCTGTGCTGGATGCCGAATCCGGCCACGGCACCATTTTTGAAGTCTCGTTGCCAGGGCGGCACACGGAAGTGGTCGCTCGGGGAACACCAGAACCCAGGAATCGAGTGACCGAACTGGCGTTGTCATCGCAGGAGAAGGCGCCATGAGAATCCTTGTCGTGGAAGACGAAGAGGCAATTGCCAAGGGGCTGCGATTCAACTTCGAACGCGAGGGCTACCAGGTAGATCTGGCCGCCGATGGTCCCACCGCGCTGGAATTGTATGAGTCAGCTCAGCCACCCATTGACCTTGTGGTACTCGACCTGATGCTGCCCATGATGAGTGGCTACGAAATCTGCCGTTCCCTGCGTCGGCTGGATCTCGACATCCCGATCATGGCTCTCACAGCGCGAACGCTTTCGGAAGACAAGGTGCAGGCGTTTGATAGTGGTGTTGACCAGTATATGACCAAGCCATTTTCGTTGCCGGAGCTGCTAAGCCGTGTGAGGAATCTCCTCGATAAGCGGCGGCGCCACCTGGACCGTCGTTCGGTCCGACCCACTGAAGATGTGGTGAGATTTCGCGATGTCACGGTGGATTTCGGCCGCTTTGAACTGCGTCATCAGGACGAGGTCTACACGATGACAACGCGCGAACAGGAATTGTTGCGTTACTTTCTTGAGCATGATGGCGTGGTGCTCTCGCGGGCTCGCCTGCAGTCCGATGTCTGGAAGGATTCTCCGGATATCTCCAGTCGATCAATCGACAATTTTGTGATGCGGCTGCGGCGCATGATTGAAGACGATTCAGGAGCCCCTCGACATCTGCTGTCCGTCAGAGGAACCGGATACCGCTTCGTTCGCGAGCCCGGTTCAGCAGAACAGTCAGGTGACGCCAGCAGTTCGGTTGACGGATGACAAATCCGACGCGATGTGGCTGGTCTGCATTCTGCATTGCGCACAGTGATTGACAAAACGGGACGGGCTCGTCGGTGTCTCCTGCCAGAGGAACTGATGTTGTGGCACTTTTCGACGTGCGTGTCCCGTTCTGTCGTTATCGCGAGTACGCACATCGCAAATGGGTCAGACACCGATCGCGTATGCTGTCAGTCATTCTGAAGACTGCCCTTTGATCGGAGTCAGTCCCCGTTGCTCCGGGTGTCGTGCGCAAGGCCGGTTGTTTGACTCCCGGAAACCATCGGCCGCACAGCAGGCCGATGACGTGACGAGGTTTTGCTCCCGCCGCCTCCGCGTTACTGCTCCGAGGATTGCGCTTTCGTTTCCGGAGATGCTGGCTTAATCCAGTTCAGCGAGACCAGAAACTGATCGAGCTGCTTCAGAGTGTCTTCATACCATTCGCGGTTCCGTGTCTGACTGCGAGCCTTGCCGTTGGCAGTGTTTGACTTCCCCTTTTTCGATGTGGCAGATTCCCGGAAGTTGAAGAATCCGTGAGGGGCATCCGGATAAGTCTTCAGCTCACAGCGATTCCCGGCGGCCAGCATTCGTTTCGCGAAACCGCGAGCCGTCGAAATGGGCACGGTTGTGTCTGCCTCACCGTGAAAAATAATTGCGGGTGGGAGATCTGCACGAATGTGATGAATGGGGGAAAGAGGTTCAGGGTCGACGCCCAGGCGATCCCTGAGAGCACCAAAGCGAAAGTCCTGTTTACCCTCAATCTCCAGTCCTTCAATTGGAGCGAGCACCAGAACCGGGTTGAACAAGGCCAGTGCATTCGGAGCGGAACTCACGGCTTCATTTTCATCGGTGGCATCATAATCCGGCAGCAGCGCTGTGCATGCTGCCAGATGTCCTCCGGCTGAACCACCTGCCGCACAAATCCGATCCGGATCAATTCGAAGCTGCTTCGCACGAGTGCGAACCCAACGGACCGCTGACTTTGCATCCTCCACACATTTCCCCGGTTTGACTCCGTGTCGCGATGCCACTCGATAGTCCACGAGGATCGCCGTCATACCGCGTGACTGCAGGTGCTTCGCCTGTGGAAGAAACTGGGTCGGCGAACCCGAATTCCAGCCCCCACCGAAGAAGAACACAATCGCTGGCACGGGGTGATCTGAGGGCTCGACTTGTCTGGCATGGAGCACCCAGAGTCTGAGGTCCGTTTCGCTGGCGTGCTTATAGACGTGCGATTCACCCTCGATTTGTGGGGGCCACGATTTGTTCTGAGCGAACATTCGGTGCGCGAAGACGGCCTGCACAAGTACGGCCAGAACCAGCAGCCACCGAAAGGGGATCGGACGATTCATCACCAGAACAGTCGGCATGGAGGTCATGGTTCAGTCTCCTGGTACGTCTGGAACTCGCAGGACTCATCCGATTGTAACGGAACGTCGCAGACTCGTGGGCGTACGAAGTCTTCGCGGAGCACTATGGTTGTACCGTCTGACAGAGCGACACGGAAGTCGCCGATGATCTCCCTGCTGCAGGCCGCAGATATGTTCGGCCATTGGGCCATGACAATCTGACGCTGGAGGATGTGTTCGTTCTGCGAATGGACTGGTATCTCCGAAAGCATTCCCGAACCCTGGCATAAGCGAAAAGCTCTCGGGGCCCTGGAAAGTGGCACAGTGGTCCATACGCGAGATCTCTCTCGACAGGAGGCAATCCACCGGCACGGAAAGGAGTTTTCCTCGCGAGGACTCGAAACTGCCAGCCGGGCGACCATTCGACCGGATCACGGTTGCCATTCAGCGAAGCAATTCGGCGCTCGGGTGTTTGATGCACGGTGTTTGGCGGAATCGCGACGGACTTCCCTTGACCACGACTGACAAGGTCCGAGAATTGCATTCGGGAATTCACTGTGTG
>Ga0209573_1004991_pt1 | contig 12480 bp, 10 predicted proteins | sample TNRBio252014_DNA_FD_185870 | JGI IMG/M metagenome (GOLD analysis project Ga0209573, IMG submission 185870) | Wastewater treatment Type I Accumulibacter community from EBPR Bioreactor in Madison, WI, USA - TNR Reactor_6/25/2014_ DNA (SPAdes)... | ecosystem: Engineered > Bioreactor > EBPR >...
CCGGTGTCGCCAGCGCCGTCACCGCAGCCCTGAGCGGCGAGTTGGGTGCCAACACGCCAAAATAGCGGTGCCGGTGGGTGCGTGGCGGGGGAACCAGCGCGGCAATGCGGTCGATCAGCTCCAGCGGGGTGAGGTGCAGCTCATCAACCTTGGCACCGCGCTTGTCGCTGGTGGGTTCGCTGCGCTGCTTGCCGCAGCGGTACACCAGTTTGCTTCCCTCTTTGCGTAGGCGCTCCATGGAAAACGGTGGACGCGCGCAATAGCGCAGCAGCCGCTCCAGCGCAGCGCGGTCGTGGGCTTCGATGCAGACACCGGCGTCCACCGAGAAGCCGCTGTGTTTGTAGCCCAGCATGTCTTTGGCGTCACAGTTCTCCAGCAGGCCCCGAGCAACGAAGGCGCGCAGGATGCGTTTTTGCAGTGTGGTCTGCACTGGGGCCACGGTAGCCGCATCGATGCCGGTGGCCGCGTGAAAGATGACACCCGGCGATGAGATTCGAGGGGTCGCATCAGCATCGCCCTCGCCCTCCACTTCCTCAAACACCCCGTCCACCACACAAACGTGGAAGTGGACGTGTTCATTGAGGCTGGAGCCGAATCGGTGAATGAAGGCGATGGCACCGATGTGCAGGCCTGCCTTGTCCATATGGGCCGCACCGGGGCTGTGGGTCTGCAGAGTTTGTGCGATCACCCGCAGAAAGATGCGCAGCACCATGCTCAGCACCGCTCCGTCGCGCTGCATGAAGTAACGAAGCCGCTTGGGAACCGACAGCACCCACTGGCGCACCGGCAGGCGGGGGAATACGTGATCGTTCAGGTGCGCTGCTGTCTCCACCATGCGCCGGGTGGTGCACGAGGGGCAGACTCCCCGGCCTTTGCAGGAGAAGGCTACAAAGTAGTCGTGCCCACAGTCGCCGCAGCGAGCGCGGGCAAAGCCATGGGCAAAGACAGCTGGCTCGGTCGTTTCTTCTGACGCTCGTATTTCGGCTGCTGTCCCGCCGCAAGAGGGCTGCGCACCGGGTTCACCGCGCATCCGACTTCCGCCGCTATCCGGCGAAGGCTGAAGCCGTGTTTCCTTAAGACCTCGATTTCCATCTACCCCTCGTTCGTCATCACCGGCGCCTCAAATCCGCCGATCTTCTCAACTCGGTGTATCAACTTTCAATCGCTGGCCTGTATCAATTTACATCCGCTGGTGACAATGCGATCATACTGACAAAGATTGCCCGGGCCATTTTATGACACGGCCCCCTCAGTCTGTCAATTAAGGCAACAACAATTCAACGCTCCGAGGTGATCGCTGGAGGGGCGTTGAGCTTCACGTTCTTTTCGGGACTTGAGCATGGCGACGTCGACACCCAAGGGACTATTAGAAGCGTTGAAGTTGATCACGACGGCCCCCGAGGCATCCTTGCGCGCGCTGGGTAGTGCCCGCACCGCGCAGGTTCAACGGTCGCGCGACCTCATGCGAAATCGCAATTTCGTGGGAATCGGCATCAGCGAAAAGACCTGCGGTGGGGAGAACACCGGCGAGCTCAGCGTGTGCTTCTACGTCAGGAAGAAGCTGTCTCCCAACCGCGTACGAGGCGACGCCATGGTTCCGCCGTTGGTATGCAACTCGGGAACGAAGGCCTACCTCACCGACGTCAAGGAAATCGGTACGTGCCGGCTTCACGCTGGCGCTGGAAGGGAAATCAAGAGCGGCATCAGCGTTTCGCACGTGCACGACCCTGCGGGAACGATCGGGGCGATCGTCAGGACGGCGAACCGCTTCTTCATTCTCAGCAACTCCCACGTGCTTGCGTTGAGCGGTAAGGCGAAATTGGGCGACCCCATTCTCTCGCCAGGCACCACAGACGGCGGAAAACTGCCATCTGATCTGGTGGCGAAGCTGGCACAGTTCGTGCCGTTCGACAGGAACGGCGACAACGTGGTCGATGCGGCGATCGCCGAAATCCTCCCGGACCGTCTGGCGGACGTTCATCTGCAGATTCCACACGTCCGCACCCCTGTCAAGACGGTGGTGGCGCAGCGAGGCATGCGGGTGGCTAAGTTGGGGAAATCCACCCACGAGACGACGGCGGAAGTCATCGACCTCCATTTCCGGCTGGCACTTCGCTATCCACATGGTGTGGGCTTACTGAGCTTCGTCGATCAGGTCTTGTGCACGGCATTTGCCGACAACGGCGATTCAGGCTCCCTCGTTACCGCTGTCGAAACCGGCAGGGTGGTCGGTCTGCATTTCGCGGGGAGCGATTCCGTGAGCATCTGCAATCCCATCGGCCCGGTGATCGAGGCCTTGGGTATTTCTTTTGCCACCTAGGCAGAACTAACTGAAGAACTGACATGAATACAACTCTTGCCATTACGACTCTTGCGCTGACATCCGTGCTCGGCGGCTGCGCCAGCGTGAGCTCGACGATGAACCCCAGCGAGACCGATGGCGGCTTGGTTTACTACATGCCAAAGCGCGACATTGTTATCACAGTCAACAACGCCGGTGGAGTTATCGCCTCGATCGTCGCGTCGCCATCAGTGTCCTATGCCGATCGCTCCAAAGCCTACCGGCTCGAATACCACCGGCACCCACTGGCAAAGAACGAGCTCGACATCGACGTTAGCGAAGCAGGACTCTTGACCAGTGCGGCATCAAAACAGACCGGCGACGCGGTTGCCGCCCTCGCTGGCTTGGGCACACTCGCAGGCTACTTCCACGGCAGCGGCTTTGATCTTCAGGCCGACCCGGCCAAAACGGTGGGGGTGGCCGCCGCGAGCGACTGCAGCGCCGTCGGCAACCACACGTTCATCTTCCCGGCAGAGCCAGGTGACTACACCATCTGCCAGGTTCTCTCTGTCAAGATCGCCAAGCTTGGCGGGAACGACGACACGACAAGGGGTTCGAACACGAGCCCGCAGGGCGACCCGTCGTACGCCGGCATCTTCTACCGAGTAAATATACCTTATAAGGTAACTATGTCCTCCGCCAAGGTCCATTCGGAGTCCATCGTCTTCTCGCCTTCCGAGTCCAAGGTATACTTCCTCCCGGTCGCTCGCACTTTCTTCGCCAATAACGACGCGACGATCACGCTGAGCAACGGCGCTGGCGTGCCGTCGAAGTACTCTCAGAACACTGACGGCGAAATCGCAGCGCTCCTCAAGCTGCCAGCCGCGATCGTGACTGCGTACTTCGCTGCGATAGGGGAACTCTTCTCTGCTTTCTCGACGAATAGGACGTCGGAAACAACCGCGTTGAACAGCACACTCGCGCTGGAGCTAACGAAAATGAAGGTCACGGCCTGCATAAAAGCGATCGAGGACAGGGACACCGAGCGCATCGCAAGTCTGGGATGCGCAGCAAAATAACACACCCAACGGCAGTACTCTCGTCACCGACCAGACCGCACCACCGGAGGGGGTCCAATAAAGGGGTGAGCAACTGTCTTTCTTGTCAAGCCACCGCCGAGCCGTGGACATGCTTGGCGGCATTCCACGGCGTGCCATCGCGCATCATCGCGTTGATGATCGTCAGCAGCTTGCGCATGCAGGCCACGATGGCAAGCTTCTTGGGCTTGCCGGCAGCGATCAGGCGGCTGTGGAAGACTCGGATCGCGTCGTTGTGCTTGATCGCCACCAGTGCGGCCATGTACAGCACCGCGCGCACGTCGGCCCGCCCGCCCCAGACGTAGCGCTTGCCGCTTCGCTTGCCCGAGTCGTCGGCTAACGGCGCGACACCCACCAGCTTGGAGATCTGCCTACGTGCCAGCTGCCCAAGCTCCGGCAGCGCTGCGGTGAGCGTGAGGATCGTCACCGGCCCCACGCCCTTGACCGAGTCGAGCAGGCTGCGCTGATCGGCGAAGTGCCGATCCATCTGCTCGTCGATCTCCCCGTCGATCGCCGCCAATTGCTGGTCCAGCGTCTTGATCACGCTGGTGATGCTGCGCGCTGAGGCCATGCCGGCATGCTCAAGCCGGTTGTGCTCCGCCACCCTCATCTCGATGAGTTGGCGTCGCCGCGTCATCAGCTCGGCCAGGACGCGCCGATGCTCTTGCTGCGGCGCGGTGATGTACTTGTGCCGCTGTGCGTGGCGGGCCAGCACGTCGGCAAAGTCCCTCAGCACCGCCGCATCGACGGCGTCGGTCTTGGCCAGCACTCCCATCGACTTGGCGAAGTCGCGCGCCTGGCGCGGGTTTACGCGCGCCACCGCGATGCCCGCTTCCTGAAGCGTGCCGACCACGCCGCGCTCGTAGCCACCGGTGGCCTCCAGCACCACCAGGTCCACCTGTGCGGCTACCATCTTCGCGGTCAGCTCGCTCCATCCCTGCGCGTCGTTGGCCACTCGCAACCGCGTCGCCTCCAAACACAGGTCCAAGTGCTGCTTGGAGACGTCGATGCCGGCATTGGGCCACCGATCGCGTTCGCTACCCCACCTTGGGCAGCGCAACTTCTTTTCTGTAAAAGCCCCCAAGGGATTCCATCGGGATATAGCCATCAGTCATTCAGGTTGAGGTAGATTTTCCCGGTCATCCATTCCTCGTCGCATTCTGCCAGAAGGGCGGAGACAAGGCGCAGGCAGGAGTCGGTGTTGGGGAAGATCGACGCGACGCGGGTTCGGCGCTTGATTTCGCGGTTGATGCGTTCAAGCCCATTGGTGGTTCGCAGCCGGGTACGGTGGGCCGGCGCCTGATCGAAGACCGTCAGGCCCTCGGGTAGGTTCTCTTCGGCCCACTGCGCCAGTTTTGGGGCCTCGACCTGCCAGATCGTGATCGCCTGCTTGAGCAATCGCTCCGCCTCGGCCCGGTCCGGCGCGTTGAAGATCGCCCGGATGCGCTGGGCGACCGGCTTGCGCTGATCGAGCCGGGTCACATACGCGTTGGCATTCTGCTGCAGGTGAAACTGGCAGCGCTGCCACGGCACGCTGGGCAAGGTGGCGCGCCGCGCCGCCTTCAGCCCGGCATGGTCGTCGGACACGATCAGCTTCACGCCTTTCATGCCACGGCGGGTCAGGCTGTCCAGGAAGGCCCGCCAATGGACCTCGGCCTCGGACAGGGCCACCGAGACGCCCAGCACCCGGCGATGGCCGCTCTTCGTGATGCCGACGGCGATCAGCACTGCACAATCGACCAGTTGCCCGGCCTCGCGGACCCGCTCGTAGCGGGCGTCGAGCAGCAGGTACGGAATCTCCTCATCCAGCGGCCGCTCGCGCCAGGTGGCCAAACCCGCATCCAGCTTCTGCGCGGCCCGACTGACCTGGGTCGAGGAAATCGAGACCTCGGGCCCCACCAGCTTGACCAGAATGTCGCAAACCTTGCGGGTCGAGACGCCTTGCACGTACATCTCGGCCAAGACGATGTTGAGCGCCTGCTCGGTGCGCGTCCCCTTCTCCAGGGCGCTCGGGTAGAAGCCGGCGCCACGTACCTGGGGCACATTGAAGGTCAGTTCGCCGACGCGGGTCATGACCGTCTTCGGCTTGAAGCCGTTGGCGTAATCAATACGATCGACGGTGCGCTCATGAGGTTGGGCATTGAGAAAGTGGTTGCGCTCGATCTTGCTCGCTTCATTGACCAGAATGCGCAGGGCTTCGCCGGCGCCATCCAGACCGTTGTTCAGCAACGCCGCAAAAGCGGCGTCCAGGGGGTGATGCTCGACGCGTTGCGCCATTTTGTCGACTCCTTCGAAGGTTTGGGTAAGAGTGCCCCGAAAGAATCACTTGGGATACAGGCCGGCTGGCTTCGCGCCGCGTTGCCGAGCCGCCCTCCGCTCTTCGGGCGCTACGCGCCCTCATCGCTGCGGGCAACTCGGCAACGCCTTTCCAGCTCGGAGGAAATTTACAGAAAGTATGTTGCACTAACCCACCTTTGCGGATTCGTGTTCATCAATGACAACTGTTCGGGCTACGCGGTTGAGATGAAACGGGCCGATGCGTTGACCGAAAGCTAAGGAAACTCTGCAAAACCTCCCCACTGGCACGGGAAGTGCAGTGTTGAAGCCATGAAACAACTGAGCCTGAGCACCACTGGATTCGAGCGCAAGACCAAGCGCACTCGCAAGCGCGAGTTCCTCGATGAGATGAACCTCGTGGTGCCGTGGGCCGAACTTGTGACGCTGATTGGACCTTACGCACCGCAACCCGGTACAAAGGGCGGACGCCCGCCGTTTGCAGTGGCTACCATGCTGCGCATCCACTTTCTTCAGCAGTGGTTCAACCTGTCCGACCCCGCCATGGAAGAAGCGCTGTACGACACCCCCATGTTTCGTGAGTTCGCGCATCTGGACAGGGGGGAAGACCACCTGCCCGATGAGAGCACCCTCCTGCGCTTTCGCCACATGCTCGAAGCCCACGACCTCAGCATTCAAATCCTGGCCACCGTCAACGCCACGTTGAGCGCCAAAGGCTTGCTGCTGAAACAAGGCACGGTGGTCGATGCCACCTTGATTGCGGCACCCAGCTCCACCAAGAACAGCAGTGGCGAGCGCGACCCTGAGATGCACCAGACCAAAAAGGGCAACCAGTGGCATTTCGGAATGAAAGCGCACATAGGCTCGGATGCCGACCTCGGGCTGGTGCACACCGTCACAACCACAGCGGCCAACGCTCACGACATCACCCAAGCCAGTGGGTTGCTGCACGGACAGGAAACCGACGTGTTTGCCGACTCGGGCTACCGGGGCGTCGACAAGCGTGAAGAGATTCAGGCCAAGCACCCGGATGTGAACTGGCACATTGCCATGATGCCGGGCAAGCGCAGGGCATTGAAGAAGGACACGCCCATGGGTGCCATCCTGGACAAGCTGGAGCAAACCAAGGCGCGCATCCGCGCCAAGGTGGAACACCCGTTTCGGGTCATCAAGCGCCAGTTTGGTTACGTCAAAGTCAAGTACCGGGGGCTGGCCAAGAACACGGCCAACCTGATGACGCTGTTTGCGCTGTCCAACCTGTGGATGGTGCGCAAACGACTTTTGAACATGGGGGCACAGGGATGAGTGCGCCCGAAAACGGCCAAAGGGCCGTGAACAGGGACAAAAACGCTCCGAAACCACGCCCCAAAAGCCGAAAGATGTCGCGATTTGAAACATCAAGCGACAACAACCGTTTCAGCGGGTGTTGTGCAGACCTTCCCTAACCCACGAGCTGCCTGCTCAGAGGCCTACCGGGTTTGGCGCACCGACCACGAAAATGTTTCGCGGCGCCAGGCTGTGGATAAGCGGACAGTGCGCAGTCGGACTGCGCCCTCCTGGCGCACCGGCCCACTTGCCGTGGACAACGCTGCGCGTTGCCCACCGCGCGGGCCTCTGCCCACTTACCCACAGCCTTCGACCACCACGAGTTCATGAAACACCTGAAGACCAAAAACTCACTTCTCGGGAAGATACAAGGCTTCACCTTGGGACAGAAATCGACCGAGTGCATTTGAGATGGCGAATTCGCATCGCTTGTCGTATCCATGGTAAGCAGGCATCGAATTTGCCTCTAAGAAGTACCATTTGCCCGTTCTAGCTTCCACCTTGAAATCGATGCCAAGAAAACTAGTATTCATCCTTTGCACGAGTGCACGGCAAGCTTCCTCAATGAAGTCCGGTACTCTGCACGTAGTCTGTCTCTTGCGCTTGGCAAAGCGGTAGTCAACTTCTGGAGACGAGACGACTTCAGAAAAGCAGTCCTTGTTAACGATGTGTACTCGGACATCAGGTCCGCTAATTAACTGCTGAACTAAGGCGGGTACGGGGAGATGCTCTTGCAGCCTGCTGAGATGCTCGTTACCAAATTCATCAGCAGAGCTCTTGAACGCGCTCGCGCCCTTAACGATGAATCGCGACCTATCGCCAATGAATGCGCGAAGTTCGTCGCCGGCGTTGGTAACTATCGACCGCGGCACGAGTATGCCAAATCCAGCTAAAAGGTCCCGTACCAAGCTAAGATGAAAGACCTTTGAGAGATTCGATAGTTCGCCAGAGCGTCCCACGATTCGAGGGGCGACGTCATTTCGAAGGGCGAAGGCAAGTGTGTGAAACGCATTCCTAGTCCTATCCCTGAGAGCATCCGTTGGTGCTCCATCAGAGACATCGAATGCTCGCGAATAGACACCAGAGTAGTCAGCAAAGTCGATCGAGAGGTTCGCGACCTCTATGGTTGTTGTTCGTCGCTCAAGGTTGAAACTGATTGCGCCAGAAGCCAGCAAGTCATATAGATCCACCACCACAAGTGGCACGTCAAGGAGCGCAAACCGAGCTATGGTGTGTGCGAAAGTCCGATCGAGCCGGCTACCAATGCAAAGAACATTCATCGGATGCCTCCGAGAAGTCGATCCGCCGCTCTATCTGCAATGTGTGACAGCAGTTCGTCGGACGGCCATGCGTCAAACGCAACTAAACATGGCTCCTCCCCGCGCATTGCGGCGTAGCAAAGACCGAACGTCACGCCAGCCGTCCGCAGGCTATCCGTTAGTTCCTGAGCGTGTGACTCCCAGTCTGTTGCTTCAGCGGTACTCGAAATCGGCACATAACTGCCATCGACCACCAAGAAGGCAAACACAGATGGCGCCCAATGCCTGTCAATCGTGTGACACCTGGAGCCAATTGAAGAAGCGAACGAATGTTTTTTAGTATCGCTCGTGATCGAACCAATATATCGCCAGTGACAGCTGTTGACGGCTGAGATGACTGCCGTAAGGTCCGAGCCGGGATTCGGCCCCATTTCAGTCGGGCGCGGTACCACCATACACTTTGCAGCAGCGAGAACGGACCAGATGAGTGCTGCTTGCTCTGACTGCGAGAATGGATCTAATGCACCGAAACTGTATGCGCTCTGAAAATTGTAGATCGCGGCCCACTCAAGGTGTGAGTCTCTGTCGTGTAAGTGTTCTATTTTTGTTGTTGTAGTTGCGCCATCCTCTACTGCCGTGAGCCGTAGCTCTGACAGAGAGGATGCGCAGTACACCGCGATACCTAAGCGGTTAGTCTTTGTCTCCAGCGCGGCTAGGATTGGGTTGGATTGATGAGCTAGGACGAGTATCTTCTGTAAGGCACTCTTGCCTGGTTGGGTCAAGTTCATTTCTCTGCATCCAGTCCATCCAGCCCGCACGAACCAGATCAAGCTGGTTGCTTGGAAGTTGCCTAGGGCCCAATAGGCCACAACTTGCTTCTACGGTAGAAACTGTCACTTCTTGGCGAGTCTGTCTTTGACCAAGGCTTCGATCTTGACCTTGTCAAGGTCGCCTGGTAGAAGGTCGTCTACGTCTGGGCGCTTGATTAGATTTAGAACCCGAACGTTCATTGACTCGGCATTCTCGGTGTCCTCGCTGTTCTCGGAGTCTTCGCTGTGCTCCGTTTCTTCAGAGCGCTCGCTGTCCTCGCTGCCTTCGCTATCCTCGCTACCTTCCGACTCCTCGGTTCCGTCCTTACCTTCCTTGTTCTCGCTACCTTCAGAGGTTTCAGAGTCCTCACTCGACTCGCTGGCTTCGGTGCTTTCGCTATCTTCCGTGGTCTCGGAGTCGTCCGAGTCTCCTTTGTTCACAGCTCCGGGCGCTTGAGCAAAGTTTCGCCGGGCAAAGGCAAGAATCTCAAGCGTTCTGGGGTCTAGTTTCTTGTCTTCAAGTGCCATGTTTCTTGGCTCCAGTTTCGTGGGTGCGCGAGGACACCGAGGTGGATTTCAGTTCCGGCGGCCTCGCGCCCGCCGATGAGTGGAAAGTGATGCCCAACGAATAGCGTTTATCTGCCGCGCCGAAAGCGTCCGGCCTTACCGTTGTTGCCTCCGCGGCAGATAAACCTCGTTGGACTGAAGCGCCTCGACGGCGGTACTTATGGGGATTGTAAGCGTCCCGTGCCACCGGTCAAGTCACGGGCAAGACCCAGACGGCTGGGCCAGAGGCAGACGGGGGGCGTCCCGCCGCTCGCGAGCAGGTGACTGGAGCGAACCAGACACTCCCACCGACGGCGAGCGGCGCAGAAATGGAGCCTTCGGCGAGCCGGCGACGCGCCACCCCCTGGCAGGCGGAACCGCCATCGCCCATAGGGAGCTCCTTGCCAAGCACCAGCCGTTTTCATGGCGGGCCACGAACCGAGGCGCCCGGCGGCGTCGCCAGGTGCAGCGGCGGCATCACCGCCGTCGGCACGAACCGTCCCGCGCCGCAGTGGGGACAGCGCGCCCACTCCGTTCGGCCGATGCGCTGCAGGAAGTCCTCCACCGTCGCTGTGATCACCGCATCAGGTGCCGGCACCGACAAGGGCTGCCGCGCCAGCGCCAGCTTCGTCGCCTTCGCCGCCGGCGCCAGCAGGCCGTAGTGCCGAATCCACTTGAAGCCGCTCGGCAGCACGTGCCGCAGGAAGCGCTCGATGAACTCCGCCGCCGGCAGCTGGAGCACGCGTTTGCCCGGCGTCGCGCGCACGCGAAAACGGACCGTCGTCTCGTCCATGGCGACGAGACGCTCGTTCGAGATCGCCACGCGAAGGGTGTAACGACCGAGGTATTCGACGACCTGCTCTGGCCCGCCGAGCGGCTGCTTCGCGTAGACCACCCAGTCGTGCGCGTAGAGCTGCTGACGCAGAGCCAGCCAGAGCTTCTCGTCGGCCAGCGATTCCGCCAAGCGCTGGCCCGGGCCTCGGGTCTCGCTCAGAGCCGCGATGAACTTGCCGCGGAAGACCGGTGACAGCGCCCGGACCGGAAACAGGAAGCCGCGCTTCGGCGACCGCCATTCGCCCTCGGGCGTCAACGCTCCGCCGGCGACGAGGGCGTGCACCTGCACATGCCGCGCGAGATCCTGCTTCCAGGTGTGCAGGATCAGCGAGAACGCCAGCTTTCCTCCCAGCCAGCGCGGGTTGGCACCGAATTCGGTGAGCGTGGCCGCCGCCGCGCCGAAGAGCATCTCGTAGATCACCCGCGGACGTTGTCCGACCAGCGCATGCGGCAGGGTGAACACCAGATGAAAATACGGCACCGGCAACAGCTCTTGGCGCCGTTTCGCCAGCCAGTCCTCCTTGGCCCGGGTCTGGCACTGCGGGCAGTGCCGGTTGCGGCACGAGTGATACACGTGGCGCGTCACCCCGCAGCAATCACAGGTCTCGACGTGGCCGCCAAGCACAGCGGTCCGACAGGCGACGATCGCCCGCCAGACCTTGGCCTTGGCCGACGACAGAACCTGGTTGGCGAGGTACGCCGGCCCATGCCGGCGGAAGACCTCAGCCAGGGTCACTGGCGAGAACTCAACCGAGCGGGGCGAGCACCTCCAGGGGCGAGGGGTTGCCGGTCAGCTTCGAGCGCGCCAGATGCAGGTGGCGCGAGGTCGTCGACAGATGACCGTGGCCGAGGAGTCGGCCGATGCTGTAGAGATCGACACCGGCTTCGAGCAGGTGCGTGGCGAAGGCGTGGCGCAGACCGTGGATGCCGCCTTCATGGGCGATGCCGGCGGCGTTGCGCGCCGCGTAGTAGATCCGCTGCGCGGTCTGGATCTCGATGGGACCCGTGCCGGCCCGGTTCGGGAACAGCCATCGCTGCGGCCGGGTGTCACGCCAGTAGGTCCGCAGGGCGGCGAGCAGACGCGGCGACAGCAGCGTGTAGCGATCCTTGCCGCCCTTGCCCTGGCGCACCTTGAGGCACAGGCGATCGGCGGCGCTTTCGATGTCTCCCACCTGCAGGGCGCAGACCTCGGATACCCGCAAGCCGGCGGCGTAGGTGGTCATCAACAGCGTGCGTCCGCGCAGGGTTCGTGCCGCGTCGATCAGGCGTGCGACCTCTTCGCGCGACAGGATCTGCGGCAGGCGCTTGGGCACCTTCGCCATCGGGATGTCGAAACCGGCTTCCGGGCGACCGAGCACCCGCCGGTAGAGGAAGCGCAACGCACACGATGCCTGGTTGACACTGGCGTAGGCCAGCTTGCGGTCACGAATCAGGTGCAGCAGGTAGGCCGGGACTTCCTCGACGCGCAGCTCGGCTGGCGATCGATGGTAGAACATCGCCAGTTCCGTCACCGCGCCGAGATAGGTTTCCTGCGTCCGTGCCGCCATTCCCCGCAGGCACATGGCGTTGCTCATGCGTTCACGTAGCTCACTCATGACTCTCTCCTCGATGGCTGCGGGGACGTCCCCCGCAGCGAGGAGGATCGAGGATTTGCAGGCGGCGTGGGAAGCAAGCCGCGGACCCGTCAGGGTGAGGACGAAAGCGAATCCAGGGAGCGACAGCGAGAAGAGAAGGAGCAGTGGACGGCGGTGGGGTGCCTACACCAGCGCGAAGTGCTTTAGTTCAACGACAGCATAAGTACCTCTCCTGAGGCCTAACCGGGATTTCTCTCCCCTGCAGCCTTGAGCTTGGTGGCGTGAATCCTGCTCGCCTGACGGCGATCCAGCATCTGTCGCTTGCGCTTAGCGACGATTCCTTACAAAACGGATAGGCGTTTTAACCGCATGAGGCCAAGTATCGCACCGCGGAAGCGCCATCAAGCCGGCTGAGACACTCGATTTTCCCGCCCAGGTGTCAGGTTCACCACCAGGGTT
>Ga0209573_1004992_pt1 | contig 12480 bp, 7 predicted proteins | sample TNRBio252014_DNA_FD_185870 | JGI IMG/M metagenome (GOLD analysis project Ga0209573, IMG submission 185870) | Wastewater treatment Type I Accumulibacter community from EBPR Bioreactor in Madison, WI, USA - TNR Reactor_6/25/2014_ DNA (SPAdes)... | ecosystem: Engineered > Bioreactor > EBPR >...
GGCATCCTCGGCCGCCATGCCGTTCAGGTCCGAGCCCGAGGACGCGGCGGTCGGCCCGCCGTTCGGCACCTTGTCGGTGGCGGCGGCGGTAATCCGCACCCGCTCCACCGGCAGGCCGAAGGCACTGGCGACGACCTGAATCACCTTCTGGTTCAGCCCCTGCCCCATCTCCGTGCCGGAGTGGTTGAGATTGACCGAGCCGTCGGCATAGACATGCACCAGCGCCCCGGCCTGATTGAGATGCATCAGCGTGAAGGAAATGCCGAACTTCACCGGCGTCAGCGCAATCCCCTTTTTCAGGATCGGCGAGGTCCGGTTGAACGCGGCGATCTCCGCCCGCCGCGCCCGATAGTCGCTGGTCCGCTCCAGCCGCTCGACCAGCGGCAGCAGCGTCGTAAAATCCGTCACCGTCTGGCCATAGGGCGTCACATCCCGCCCCGGCGCATAGAAATTGGCCTTGCGCACGTCGAGCGGGTCTTTGCCCAGCACCTGCGCGATGTGGTCGATCGCCCGCTCCATCGCCAGCATGCCCTGTGGTCCGCCAAAGCCACGAAACGCCGTGTTGGAGACGGTGTTGGTCATCAGCCGCCGCGTGCGGATCGCCACCTCGGGCAGATAATAGGCGTTGTCGGCATGGAACATCGTCCGGTCGATCACCCCTTGCGACAGATCCGCCGAACAGCCGCAGCGCGCGTTGTAGGTGATGAAATGCCCGGAAATCCGGCCGGTGTCATCGAACCCCGTGGCATAGGTCGCCAGGAAATCGTGGCGCTTGCCGGTCAGGGCGAAATCGTCGTCGCGGTCGAGCCGCAGCTTGCAGGCCCGCCCGGTGCAATGCGCCGCCAGCGCCGCCAGCGCGGCCCACTGGCTGGCCTGGCTCTCCTTGCCGCCAAACCCGCCGCCCATGCGCCGGCAGATCACCGTCACCTGATGCTGCGGCACGGCCAGCATGCGGGCGAGGATATGCTGCACCTCGTTCGGATATTGCGTCGAGGAATGCACCAGCATCTCGCCATTCTCGCCGGGGATGGCCAGCGCCGCCTGCCCTTCGAGGTAGAAGTGCTCCTGCCCACCGATCCTCAGCGTGCCTTCAATCCACTGCGGCGCGGCGCTCACCGCCCGCTCCGCCTCGCCACGCCGGAAGGCATAGTCGTCGAGCAGCGTGGCATCGGCCCGCATCGCCTCGCTGACATCGACCAGCGGCGACTCCTCGGCCAGCGTCACACGCGCCAGCCGCGCCGCCCGCCGCGCCGCCGCCCGCGTATCCGCCACCACCAGCGCCAGCACCTGGCTGTGAAAGATCACCGCCGCATCGGCCAGGATGGGGTCGCCGCCGCTGGAGGGGGAACACTCGTTGGCGCCGGGAATATCGGCCGCGACCAGCACCCGCCTCACCCCCGGCGCCGCCGAAACGGCTGCAAGATCAAGCCCGGTGATCGCCCCGCGCGCCGCCGGCGCCAGCACCGGGGCGCAGTGCAGGGTGCCCGTCGGCTCGACCAGATCGTCGATGTAGGGCGCGGCGCCGCGCACATGCAGGGCGGCGCTTTCATGCGGCAGGGGCTTGTGAACCGCCCGGCTCATGGCTGCACCTCGCGCTGGCCGCGAATCCGCGTCACCTCGCTGGGAGCAGAGGCGATTTCGAACAGCGCTTTCTGAAGCAGCGCTCGCGCGCTGGCGAGGCGATAGCCGGCGCTCGCCCGCATGTCGTCGATCGGCTGGTAATCGGCGCCCAGCGCCGCCAGCGCCCGTTCCCAGCTTTCCGGCTGGTCGAGCGAGGCGCCAGCCAGCGCGGCTTCCGTCTCGGCCGCTCGCCTGGGCGTTGCCGCCATGCCGCCAAAGGCGATGCGCGCACCGCGCACCTGCCGGCCCAGACAATCGAAGCGAAAGGCTCCCAGAACGGTGGAAATATCCTCGTCGAAGCGTTTTGACAGCTTGAAGGCGCGGAATTTCTGTCCCGCCGCCAGTTTCGGCACCTCCAGCGCGCGGACGAATTCGCCCGCTTCGCGATCCTGCCGGCCATAGCCGAGGAAGAAGGAGTCGAGCGGCATCGAGCGCGCGTCCGCGCCCTTTTGCAGCACGAGCGTCGCCCCAAGCGCGATCAGGCAGGGGGCGAGATCGCCGATCGGCGAGCCGTTGGCGATGTTGCCGCCCACCGTGCCCGAGGCGCGCACCTGGGCCGAGCCGAACCGCCGCATCACCTCGCCAAGGTCAGGGTCGATGCCCGCCAGCGCCGGCGCCGCCTGCGCCAGCGTCGTGCCCGCGCCGATGCGCAGGGTGCCGCCGCGATCCTCGATGCCGGCGAGCCCGTTGACGCGGCCGAGCCAGATGACCTTGGGCAACTCCTTGAGTTTCTTGGTGATCCACAGCCCGACATCGGTCGCCCCGCCGATCAGCACCGCATCGGGATGCCGCTCATAGAGCCGCGCCAGACTGTCCACCCCGGCCGGCGCCGCAAAAAACCGGTCCTCGTCGCCCGAGAAGAGATCGGCACCGTCGGCCAGATGCTCCAGCGCCGCGCTGCGTTCCGCCACCTCGGAGCCGAACCGGTCCTGCGCAGCCCCGCCGCAAACCTCGAGCGCCGCCTCGATGATCGGCCGGTAGCCGGTGCAGCGGCACAGGTTGCCGGCAAGCTGATCGGTCACCGCCGCCCGGGTCGGCGGCCGCGCCCCCTCGTGATAGAGCGCAAACAGGCTCATCACGATGCCCGGCGTGCAGAACCCGCATTGCGAACCGTGGTGGCGCACCAGCGCCTGTTGCACAGGGTGCAGCACGCCGCCCGGCGCCAGGTCCTCGACCGTGATCACCTCGGCGCCGTCCGCCTGCCCGGCCAGCAGGACGCAGCTGTTGACCGCCTCATGCACCAGCCTGCCATCGCGCATCCGAGCCAGAATCACCGTGCAGGCGCCGCAATCGCCCTCGTTGCAGCCTTCCTTGACGCCGGTGACGCCCTGCTCCAGCCTCAGATGGTCAAGCAGCGTCAAATCGGGGTCTGCCCCCTTCAGGCTGACGATCTGTCCGCCCCTGAGATAGCGTGCGGCCGTGCGGACCATGGTGTTTCCCTAGCGATCAGCCGCCAAGATGGCTCAACGCCGCGCCCCGTCAAGATCGGAAGGCGAGGGGCGGCTCTTGACGGTTCGTGAATGAATCTCGGCATTTTTGCATATCTAATATGAAAGATATGCGTTTGTAGAAATGCTGCAATGCACCTATTTATATCGCAACGCAGCATCGGGCAGAGCCGATGCCTTTGTCTCGCAGGAGAAAAATCATGTTCCTCTCGCACCTCTTCGCCGTCATCCGCCGTTGGCGCCTGTATCGCCAGACCGTGTCCGAACTGTCGCATCTGACCGACCACGATCTGCACGATCTCGGCATCTCGCGCTGCGACATCGAGCATGTCGCCCATGAAGCCGCCGCGACGGTGCGCTGACACTCCAGCCCTCGGGCCGATCAGGACAGTCCGGGGGATCGCGCTGTGGCTGCGATCCCCTTTTTCGTTCAAGCCCTTGAAATCAAGGCTTAAAGCCGCACGGGCTTACCACTGAAGCAGGCTTCGGTGGCGGCATCGGCCAGCACTTGGGCGCGCAGGCCATCTTCGCCCGACGGGCTCGGCGGCAGGCCCTTGGCGACCGCGTCGAGGAAGCTCTGCAACTCGATCCGGTAAGCGGCGGCGTAGCGTTCAAGGAAGAAGTTCTGCACCGGATCGGCGACGACGCCGGCGCCGGTCGCCACCTCAACGGTGGTGGTGTGCACGTTGCCGGCCCGGATCATGCCCTTCGAACCGTGCACCTCGATGCGCTGGTCGTAGCCGTAAGTGGCTCTGCGCGAACAGGAAATCTGCGCAATCCGGCCTGAAGCGGTCTTCAGCAGCACGGCTGCGGTATCGACATCGCCCGCCACCCCGATGGCCGGATCGACGAGGCTGGAACCGACCGCATGCACCTCCACCGGCTCCTCGCCCAGCAGGAAGCGCGCCATGTCGAGGTCGTGGATCATCATGTCGCGGAACAGCCCGCCCGAGCGCGCCACATACTCCGCCGGCGGCGGACTGGGGTCGCGAGAGAGAATCGTCACCAGTTCGACATTCCCAGCTTCCCCGTTCATAACCCGTTGTTTTACCGAAGCAAAGTTCGGGTCGAAGCGGCGGTTGAAGCCGATCATCAGCGGCACGCCGGCCGCTTCCACGCTCTTCAGGCAGGTCCTGATTCGCCCGGCGCTGAGGTCCACCGGCTTTTCGCAGAACACCGCCTTGCCGGCCTTCGCCGCCGCCTCGATCAGGTCGGCATGCATGTCGGTGGGCGTGCAGATCACCACCGCCTGAATCGCCGTGTCGGCCAGAATCGCCTCGATTCCCGCGACTTTCGCGCCGGTCTGGGCCGAAATCGCCTGCGCTGCGGCCTCACTCGCATCTGCCACCGCCACCAGCCGTGCGCCGGGATGGGCCGCCACATTCGACCCGTGGATGCGCCCGATCCGGCCGGCGCCAAGTAACCCGATGTTCAACATGCTGTCGTCCCGCCTGAAAAGGTTTATGCTCGAATCTGGACCGGGGACCCCGTTGACGCAAGGCGGGATTCTCTCTTTCATCGTCGAAATCCGCGACAAACGCCCCGTCCTCGGCGGCGAGCGTCCGGCGAACAGCCTTGTCGATGTCATCCTCGGCGCCGACAACACCCCGTGATTCGCAGCATCGGAGACTGCCTGCATGACCAGCCCAACTCCCGCCCTGTCCAGCCTTGAAGGCAAGGTCGCGATCGTCACCGGCGGCACACAGGGTGTCGGGGAAGCCATCGCCCGCGAGTTCGCGGCGCGCGGCCTGAAAGGTCTGGTGATCTGCGGCCGCCAGATGGACAAGGGCGCCGAGGTGGCCGAGCAGCTCTCGGCCCTGGGCTGCAAGACCCTGTTCGTCATCGCCGACCTCGCCAAGGTGGAGGAGGCGCAATATGTTGTGCGCGCCTGCGACGACGTCTTCCGCCGGGTCGACATTCTGGTCAACGCCGCCGGCATCACCGACCGGGGCAACATCTTCGACACCACGCCCGACTTGTTCGACCGGATGTTCGCCATCAACGTGCGTGCGCCGTTCTTCCTGATGCAGGCAGCGGTGAAGATCATGAAGCGCGAGGCCATCGAGGGCTCGATCATCAACATCCAGTCGATGTCGGCTCATGGCGGTCAGGCCTTCATCGCCGCCTACTGCGCCTCGAAGGGCGCGCTGGCCACGCTGACCAAGAACACCGCCAACGCCCTGCTGCGCCACCGCATCCGCGTCAACGGCCTCAACATCGGCTGGATGAACACCCCGGGCGAAGACCGGATCATGAAGACCTATCACGGCGCCAAGGACGGCTGGCTGGACGAGGCGGTGAAAACCCGCCCCTTCGGCCGTCTGGTGGACCCGAAGGAGGTGGCGCGGGCCTGCGCCTATCTCGCCAGCGCCGAATCGGGCCTGCTCACCGGCGCCAACATCGATTTCGACCAGATGGTCGCCGGCACCTCCGACCCCGCGCTCGACCCTGAGGTGGATTACGAGAACATCGAGCCATGAGCGTATCGAATCCGGCCCCCATCCACGACCTCGCGATCATCGGCGGCGGCGTCAACGGCTGCGGCATCGCCCGCGATGCGGCCGGGCGCGGGCTGTCGGTGGCGCTGTTCGAGCAGCACGATCTGGCCAACGGCACCTCCTCGGCCTCGACCAAGCTGATCCACGGCGGCCTCAGGTATCTTGAGTACTATGAGTTCCGCCTCGTGCGCGAGGCGCTGACCGAGCGCGAGGTGATCTGGGCGCTGGCCCCGCACATCGTCTGGCCGCTGCGCTTCGTGCTGCCCTATCAGAAGGGGCTGCGCCCCGCCTGGCTCATCCGTCTGGGGCTCTTCCTCTATGATCATATCGGCGGGCGCAAGCTGCTGCGCGCCACCCGCACGGTCAACCTCGACACCGTATCGTCCGGCAAGCCGTTGAAGCGCGGCTTCAAGACGGGCTTCGAATATTCCGACTGCTGGGTCGACGATTCCCGCCTCGTCACCCTCAACGCCCGCGCCGCCGCCGAGCTTGGCGCGCGCATCGAGACACGGGCCAAGGTCGTCGCCGCCCGGCGCGAGAACGGCCTGTGGCAGGTGAGCGTGCGCCACGCCGACGGCCGCGAGGAGACGGTCGCCGCCCGCGTGCTGATCAACGCCGCCGGCCCGTGGATCGGCGAGGTGCTGCGCGACATCGTGCCGGTGAAGACCCCCGCCGGGGTGCGCATGGTGCAGGGCAGCCACATCGTCGTGCCCAGGATGTTCGAGCACAAGCGCGCCTACATCTTCCAGAACCGCGACAACCGCATCATTTTCGCCATCCCCTACGAGCGCGATTTCACCCTGATCGGCACCACCGACCGCGACTACACCGGCGATCCGCAGGATGTCGCGGCCAGCGAGGAGGAGATCGCCTATCTTTGCGCCGCCGCAAGCGAATATTTCGTCCAGCCGGTCAAGCGCTCGGATGTGGTCTGGAGCTATTCGGGCGTGCGCCCGCTTTATGACGATGGCGCCAGCAAGGCCCAGGAGGCGACCCGCGACTATGTGCTGCACCTTGACGAGGACAACGGCACGGCGCCGCTGCTTTCGATCTTCGGCGGCAAGATCACCACCTATCGCCGCCTTGCCGAGGCGGTTCTGGCCAAACTTGGCCATCACTTCAGCGCCGAGCAGAACGCCCGTGCCGGCTGGACCGCGCATGTCCATCTGCCCGGCGGCGATTTTCCCCAGATCACCGCGTTCCAGGGCATCGCCTGGGCGCTGCACGAGAAATACCCGTTCCTGCCGCGCCTCACCTGCCAGCGGCTGGTGCGCGCCTATGGCACGCGCGTTCATGTCTTTCTCGATGGCGTGCGCTCCATCGAGGAGATGGGCGCATGCTTCGGCGCCGATCTCTACGAGCGCGAGGTGCGCTACCTGATCGAGCACGAATGGGCCAAATCCGCCGCCGACGTGCTCTGGCGGCGCTCCAAGCTCGGCCTGCGCCTCACCAGCGAAGAGGCGGCACGGCTGGAAAGCTTCATCGCCGGCGTGCTGACGCAATCGTGACCGCCGCTCCGGCATGAGCCTTGCGGATTGCAGCCATGCATTGGCTCGTCAACGCCGGTTGGTATCCTTTTTGTAAGAAGCCTCGTGCACAGTCCTCGCGCGTATCCGGTCGGGAGGGGTCCCGTCCGGAGGGTCAAGCATTGGGTGGGACATGGAACACGGGGAAGCCGCCTGGCGCGCGCTGGCGCGTCATCGCAAGCAGATTGAAAAGACCGACCTGCGCGGCCTGTTCGCCGCCGATGCCCGGCGCTTTTCCGCGCTGTCGCTGAAGGCCGAGGGCCTGCTGCTCGATTTTTCGAAACAGCGGCTGACCCGCCGCACGCTCAGGCTGCTGGCCGATCTGGCCGATGCCTGCGCCGTGGCGGACAAGCGCGCCGCGATGTTTTCCGGCGCGGCCATCAACAGCACCGAAAAACGCGCCGTGCTGCACACCGCGCTGCGCAATGTCTCCGGCACGCCGGTTCTGGTCGACGGCCGCGACGTGATGCCCGAGGTGCTGGCCGAGCGCGCCCGCTGCGCCGCCTTCGCCGAAGGGGTGCGCTCCGGCGCCATTGCCGCCGCCAACGGCAGGCCGTTCACCGATGTCGTCAACATCGGCATCGGCGGCTCGGATCTCGGCCCCGCCATGGTGGCCCGCGCCCTCTCCCCCTATGCCCACAAGCGCATCCGCAGCCATTTCGTCTCCAATGTCGACGGCGCCGACATCGCCGACACGCTGGCCCGGCTCGACCCCGCCACCACCCTCGTCCTCGTTTCCTCGAAAACCTTCACCACGCAGGAAACGATGATGAACGCCCGCTCGGCCCGCGGCTGGATTGCCGCCGCGCTGGGCGAGGCGGCGGTGGGCGCGCAGTTCGCCGCGATTTCCACCAACATGCCCGGCACCGCGGCATTCGGCATCGATGCCTCGCGCGTCTTCCGCTTCTGGGATTGGGTCGGCGGGCGCTATTCGGTCTGGTCGGCCATCGGCCTGCCGGTGATGATCTCGATCGGCGCACAGCAGTTCGAGGCGTTTCTCAAGGGCGCCCACGCCATCGACCGCCACTTCGTCACCGCCCCCTGGCAGAAGAACATGCCGGCGCTGATGGCGCTGATCGGCCTCTGGAATCGCAACATCTGGGGCTTTTCCTCCCACGCCGTGCTGCCCTACGAGCAGCGGCTGGCGCGCTTTCCCGCCTATCTCCAGCAGCTTGACATGGAATCGAACGGCAAGGGCGTCGCCATCGACGGCGCGCCGCTTGCCCGCGCCTCCGGCCCCACCGTCTGGGGCGAGCCGGGCACCAACGGCCAGCACGCCTTCTTCCAGCTCATCCATCAGGGCACCGACGTCATCCCCTGCGATTTCCTGGTCGGGGCCGACCCGGTGAAGGCGGACCCCGCCCATCACCGCGCGCTGGTTGCCAACTGCCTCGCCCAGACCGAGGCGCTGATGCGCGGCCGCACGCTGGCCGAGGCGACGGCACAGCTCAGGGCCGCCGGCTTGGACGCGGCCGCCGCCGCCGCGCTGGCCCCGCACAAGGTGTTTCCCGGCAACCGGCCGACCAGCACCCTCGTCTATCGCCGGCTCGACCCGGCGACGCTGGGCAAGCTGATCGCCCTCTACGAGCACAAGGTGTTCGTGCAGGGCGCGATCTGGAACCTCAACTCCTATGACCAGTGGGGCGTCGAACTGGGCAAGGAACTCTGCGCCCGGCTGATGCCCGTGGTTGGCGGCGAAAAGCCGGCGGACGGGCTCGATGCCTCCACCGCCGGGCTGATCGCGCATCTTCAGAAAACCTCGAAGACCCTGCGCGGCACATAAGGCGCCGCGCCCCCCGCCGTTTCCTTTTTTCCGACTGTAAGGCCCATGACCGACGACACCCATATCGAAGAATACATCGCCCCCGCCGGCGTCGATCCCGAGCAGATCGCCGCCTTCAAGCAGGCGATCGAGGACAAGCTGCACTATGTCGTCGGCAAGGACGCCACCGTCGCCTCGGAACGCGACTGGTTCATGGCCACCACCCTGGCGGTGCGCGACGACATCGTCGACGGCTGGATGGCCTCGACCCGCCAGATCCGCCGCGCCGGCAAGAAGCGCGTCTATTACCTGTCGATGGAATTCCTGATCGGGCGCCTGCTCACCGATGCGCTCAACAACCTCGGCCTGACCGAGATCGTCACCTCGGCGCTCGGCGAACTGGGCGTCGATATCGAGATCCTCAAGGAGATCGAGCCCGACGCGGCCCTCGGCAACGGCGGTCTGGGCCGGCTCGCCGCCTGCTTCATGGAATCGATGGCGACGCTCTCGGTCGCCGCCTACGGCTACGGCATCCGCTACGATCACGGCTTCTTCCGCCAGCAGATCAAGAACGGCTGGCAGGAGGAATATCCCGAGGAATGGCTGTGGTACGGCAACCCGTGGGAGTTCGTGCGGCCCGAATCGCAATATGCCATCGGCTTCGGCGGCACGGTGGACAACGGCAACGGCGACGAACTGACGCACAAGGACTGGAAGCCCGCCGACATCATCAAGGCCATCGCCTATGACACCCCGGTGGTCGGCTGGCGCGGCCAGCATTTCAACACCCTGCGCCTGTGGCGCGCCCGCACGCCGGAGCCGCTGAAGCTCGACGTCTTCAACCAGGGCGATTATGGCCGGGCGCTGGCCAGCCGCGTCAACGCCGAGGCGATTTCCTCGGTGCTCTACCCCTCGGATGCCACCCCCGCCGGCCAGGAACTGCGCCTGAGGCAGGAGTATTTCTTCGTCTCCGCCTCGTTGCAGGACCTTGTGCGCCGCCACATGGACCAGTTCAACGACATCCACCTTCTGCCCGAGAAGGTGGCGATCCAGATGAACGACACGCATCCCGCCATCGCGGTGGCCGAGCTGATGCGCATCCTCGTCGACCTCTATCATGTCGCCTGGACCGACGCCTGGAAGATCACCGTCGCCACGCTCAGCTACACCAACCACACGCTGATGCCCGAGGCGCTGGAAAGCTGGCCGGTGCCGCTGATGGAGCGGCTGCTGCCGCGCCACATGCAGATCATCTACCTGATCAACGCCGATCATCTCGGCGCCCTGCGCAAGGCCGGCGTCAGCGATGCCGGGCTGCTGTCCTCGGTCTCGCTGATCGACGAGCACAACGGCCGCCGCGTCCGCATGGGCCATCTCGCCTTCGTCGGCTCGCACGCGGTCAACGGCGTTTCGGCGCTGCATTCGGACCTGATGAAGAAGACGGTGTTCCGCGATCTCAACGGCGTCTACACCGGCCGCATCCAGAACAAGACCAACGGCGTCACCTTCCGCCGCTGGCTGATGGAGGCCAACCCGGAGCTGACCCGCGCCATCGTCGACCTTGTCGGCCCCGCCCCGCTCGACGATCCCGAAAAGCTGGCGCTGCTGCTGCCCCACGCCACCGACACGGCGGTGCAGGAGCGCTTTCGCAAGATCCGCTATGCCAACAAGGTCCGGCTGGCCGGGTTGATCCACGACAAGCTCGGCACCAAGGTCGACCCCAAGGCGCTGTTCGACGTGCAGATCAAGCGCATCCACGAATACAAGCGCCAGTTGCTCAACCTGTTGGAGACCGTGGCCCTCTACAACGCCATCCGCGCCAATCCCTCGCAGGATTTCGTGCCGCGCGTGAAGATCTTCGGCGGCAAGGCGGCACCCAGCTACCACACCGCCAAGATGATCATCAAACTGGCCAACGACATCGCCCGCGTGGTCAATTCCGACCCCACCGTGCGCGGCATGCTGAAGGTCGCCTTCCTGCCCAACTACAACGTCTCGCTGGCCGAGCGGATCATCCCCGCCGCCGACCTCTCCGAGCAGATTTCCACCGCCGGCACCGAAGCCTCGGGCACCGGCAACATGAAGCTGGCGCTCAACGGCGCCCTGACCATCGGCACGCTGGACGGCGCCAACGTCGAGATCCGCGAGCATGTCGGGGCGGAAAACTTCTTCATCTTCGGTCTGAAGACCGAGGAGGTGGAGGCGGCCCGCGCCAAGGGCATTTCCGGCACCGAGGCGATCGCCGCCTCGCCCTGGCTCAAGGAGGTGCTGGACGCCATCGCCTCGGGCGTGTTCTCGCCCGATGATCCCGGCCGCTATACCCAGCTCGTCGATATCCTGCGCCACCACGACCACTACATGCTGACGCATGATTTCGACAGCTATTACAAGACCCAGCGCGCCGTCGACGAGACCTGGATGACGCCCGAGGTCTGGTGGCGCATGTCGATCATCAACACCGCCAGGATGGGCTGGTTCTCCTCCGACCGCACCATCGCCGAATACGCCCGCGACATCTGGAAGGCCGAGACGCGCTGACCGCACGGCCCGCGCCGCCTGCCTCCCGGGCGACACTCTGCCCGGCAGACGGGCGGCGGCCCGCCGCGCGGCGCCACTGGCCGTGTCATCAGCCTGTCATGGAAAACGTCCAGGCTGCGCCGGTTTTGGGCGTCGCCCGGCGTGCCGGCGGAGTGCAAGGCAAATTGTGTTTCCCCAAGGCCACTCTGGCTCTATTGTGGCATGAGAGTCGCTAGCGTCAGAGGGTTGCTGCGTCAGGGACCGGAGAATCTGTGATGTCCACGAGTTTACCGCCGAGCGCGCCGCTGTCGCGTACCGCGATGGCCTATGTTCTGGCAGGAGGCCGCGGCTCGCGGCTGATGGAATTGACCGACCGGCGCGCCAAGCCCGCGGTCTACTTCGGCGGCAAGTCGCGCATCATCGACTTTGCCCTGTCCAACGCGGTCAATTCCGGCATCCGCCGCATCGCGATCGCGACGCAGTACAAGGCGCACAGCCTGATCCGCCACTGTCAGCAGGGCTGGAACTTCTTCCGCACCGAGCGCAACGAGAGTTTCGACATCCTGCCCGCCTCCCAGCGCGTCTCGGAAGACCGCTGGTACATCGGCACCGCCGATGCGGTGTTCCAGAACCTCGACATCGTGCAGGACTACCAGCCGCGCCACATCGTGGTGCTGGCCGGCGACCACATCTACAAGATGGACTACGAGCGCATGCTCCAGCAGCATGTCGAGCAGGGCGCGGACGTGACCGTCGGCTGTCTTGAGGTCTCGAAGAAGGAAGCGACCGGCTTCGGCGTGATGAAGGTGGACGAGCACAGCCGCATCGTCGATTTCGTCGAAAAGCCGAAGAACCCGCCGACCATGCCGGGCCAGCCGACCCGCTGCCTTGCCTCGATGGGCATCTATGTCTTCGACACCAAGTTTTTGGCCGAGCAGTTGCGGCGCGATGCCGATGATCTCGCCTCCAGCCACGATTTCGGCAAGGACATCATCCCCTACATCGTCAAGCACGGCAAGGCGATCGCCCATCACTTCAGCCAGTCCTGCGTCCGCTCGCGCGAGGAAAAGCGCGCCTACTGGCGCGATGTCGGTACGGTGGACGCCTAT
>Ga0209573_1004993_pt1 | contig 12472 bp, 10 predicted proteins | sample TNRBio252014_DNA_FD_185870 | JGI IMG/M metagenome (GOLD analysis project Ga0209573, IMG submission 185870) | Wastewater treatment Type I Accumulibacter community from EBPR Bioreactor in Madison, WI, USA - TNR Reactor_6/25/2014_ DNA (SPAdes)... | ecosystem: Engineered > Bioreactor > EBPR >...
ATACTTAAAAATTATTCTATTGACAATGAAATCTTAAATTTGAAAGGGCAATTTGAAAATAGATCTTCAATCTATAGATCAAAATTTAGTATGATAGATCATGACGTAAAAATTTGGTATAATTTAATCTTATCAAAAATTAAATCTATTTTCAATGTTGAAAAGTTATCATCTGAACTCTTGGAAGTCTCTGTAAAAGGAAAAACTGATATAAAACTAATTTCAACTCTCAATTTGAAAGTTTTGAAAATAGAATTAAGAATATTTGATCTAAATATTTCTTTAAATTTTGATAAATTAGTAATTAAAGATGTTACGTATGATATAAGGTTTTTCAAACCGTATTATAGTTTTCATGAAAATATATATTTTGAAAACAATGACTTTGATTTTATAAGAACTTATAAAACATTTTGCATTTACATCGATGGAGTCTTTAAGTATAATAATGAGATATTAAAAATAATTGAAAAAGATTTATTCCCATAGGTCTTTTCCTGCTCCCCGCTCCGTCGGCGTCTCACACCACCGACGGCACATAAAACCAAAAAAAAACCACTCCAAAAAGAGTGGTTTTTTGTTGTACCCAAGCTAGGAATCGAACCTAGATCTAAAGTTTAGGAAACTTCTATTCTATCCGTTGAACTACAAGGGCGGTTATTGAAATTAGATTCCGATAGCTATCGGAATAGAAATTAGAAGTTAGAATTAGAATTAGATGATGACAATCTTCTACAATACTTCGTTATCACCTAGCTTCATTAAACACAATCCAATTTCAATTAAAATCTTCAACCTATCTTGGGACAAAAATACTATTTTTGCAAGATTATGCAGGCACATTACTTAAAATATCTTCTGAACTTTAAGCAACCTTCGGGGACTTCGCGTGGTATATTGACTCAAAAAGAAACTTTTTTTTTGATTTTAGAACACGACGGGTGTAGAGGAATTGGAGAATGTGCAATATTCAGAGGTTTGAGTGCCGATGATGTTCCCGAATATGAAGCTCAATTACAATGGGTTTGTCGTAATATTCATTTGGGTAAAACTGTTTTAATAGAACAATTGAGTCATTTTCCCTCTCTCGTATTTGGCATTGAACAAGCGTTTTTGACATGGGAACACCCATCAGAATTTTTGCATTTCCCTTCCAAATTTACTGCCGGAAAAGATGGTATTCCCATCAATGGATTGATATGGATGGGAAAACCCGAATTTATGAAAGAACAAATTCGTCAAAAAATTGATTCCGGTTTTACTACTCTCAAACTGAAAATAGGAGCTCTGGATTTTCAAACTGAATTGGAAATCATTCAATTCATTCGCAAGGAATTTAAGGAAAATGATGTGACGATACGGGTTGATGCCAATGGAGCCTTTCATCCCGATGAAGCCTTGGAAAAACTGAAAAGACTATCTGAGTTTCAACTTCATTCTATCGAACAACCCATCAAAGCAGGTCAATGGGAAAGTATGGCATCACTGTGTGCCTCCTCACCTATTCCAATCGCCTTGGATGAAGAATTGATTGGAATTTTTGAACCCAATGAAAAGAAAAAACTCTTGAATAGCATTCGTCCTCCGTTTATCATTTTAAAACCTTCCCTGCACGGTGGTATTGTGGGGTGTAATGATTGGATTCATTTGGCAGAAACTCAAAAAACAGGTTGGTGGATAACCTCAGCTTTGGAGAGTAATGTAGGTTTGAATGCCATTGCCCAATACACCTATTCCTTGCATCCTACCCTTCCTCAAGGCTTGGGAACCGGAGGCTTGTTTACCAATAACATGGAAAGTCCTTTGGAAGTTTCCAATGGATATCTGAAGTATCTTCCATCTAAAAAATGGGAATTTGATCCCGTCATTTCAAAAAATCAAATCTAAAATACCAAACCCAATGAATTTTATTCAACAAGCTTATTTAGGCAAAACCGATGTCTGGCGATTTTTACTTACTTTCTTTCTAACCCTTGTAGGATGGCAAATTGTGGGGATTATTCCCATCAGTATTACAGCCATTTGGCATGCCAAAGATTACAATCAATTTTTAACTGCCGCCAATGACAATTTTATGGGACTGGGAATTGATGCCAATCTGTATCTTTTCGTCATGGTCTTGATGTTTGCCTTTGGTTTGGCATTTTTATTATTGGGCATAACCGGCATTCACAAAAGAAGCATCCGCAGTGTCATGACTTCGCGAACAACTTTTGATTGGAACCGATTTTTCTGGGCTGCAGCGCTTTGGGCGATACTATCCGTCTCTTTCATGGCGATAGATTATTTCATGCATCCGCAAGATTTTGTGTGGAATTTCAAATTAGTTCCTTTTATCATTTTGGTATTGATCTCTGTGCTTTTCATTCCGTTGCAAACGAGTTTTGAGGAAACATTATTCAGAGGTTACTTGATGCAAAGTTTGGGTTTGGCATTTAAAAATCGTTGGTTGCCACTCATTATAACCTCAGTAATATTCGGATTGTTACACGCCATGAATCCCGAAGTAGAAAAAATGGGGATGCAATTAATGGTGTATTACATCGGCACCGGATTGCTATTTGGAGTCATTACCCTAATGGATGAAGGTTTGGAATTGACTTTGGGATTGCATGCTGCTAACAACATAACAGCCGCCATCTTCGTCACAACCAATTGGACTGTATTTCAAACCGATGCTTTATTCATAGACTACTCCGAACCCACTATGGGCTATTTGGTTATGGTTCCATTGCTCATCATATATCCAATCGTACTTTTCATACTGTCAAGAAAATACAAATGGACCGATTGGAAAGAAAAACTCACAGGCAAAATTGATAAACCTGATATAATGTAAAAAAAATTGAAAAAAATTGAAAAAGAAAAATGAAACATTACCATTCCAAAATTCACCGTCGTCAATCCTTACGATTGGCAGGCTATGATTATGCTAAAGAAGGATCTTATTTTATAACTCTTTGTTGTGCAAAAAGATCACCCTTATTTGGGGAGATTACACAAGAAGGTCAAATGGTTTTGAATACATTTGGTCAAATTGCACATGATGAATGGGGCAACATATTGAATATTAGAAATAATATTGAATTGGATGCATTTGTCATCATGCCCAATCATATACATGCCATTATCCATATCCGTCGTAGCGGCGAATCGCATTCGCCTTTAACCGAAAAGGGCGAATGCAATTCGCCCCAACGAAAAAGAGGTTCTTAAAAAGAACCTCTTAATTCGTAGCGGGAACAGGACTCGAACCTGTGACCTCTGGGTTATGAGCCCAGCGAGCTGCCTACTGCTCCATCCCGCGATATTGGACTGCAAAGATAGAACAATTTTTTACTTTCACAAGCATAAATGACAATTCCATAAAAAAACCCGAATTTTTGGAAATTCGGGTCATTTATAAAAAAAAATAAATTATTTCTTTTTTAATAAATCTCTGATTTCTGCCAATAACTCATTATCAGATGGTCCTGCAGGTGCTTCAGGTGCCGGTGCTTCTGCTTTTTTCATGGAGTTCATGGCTTTGATAACCATAAAAATTGAAATGGCAATAATCAAAAAATCAAAGATGTTTTGAATAAACAAACCATAATTCAACGTCACAGCAGGAGTCTCTCCAACAGCTTCAGCAAGTACAATTTTCATGTCTTTGAAATCCAAACCTCCCAATAACATACCCAAAGGTGGCATCAAAACATCACTCACAAAAGAAGATACAATTTTTCCAAAAGCTCCTCCAATGATTACCCCAACTGCCATGTCCATGACATTGCCTTTCATGGCAAACTCCTTAAATTCTTTAATAAATCCCATATTTTTTTGGTTTTAAAGTTAATATGTAACAAATATAAATAATTATTCAATTCAATATCAAAATCATACAACTTTGTCTATAATTTGTCCTGATGTAATGAGAAATCATTATTCATGTTCGAGAATTCGGGGCACTCTTTGCGAAATAGCTGTCAATAGTTCGTAAGAAATCGTCCCCACATTATTGGCAATTTCTTCCACTGTTTTTTGACTGTCAAATACACATACCGAATCACCTTCCTCACACGAAATATCCGTCACATCTACCATGATCATGTCCATACACACATTTCCTAAAAGTCTAGCTTTCTGGCCATTGATTGTAATAAACCCTTTACCTTTGCCCCAAGTACGAGGAATGCCATCGGCATGTCCTAAGGGAATCGTGGCTGTTCTCACCTTATTGTCGGCAATAAAACCTCTATTGTATCCCACTGATTCTCCAGCTTGAATAGTATGAATCTGAGTAATCACTGAGAACAATGAACCTACGTTTTGCAATTGTTCCGTCCACTTGTCTTCATTGCCATAGCCGTATAATCCAATTCCGGTTCGCACCATATCAAAATGCGCTTCCGGATAATTTAAAGTACCAGATGTATTGGCTAAATGTCGAATAAAAGGGTAGGCAATTTCTTTTTGAATATCCCCGACAATATCTGTATACTGCGCTATTTGTCCCAAGGTAAATGCCTTCAAATCGTGATCTTCACTAGCTACCAAATGCGAGAAAACAGATTGTATTTTCAAGGTGTCATCTTGCTTGATTTGTGCCATCAAATGGGATATATCCGTTCTTTTAAAACCCAAACGATTCAATCCTGTATTGAATTTTAAATGAATTTTAAATAATTTTTCCCTTTTGGCTTTCAATTGACTTTGGAAAATTTCCAACAATTTAAAGCTGTAAATATTGGGTTCCAATTGGTATTGCAAACACGCTTCCACGTCTATAATTTGCGGATGTAAAACTAATATGGGCGTTTTGATTCCTGCTTTTCGCAACGTGATGCCTTCAGCAACATAAGCCACCGCAAAATAGGCAATTCCTTCTTGTTCCAATTTCTTGGCAATTCCCACCGACTCATGTCCATAAGCAAATGCCTTGATAACAGCCAAAACCTGAGTTGGCTTTTGCAACTGAGATTTGATAAAATTATAATTGTGAACCAATGCATTGAGATTGACACTCAAATAGGTTCCATAAGGTTGATCCATCTCTTGAATTATCTATACATTCTTTGAAAAACTTAACATTTTAAATCATTCAAAGAATAAATTTTACACTAAAAAGGAGGCTAAAAAAATATTACTTTGGTTCTTGTTTGACCTGCATGGCCTTGAAATATGCTGCCCGACTCAACGGTTCATAAATATCGGTTTCTCCCAATACGACCAAATCCTTACTTTGCGAAGTACGATGGCTATAATGAGCCAAATTTCCAGTGCGAGTACAAACTGCATGTACTTTGGTAACGTATTCGGCGGTAGCCATCAAGGCAGGCATTGGTCCGAAAGGTTTTCCCATAAAATCCATATCCAATCCGGCTACAATGACACGGATGCCTCTATTGGCTAAATCATTGCAAACATTTACAATTTCATTGTCAAAAAACTGGGCTTCATCAATGCCAACCACATCTACTTCACTAGTCAATAATCTGATTTGTTCGGCTGAAGGAACAGGTGTTGAGCGGATTTGATTGGAATCATGAGAAACAACGTGAATGTCATCATAACGGGTATCTACAGCCGGTTTGAATATCTCAACGCGTTGCTTGGCAAATTGCGCTCGTTTCAGACGACGAATCAACTCTTCAGTCTTCCCCGAAAACATAGATCCACAGATGACTTCTATCCATCCAAATTGTTCGTTGTGATTGACGGTATTCTCTAAAAACATATCGAAAATGGTTTCGGGTTTAAAGTTTAATATTCAAAGTGCAAGGTTTAATATGGACTTTAAACATAATTTTGTACTTTTACAAAAGTAAAAAAATAAGCATTGTCACTCGTTAAAATTCAAACAAGTTATGCACAATATTTCAAAACAAACCGTACAAGATTTAGCTGCTGAAATAGTTGAACTTTGTTTACATGCCGATACCGGAAAAATTCTGGATAAAACGCGAGAATTATACGAACAAAGTGTTTTGTTACACTTTCAAAGAACTGAAGAAATCCCTACCGAAAAAATAACAGAAACCATCAATATTCAGGAAATTCAAGTTCCAGAACCTATATTGGATACAGTGGTTATTTCCAGCGAAATCAATGAAAATATTGAAAATACACCCGATGATAATGAGAAAAAAATTGAACCTTTACATTTTATAGATAAACCTGAAACAAAAATTGATGTACAAGAAAATCCTCAAGAAGTATTTCTTTCAGTAGAAGACAGAATCAAACAAATCATGGAAAATGCAGGTCAACATGCCGCATCCGTCACACCTGATTTACCAGAAATTACCGAACTCTTTATTGAAGAAAAAGTAGTAGTTACTAAAGAGCCCGAACCTATAGCTGAAACCAAAAAAAGTATGCCCCAAATCAGCAGAGACGAAGAAATGGGTGAATCCATACCTGCCGATATTGCAGCTGATATGTTTGAACGAGCCGATAAAATCAATACGGTTAAAAAATCACTCAATGACCGACTTTCACAGCAACAACTTCAGATAGGACTCAACGATAGAATTGCTTTTGTCAAACATCTTTTTGATGGGAATCTCGCCGATTTTAATCGGGTTTTATCTCAACTCAATTCTTTTGAAACAGAATCTCAAGCCAAAGATTTTATCAACAACATCGTAAAAAGTGATTACAATTGGTCGGAAAAAATCGAATACGAAGAAAGATTGATTCAATTAATTGAAAGGAAGTTTTTATAAAGTTGACTTAAAAATAAAATTTCACATAAGGTGTTAAAGCATCTCGGTACACACTTTTATCTTTATCAAATAGAATATCATACCTCAGTCCGATAGTACCTCGCTTGCTGATGGCATAACCTGCGCCTACATACCAAGCAGGTACCCAATATTGATTATTCTGGTCCGAATTTTTTTGGTTTACATGTAGCATTTCAAATTCAGTATTCAGTTGCAATTCTTCAATTGGATTGAACATCACAAGCGAACTCCCACCGTAAATGTTATAATCAAAATTATACAAATTGTCATTTACATATAAATAAGATACACTGATACCGGCAGCCCATTGATCCGAAAAACCATAAACAGCAGATGGAGATACACCTACGGCCGTGTATCCATTTCCAAAACTCAATTGGATACCTCCTCCAAAATCCACATCTTCAAAAAAAGAACTTTTACTTCGGGTACTATCAGCCTGTTCATTTTGTGCATATATATCTATAAAATTTACTGATAACAATAGTACGAATGATAAAAAAAGTCTCATAATGGAATAATTTTTGATAAATACAAACGCAAAAATACTATAAAATCGGAAAGCTTAATTTTAATTATACATTTTAACACCTATCAAATGAGTGGAACTATAAATGTGAATCAATTGGATAGGATTGCGTAATTTTATTTTACTTTTACATATTTCAAATACCTAGCCTACCATGAGATGGTTTAAAACCCTGCAGTCCAGAATATTTCTTTCCATGTTGCTTTTGGTCGTTTTTGTTTCGGCCTTAATCATCTTTGTTTCCATAATTCAATATAGAAACCAAGCTGAAGATTATCATTTAAACCGTTTGGACCGTAAAGAAAGCGCAGTCAAAAGAGATATTGAATATCAGTTAGATAACACGACTTTTCCTATTATAACCGAAAAATTGCCTTTCATTTTTAAAGAAAAAATCTTTGAAATGTCTCATGTGCACAATCTGGAAATCGGCCTTTATGACATGCAAGGAAATTTATTAAAGACCTCTAGAGCAACTTTCACGATAGATTCCACCCTTACACCTATACCTGAAAATGTAGTTCTGGCTTTAAAAAAAGACATCAATCACAGAGTTATGGTTGATAGAAAGTTTGAAAATGAAGATTATTTATCTATCTACAGTTACATTTATGATCAAAAGTTTACACCTATTGGGATATTAAATATTCCATATTTGGGTAAAAGTGATTTTTATCAAAAAGAATTGGAAGATTTACTGCTGAAAATTTCTTTGGTTTTCATTACCGCCATTTTGTTTTCGATTATATTGGCTTATTATATTTCAAGAGTCATTTCAAGCCCTATTAAAAAGGTGGTAGAACGAATGAACGTAACTCGCTTAAATAAAATCAATGAAAAATTAACTATTGAAAGTGGAACAGACGAATTACATGACCTCATCACTGCATACAATGGCATGATGGAAGAATTGGAAGAAAATGCTGTGAAGCTGGCAACTAGTGAAAGAGAAAGCGCTTGGCGTGAGATGGCCAAACAAGTTGCGCACGAAATCAAAAATCCATTAACGCCAATGCGATTGAGTATTCAAAGTTTTGAAAGACGATTTGATCCAAATGATCCGGATATTCAAACGAAAATCAAAGATTTCAGTCAAACTTTGATTCAACAAATTGACACCATGTCTGCCATTGCTTCTGCTTTTTCCGATTTTGCCAAAATGCCAACTCCACAAAAAGAAATGATCAATATTGTGCAAGTTACTTCACATGCAGTCGATATTTTTTCCGAAAATTACATCTCTTTTCACAGTGAAAAAGATGAAATATTTGCTTTTTTTGATCAAACGCAATTGATTCGTATCATCACCAATTTGGTTACCAATGCCAATCAAGCACTGGCAGATTCCAAAAATCCTAAGCTTGATATTGAAGTTAAGGAAGAAAATGAAAATATCATCATCCGTATTGCTGACAATGGAAAAGGAATTGAAGAAGCAAATAAAGATTTGATTTTTGAACCCAAATTTACTACCAAAACCAGTGGAATGGGCCTTGGGCTAGCCATTGTCAAAAGAATTGTGGAATCCTATAGAGGAAGTATCGGCTTTATATCATCACCCGAAAAAGGAACGGTTTTTACAGTTCAATTTCCTAAAAAATAAATACATCCTTTCCTGTTTTAAATAGAAAAGGATGCGTAAATTATCCCATCAAAGATTGACGGTTTTTGGCTTCAATACTTAATGTGGCATGTGGAACCAGTTTCAAACGCTCTTTTTCAATGAGTTTGCCAGTTTCTCTACATACACCGTAGGTTTTGTTTTCAATACGCAACAAGGCATTCTTTAAATCACGAATGAATTTTTCCTGACGTAATGCCAATTGAACATTGGCTTCTTTAGACATAGTAGTCGAACCTTCTTCAAATGATTTAAAGGTAGGTGATGTATCGTCGGTTCCGTTATCACTATCGTTTTTGTAGGCACTACGAAGCAGTCCCAAGTCCTTTTCGGCTTGTTTGAGTTTGTCTTCGATAATGGCTCTGAATTCAGCTAAATCAGCGTCTGAATATCTTACAGTTGGTACTTCCATTTCTTTTTTTTACTCCTTTCGGAGTGAATTTAGTTAGACATTTGAAATACAAATCTAGTAATATTTAACTTAGAAAATTAAATTTTCTTAAAAATTTGCATTTCGGTAATGATTTCGTCAAATGCAATTTCAGTCCCATTTTCCAATTGAGGAACGAATTGAATTTGGTCGGCTAAAGTTTCATTCATAATATACGTTTCATTTTCAAGAACTGCATGTTCTAAAGCATCACTTCCATCGGACGGTTTTTGAAAATGTATCACAATCCGATCGGTCACTTCCAATCCACTACTTTTGCGCAAATTCTGAATTCTGTTAATCAATTCACGAGCTATTCCCTCGCTACGTAAATCTTCTGAAATATGAATATCCAATGCCACCGTAGTTCCCGATTCATGTGCGACTACCCAACCTTCAATATCTTTGGTTGTAATTTCAACATCTTCCAAAGTCAAGGTAATCTCTTTAGCCGCTAATGTCAATATTTTAGAACCCGAATTTTCAAAATCATTGATTTCCTTTTGATCCATTTGACCGACTTTCAATCCAATTTCTTTCATATCAGCACCAAATCTAGGTCCTAATGTTTTAAAATTAGGCTTGATGTTTTTAACTAGTACTCCCGATGCGTCATCCAACAATTGGATTTCCTTTACATTGACTTCTGCCATGATTAAATCCTGAACCGCTTCAATTTCAAGTCGTTCAGCAGCATTCCTCACCGGTATCATGATGCGTTGTAAAGGTTGACGTACTTTGATTTTATGTCCTTGACGCAAGGACAAAGTCATGGAAGCAATCAACTGAGCTTTCTCCATTTTACTTTCCAACGATTTATCTATAAATTCGGGATTAAAGACTGGAAATGTCTCCAAATGTATAGATTGTGAGGCATGTGTTTCTCGAACAGCTGTTAAGTCTTTATACAATCGTTCCATAAAGAACGGTGCAATAGGCGCTCCCAATCTTGAAACAGTAAGCAAGCAAGTATAAAGCGTTTGATAAGCCGATATTTTATCCGTTCCGTATTCTCCTTTCCAAAAACGTCTTCTGCTCAATCTCACAAACCAGTTACTCAAATGTTCGTTTACAAAATATTGTATAGCTCTCGAAGCACTGGTAGCATCATAACCATCTAAAGATTCGTTTACATTTTTGATTAAGGTATGCAATTCGGAAAGAATCCATCTATCCAATTCGGTACGATCTGCCAAAGGCACTTCAGGCTCAGAATTGGTAAAATGATCTAAATTGGCATATAATGCGAAAAAGGAATACGTATTGTATAAAGTGCCGAAGAATTTTCTACGTACTTCATCTACACCATCCAAATCAAATTTCAAATTGTCCCAAGGATTGGTATTGGAAATCATATACCATCGGATTGCATCGGGACCAAATTCATTCAAGGTTTTGAAAGGATCAATCGCATTACCCAATCGCTTGGACATTTTTTTACCCATTTTATCCAATACCAACCCATTGGAAAGTACCGTTTTATAAGAAATATCATCAAATACCAAACCGGCAATGGCGTGCAAAGTATAAAACCAACCACGCGTTTGATCGACGCCTTCAGCAATAAAATCGGCAGTAAGTGCATTCCCTTTCGATGGTTGTTCAAATGGATAATGCCATTGTGCAACCGGCATCGCTCCCGAATCAAACCAAACATCAATCAAATCCGTTTCCCTTTTCATAGGTTTTCCAGAAGGGGAAACCAATACAATTTTGTCCACAACATTTTTATGTAAATCCACTAAATCATAGTTGGATTCACTCATGTTGCCTACTTCAAATCCTTCAAACGGATTGGAAGCCATATAACCTTTATCCAACGATTTTTGAATTTCACTCATCAATTCGGCAACCGAACCAATCATCAACTCCTCACTTCCGTCTTCAGTTCTCCAAATAGGTAACGGAATGCCCCAAAAACGAGATCGAGAAAGGTTCCAATCATTGGCATTTTGCAACCAATTGCCAAAACGACCTTCTCCAGTTGCCTTGGGAATCCAATTGATTTTTTGATTCAATTCAAACAAACGGTCTTTGACTTCTGAAATTTTAATGAACCAAGAGTCCAATGGATAATATAAAACCGGTTTATCAGTTCTCCAACAATGGGGATAATTGTGCACGTGTTTTTCAACATGAAAGGCTTTGTTTTCCGTTTTGAGTTGGATGGCTATTTCTACATCGACAGATCTTTCGGGAATTTCATCATCCTTGTAATATTCATTTTTGACATATCTACCGGCATAAGGTCCAACGTGTTTGGTAAAACGGCCTTGCAAATCTACCAAGGGTACAGGATTGGCATTATCATCCAAAACCAGCATAGGTGGCACTTCGGGCACAGCTTGTTTGGCTACATTGGCATCATCTTGACCAAAAGTAGGTGCAGTATGTACAATACCGGTACCGTCTTCTGTAGTCACAAAATCACCGGCAATAACTCTAAATGCATTTTCGGGATTCTGATAGGGTAAGGCGTAAGGCATTAATTGTTCAAATTTCAAGCCTACCAAATCTGCACCTTTGCATTCGCCCAATATGATGTAAGGAATCTGTTTGTCATCGGGTTGGTAAACACTTAAATCGGAAATATTTTGCACCTCGAAGAATTTCTTTCCAAATTGCTTTGGGACTAAGGGTTTTCCTAAAATTACGTGAATAGGTTCAAAAGTGTATTGATTAAAAGTTCGAATTAAAACATAATCAATTTTTTTTCCAACTGTCAAGGCTGTATTGGATGGTAAAGTCCAGGGAGTTGTCGTCCAAGCTAGGAAAAAATAATCTCCATCATTACTTTGTACATCTATTTGAAAAGGTAATTTAGAGTACTCCTCTGCAGGTATTTTAAATTGAGCCACAATTGTCGTGTCGGTGACATCTTTGTAACAACCCGGCTGGTTGAGTTCATGGGTACTCAATCCGGTTCCAGCTTTGGGAGAATAAGGCTGGATGGTGTAACCTTTATAAATCAAACCTTTGTCATAGATTTGTTTTAAAAGCCACCATACAGATTCCATGTATTTGGATTTGTAGGTAATATAAGGATCTTCCATATCTACCCAATAACCAATGCGTTTGGTCAAATCATTCCAAATATCGGTATATCGCATAACCGACTCTTTGCACGCTTTGTTGTAATCGTCTATACTGATTTTGGTTCC
>Ga0209573_1004994_pt1 | contig 12469 bp, 13 predicted proteins | sample TNRBio252014_DNA_FD_185870 | JGI IMG/M metagenome (GOLD analysis project Ga0209573, IMG submission 185870) | Wastewater treatment Type I Accumulibacter community from EBPR Bioreactor in Madison, WI, USA - TNR Reactor_6/25/2014_ DNA (SPAdes)... | ecosystem: Engineered > Bioreactor > EBPR >...
GCCGGCGCTTTCCCGGTTCCGGATTTCTGTCTCATCTTCGCTCCTTTGAAAGGCTACGATGAACCAGAAATCCTCCGTTCTCAGTTAAGCCGATTTGGTCCCATCAGTGCTGATGCCGGACAAGCCGCTCATCAGCCTGATCTACTTTTCGACGGATGGGATATGGGGCCAAATCTTCGACATCTTTTCGTCCTTGCTAGTGCTGTTCATTCTCTTCTCATCGCTGATGACGGTCACGGGGACTGGCGACAAGATGATCCGCCTGGCCTCTTATCTTGGGGGACGATCGCGCGGCGGAGCCGCAAAGATCGCCGTCATCGCCTCTGCGTTCATCGGATCCGTCACCGGCTCAGCAGTCACGAATGTCGCCATGACCGGCACCCTCACCATACCCATGATGAAGCGCCTTGGTTACAAGAAGGAGGTTGCGGCCGCGATCGAAGCGACCGCCTCGTCCGGCGGTCAGATCACGCCACCGATGATGGGCGCCGGCCTCTTTCTGATGGCCGAATTCCTCAATATCGAGATCAGCCGCATGATGCTGATCGTCTTGGTTCCAGCGTTGCTGTTCTATCTCGGCGTGCTCTTCTCTGTGCACTTCGAGTCAAGCCGTAACAACATTGGAGCGCTGCCGGAGAATGAACTCCCGGCGCGCAGCGAGGTCATGAACTTTAGCACCTGGGGCCCAATCCTTGTTCCCTTCGTTGTTCTGGTTGCCGTGATCGCCGCAGGTCAGCCGGCCGGCATCGCCATCCTGGCGTCAACGGCGGTACTTCTCGTCCTGTATCTGGCGGAATCGCGGTCGTGGCGCGATCTGACAGACCGAACTCGAGCTCTGGGGCAGCTCGGCAGCGTGGCGGGCCGTTCGATCGCCATGCTGGGCACCCTTTGCGCGGCGGCAGGAATCCTGATCGGTGTTATTGGAATGGTAGGACTTGGCATCAAGTTCGGGGATGCGGTCCTGTCTTTGGCCAACAACAACTTGTTCGCAGCGCTTGTTCTAAGTGGCTTTGTTGTCATGATTATCGGGATGGGCATGCCGACGACGGCAGCCTATGTCCTGGCCAGTTCCGTCATTCTTACAGCATTCTTGAAGTTGGGCATTCCCGAACTGTCGGCCCACATGTTCATCTTCTATTTTGCAACCCTTTCCGCGATCACTCCGCCGGTTTGCGCCGCCGTCTTCGTCGCAGCGGGAATAGCAGAATCGAAAGTCGTGCCGACGGCCATTCAGACCATGCGTTTTGCCGGCATAAAATATGTGCTGCCCTTCCTGTTTGTCTTCCGCCCTGAACTACTTTTGTCAGGCGACTTGGTGAACACTAGCTTCATCTTTGGCTGTGCGGCGCTGGCGACGGTGGCCTTCTCGGGCGCGTTCAGCCGCTACCTGACCCAAGAACTCAACCTTGTCTGGTCGGCTATGCTTGTAGTGTCAGGTCTGCTCTTGCTCAGCGGAAATCTCCTCGCCATTACCTTGGGCTTGGGGATTTTCGTCGCCATCGCTGCGCTTCCGAAGCTTCTGCCCGGGCGCTCGGGGTCGAAGCTTTGAAAGCTTGCCGCCAAAAAGCGGCTCACTGATTGGAGGCCGGATTTAGGTCGTCACTACGACCTAGTGGTCATGGGAACCGAGCCGACGGTGCAGCCGCGCGTCGTGGGTCTTGAAGTGAATTGTGAACCAGCTATCCAGGCTCTTTGAAAGCGCGCTGGAGCTCGCATGGGGGTCAGCTTCGTATCCGTCCATGATATCACGGATGTCCTCAAGGAGCTGCTCATGAGCGGCCTTGTGATTTTCGAACTGATCATACCGATGATCCCGCATAAACTTCTCTTCGAGCGCAAAATGCGCAGAGATACTGCGGAATATCTCGCCCAGGAACGCAGACACGTCAGGCTGTTCCCCTCCGGCGACCAGGAGTTCGTGCGCGTCGTTGATAAGCTCGATCAGTTCTTTGTGTTCATAATCTACCGCCTCGACACCGACGCTGTAATGGCTCTTCCATTCAATCAGTTTCATCTAGAGGCCCTTTCATCAATAGATCACAAAGCCGCCACTGGCGGCGCGAAAATCAATGACACGGTTTGCGCCGGCGTCGATCCGGATAGCCTGTTCCTTGTCCCAGCCGAAATCGCCTTCCGCTCCTTCCGCCAGACGAACCGAAACTTCGTGAATTCCGACAGGCAGCTCAAAGCGTTGATGCACACGCGACGGACCGTCGCCTGCAATACCTGACGGAGGCACCGTCACATCGAACATTCGCGTGCCGTCAATGTCGATTTCAACCCTGATCGGCGGCCGGCCACGGGGGCAAATCTCGGGTCGCCGCATGTTGGGAGGCATCTTCGCCAGTTCTTCGTCTGTTGCCGGCCGGCAGGCCGCGCGCCGATCGGCGCCATGGCTAAACGAGACAGTAAGAACACCGACGCCTTCCGGCAAACTGCGGTGAACCGGCCGGTTCGATAACGACGCTACGGCGGCGAAGACGAGGGCCAGCACAGTAAAACGAGCCGCCATCTTCAGCGCTTCCGTCACGACCTGACTCCCTGACGATCCTGGCTACCGCCGTCATCGGCGTCAACCGGGGTAAGGTCCTCCAGCGCCGAAAGCCTTTCGGCAAATTCGGTCTTCTCGGCCATGTAGCGCCCTGTCTCGAAGGGTGAGGCCCAGATTGTAATCAGCCGTTCTCGCGGCACGCGCTTACGCAAGTATGGGTCGCGAGCGCCAGCAAAACGCTCTTTCGTCCAATCGATACCAAGCCGGTTGTAGCAGCTGCTTTCGTTGCATCCTGCAATCACGACGCCGTTGGCAAGGCCTTTGCTCAGCACAAAGTCGATCAGCGAAGGGGGAACCATTGCGACGCAGGGGAACGCAACGATCTCCCCGAGATCTCCTCCAGCCGCACTGTGCTCGCATCCAAGAACCAGCACACGCTGCGTGTCCTTCAGGCTGGCAGCGGCCGTAACAACACGCTCACGAACAGCCCGGAGCGACTGATCGGGCAGATCGATCCCAGTCTTCAGGTCATGCACCCGGCGAAAAGGCGTCGACGAGGGGCATGACCCCATGCAGATGCCGCAAGACACGCAAAGGTCGGCGTTGACCTGCGCCTGATGCGGGAATGGCTCCGCGTCTGTGCGCGGCACCAGCCGGATCGCCTCATAGGGACAATCCTCGACACACCTGTTACAGCCGTTGCAATTGGGCAGGTCCACCTCTGCTGCCCGTGCGCGCCTGAAGGGCGGGAGCCAAGGCATAGCGGCGATCATGACCGAGATGCCGACAAGTAGCCCCCACAGACTCCATGCCCCGATCGACTCCGCCAGCGGATAGAGTGGCAAGAAAAGCCAGTCGAGCCCAGTCTCAACCGGAACGCGCGTGAGATCGGCCGGAGCCTGGCTTGTGGCTGGCTTCCACAGCGAGACTGCCAGCAGAGCGGCGAGGATGAGAGCAGCCAGCTTGCGTGGCGGATTGACCTTGGGACGAGAGATACGCTGGATGTGAATCCACATTCCAAGCAGGAGGATCAGCGGTACTGCAATGTGGAGGAAGACAAGCAGCGAAAAGAAGCGGCTCGACAAGTGCTCGGGTGTCAGGAAATTGCGGGCCAGCGGCTCGCCAAACACCGGGAAGACGTCGAGCAGTTTTGCCGATATCACTGCCACATACTGCGCCAGCATGTCCCAAACCAGCCAATAGCCTGTGATCCCGGAAATGTAGAGGAACCAGATGAGCGGAACACCTGTGAACCAGGAGAACCACCGCACGCCACGGTAGCGGTCGAGGGAAAATTCTCTCAGAATGTGCAACGCAATGCTGACCACCATCAGGTCGGAAGCATAGCGGTGGAAGCTGCGCATCACGCCGGCATGGTACCAGTGCGTGCCGCTGAGCCATTCGACGGACGAATAGGCGTCAACAATGCCGGTGTCGAAAAAGATAAACAGGTAAACGCCGCTGACCGCGACGATCCAGAACAGGAAAAAGGTCATCGCGCCGAGTTGGGCCAGCGGATTTAGCTCGGGCGAAAACAGCCGCGCCGCTCCACGCTCGGCAAGATCAAAACTGCGGCGCAATGCTCTCTTGATCAGGCGTAGCGGCGTCCAGTCGTTTGCCTTGTCAGGTGTCACAGCCCGCCGCCCGCCGCCCGCGCTGCCTGCTCTGCCTGCTCTGCCCGCCGGATGCCAAGCCACAGGCGCACGATGATCCACGCCATGAGCATGAGCGACAGCGCTCCGATTCCGATCCCCAGATATATGCCGTAGTCGGTACGGTAGCGGCCGGTCCGGGCATCGTAGACAGTGCAGAGAAAGCGCAGCCTGTCGGCAAGTGCGGCGGGCGTGAAATCAGCGGCGGTGATTCCGAACACCAACTCCTTCAGCGGTTCGACGAAAACAGGCAGCGGAAACTCGTCGCCATAGACCTGACGGTAGACACGGCCATCCGCGTCGAGAATGGTTGTCTGCGCGACATGCTCAAAACCACCCGCAGCGCTCGAATAGCTAAAGCCCACTTCGTCTAGCAAGGAACTCAGCTCCGATGGCGCTGCACTTGCCACATGCCAGAACTGGTCCGTGTCGATTCCATGGTCAACGGCGAAAACCTGCATACGTTGAGGCGTATCGTTCCGCGCATCGAACCCAACGGTGAGCACCTGGAACGCATTGTCGCCCAACGCCTTGCGCGCCTTTGCAACCGAGATCTTCAGCGTCTCGGTTCCCGTCGGGCACACGGTGCTGCAACTCGTATAGACGAGACTAAGCACCAGCGGCTGGCCCTTGAATTGTGAGAGCATCAGCGGCGCCCCGTCTGCGCCTAGCAGACGATGGTCTGCTACCACGTTGCCGACCGCAGCTTCGCTCGCGGCCAGCGCTTCAGCCGCATCTATGCGGCTGGAAGCTGCAACCGGCGTCGACATGAGGCAGCCAGCGATTGCAGCGATGTACATCAATCTTGCATTGCTCAGTATGCCCGGCATCACAATGCTCAACCCGCCAGCGCCGACAGCAAGATGCCGGCGACCAGAAGCAGCAGTTGCACCAGCGACGCAAGGAAGTTGGCCATCGCCGTTTTTGGCGAAGGGGCACGGTATAGCCGCCAGCTATTCCACAAGAACCAGCCCCCGCCGGCAGCGGCAAACACGCCGTAAATCCAACCCATGCCGAAAAGGAGCGGCGTCAGGGACAGAATTGCCAGCGCCGCAGTATATATCAGGATCGCAAATGTCCATTCGCGTTCTGGCGCGACCACCGGCAACATGGGCACGCCTGCGGTTGCATAGTCGTCGACCTTGGCTGCAGCCAGACTCCAGAAATGAGGCGGAGTCCACAAAAACAGAACGACGGCGACAATACTCGGCGTCCATTGCGGGCCAGGGTCGATAGCAGCGGCGCCAGCCAGCACAGCAAAAGAGCCGGCAAGACCTCCAATGACAATATTCCACGCCGTTCGGCGCTTCAGCCACACCGTATAGACGAGACCATAGGTAATGGCGCCAAGGAAGACGTAGAGCGCGGCAACAGTGCCGGCCGAAGCCCACGCAAGCAGGATCGAAGCGGCTAGCAAAGCAAAAAATGTTACCGGCCAAACCAGCCCGGGTTTGAGTTGTCCGCTTGCAAAGGGGCGGCCCGCTGTGCGTTTCATCAAACGGTCGCTGTCGCGTTCGTAGTAGTGATTGAATGCGCCGGCCGCCCCCGCGGCGCCGAGCACTGCAAGTAGAAGTGCAGTAATCTGACCAGGAGAGGACGGCTCGCCTGTGGCCGCAGCAAGTCCGGCAAGCGTACTCGCTGCAATGGCAACGCCAATCCTGAGCTTCAGAAGAGTGACAACAATGCGTGCGGCGGCAAACATGGCTTTCCCTCTAGCTATTCTTCAGCGCATCAGCCAGATTTCCGAGAGGTACTTCCAGTTTACGAAGTAGTAGAGAACGAAGGAAAGAAAGAAGATTGAGACCAGAATGATCGTCCCCGGCAGTTTGACTGTCGCGTGACTACCATATTCGGCCACAGTGGCTGCCTGCTTGTGCAAAGGAAACGTCAGCGGAGCATCAGTATTGTCGAGGCGCTTGCCCCACAAAATTGTGCCAACCGTGATCAATATGTAGAGAATTCCACCGAGCGCGGCGATCACCGCCGCGAGCCCATTCAGCCCCATCATCAGGAACCCGCCCGAGGGCAACTGGAACGGATGCATCGCGTCGGTCAGCGAGATATCCCAATGCCTGCGTGGAACGCCTAGGGTGCCGGCGCCCATCATGAACAGAGAAATGCCCGCGGCCCCGATGCCGAACAGGTAAGGCTGCAAGCTTGCCAGCTTTGGCCAGATGATGTCGCGCTGGAAGATCAACGGCAACACATAGTAGGTCACCGCCATGAAGGCGAGCGTCGTCCCGGCCACCACAGTGCCGTGGAAGTGTCCGGGCACATAAATTGTATTGTGCATCAGAAGGTTGAGCTGCTCGGTGCCAAGCACGACGCCGGAGATGCCGCCAATAAAGCCGAACATCACCAGGGACAGGAACATGCCGGAGAAGGCGGGATTGCGCCACGGCGCCTTGCGCAGCCACTCAAACGCGCCCTTGGTGTAACCATTGCGCCGCTGAGCCGCTTCCAGAGCGCCCGGCACGGTCAGCCCGTGGATCAGCGAGCCAAGCACCGCAAGATACATCAGATAGGAGGTGTTGACGATTTTCCAGGTGGCGCTCATGCCTGGATCGGCAAGCAGATGATGCGCTGAGGCCAGTTGCAGAAAGAAGATATACAGCAGGAAGGCGGATCGTGAAACCTTCTCCGACAGCGGCTTGGCCCCGATAACCAGTGCGCCGATCAGATACCAGACTGACACATGTGCTGCGACGTTGATCTGCTGTGAAGAATGGCCCATCCCCCACCAGACCACTTTGTACATCAACGGATCGATCTCGGTAATCAGGCCCAGTGACCATAGATAGGTCGGGATCAGGATGATCGCGCCGGAGGCAAGCGTGAAGACGGCAATAATGGCCGCTGTCAGCGCACCAAAGGTCACCAGCGGAATCGAACCTTCATAGGTTCGCTCAGCCCGCGCGACTACCAGCGTGCCGAAAAAGATACCAACGGCGACGAGTGCTCCAACGGCAAAAACGATCAGGCCGAGATAAAAGTTCGGCGCCGCCTGCATCGGCGGATAGGAGGTGAACATCACGCTCGAATCGCCCTGGAACACATAGATATTGGTAAGGATTGCACCCACAATCATCAGCGCGAAAGCGGCCCAGGCGATCTTCGGCGCAGCAAGGCGCGAGCCGAGCAGAACGGCAGAAGCGAAGTAGAGGATCGCAATCTCGAAGAAGATAATCCAGAACAAGAGCACGTTGGCGCCGTGCCCGGTCAGGATGAGATAGAACCACTCCATTGGGAGCAGGTGCACCGCAGGCCAGCGAGTCAATGCAACCAGCAGGCCCATCAGGCCGCCGACGGCCAGGAAGACAACGGCGGCAACCGCATTGGCCATGATCAGCCGCTGCGCAGCGATATCGACCTTGAGTCCGGTGAAACGGCAAGTGCGAAAGTCGGCGCCGGCCGCAGACAGTCCAGGATGGGAGGCGTCAATGGCGGTCATGGTTCCCTCTGCTCTATTCGACGACGCGAATACGGCCCGTCATCATGTGATGACCGATGCCGCAGTACTCGTTGCAAGCAATGCCAAAGTCCCCCGCCTCGGTCGGAGTCAGCGTGATGATCTGTTCGTAGCCGGGGTGAACGGAGATATTGATGTTGACGGGCTGGAGCGAGAATCCATGCTGCCAGTCGAGCGAAGACAGATGAATGCGGTAGCTCTGCCCCTTCTTCAGCTCAAGCAGCGGCCACCATTCCCAGAGCCGTGCGAGCAAATAAACGTCCTCACCGGCCGGTGGCCGCACAATCGGCGTGCCGGTCTCCTCGCCAACCTGATATTTCTCGGCGAAAGCCGCAACCTTTTCCTCAAACGCGGTTGGCTTGATGCGGTAGGTTTCGGTTGAAAGGTTCTGACCGCCAATGAAATGCCAGGCGATCATGAAAAAGAACATGAACAGCCCCCAAAAGAACGCGACAACGATCCAGGCGATCTCGACACGTTCAATCGGTTCGTTCCACCAGAGGCGGTTGCGGGGCGGAGAAATAGCCATTCCTGAGACCTCCAGTGGGTCAGGGCGCGACGGGGATGGACGCGATTTCCATCACGCCCCAGACGATGTAGAGGACGGTCGGAACCGTGACGCCGATGAAGAGCAGCAGAAACGGATTGTCCAAGAGCTGCTGCATCACGGGCACTTTCTCCGGCTTCGCTGAAGTTTCCGGATGGTCGTTCATGGAACATCTCCCACCAATTTAGGGAGACCATAGAAGAGGCGCTCGCGCGCAGCTCTTGACGGAAGTCAAGCTGCGACGGTCAGCCGCATCTCTGGTCGAGTTGCCCCATTGTTGCGTTTGCGCAAAGTCTCCAGCGTGGAACTGTGGTTTGGTGCTTGAGGGGGGCAAATGCGATGAGTGCGCTACACGCAAGCAGACATGACCGCGATGCGATCAGTTCCGCGGTGATATTTTCAAAGTTGCTGCCGGAAGCGGTTGATACCTTGCTCTCTCAGTCCGAGCTGCAAGAGCACCCCCGCAATATGCTGCTTTTCGAGAAGGACGAGCGCGCGACGGTCTTCTTTCTTCTGCTGGAAGGCTGGGTCAAACTCTTCCGAACAACAGCAGGCGGCGACGAAACAGTCGTTGGACTGTTCACACGCGGCGAGTGTATAGCCGACGTGCCTTGCCTCATGGGCGTTGACTATCCCGTTAGCGGGAAGACCGTGAGCAATGCGCGGATGCTCGCTATTCCGTCCAGAGCGATTGTCGAAATGACCCGGTCCGATCCAGCAGTCTGCCTCGGTATGCTGGCCTCGATGGCATCGCATCTGAAGAAGCTGGTCGACCAGGTTGAAGAACTTAAGGCGTGTACGGGGCCACAAAGGCTGGCCGGCTTTCTGGTCGGCCTGGCGCCTGTCGCGCGGGGTTCGTGTACAATCATTTTGCCCTATGAGAAGCTGCTTGTAGCCGAACGGCTTGGCATGAAACCGGAAAGCCTCTCGCGAGCATTTCAGCGGCTGCAAGCCTTGGGCGTACGCAGCAGCCTGCACTCCGTGGCCATTGATGATGTCGCGATACTTGCCGAATTCTCAGGGCGCGAGCGGTGGATGGCCGTGCGATGCCCGCTGGTGCGCATAGGCGAGTTGGAGCGGTCAAGGGCCAGATAGAACCGCGCTGCCGGGTGTACAGCATATGGTCGTTCTCGATTGCCCGGATGACGGCGCGTCAGCGCAACAGGTCGCGATCCGTGCCTTCACGAAGGCAATCGAGATAGCCTGCATAGGCGAAGCTGCGGTTCCGCTTTCGGCCTGTTGTCTCGACTAATATCCCTCGCTCATGCAAGGCCTCAATCGCCTTGATGGTGGTCGACTTGCTTGCTTTGATCAAGGTCATCGCAGAGGAGACAGTCACGATGGGATGACGAGGCAGCGACTCGAACAGACGCAGCGTCGAGATCGACACTGTGTTTCCAGAAGGCGCGTACGGACATTGCTGACAAACGCAAACAGCCCGCGTGCAGACTTGATCGCTTGTTCGGCGATGGTGGCGACGCTATCCAGAAAGAAATCGGTCCCAATTCAAGCCCTATGAGCGCCTGCTCCGCCACATGCAGTCGATGCATGAGGCGATCATTTATTGCCAATGCGGGCCGGGCCGACGGCAAATCGAAAGGCAAGAACGCATCAATCCTGTCGCCGGCGACAACAACAGAGCGCTCATATTTGCGGGCAAGCCGGTTCACTTCACGTGGTGAAGCTGAGATTGAGGCCAAGCGGGGTGCTGTCTGTTAGGGCCTGGGTGATACGCTGTCGCGTCAGCATTGCGTGCTGGGCCGCCACCGCATCGGCCTCATCGGCCTCGCGGTTCCGGATCGCCGCAACCAGTGCTGCATGTTGCTCCATGATTGTTTCGAGATGTGTCGTATAGGCGTTATGCGACTGAAATGACGCTTCGAACATTGCGTGCCGGTCGATCCGAATGCCTTGCGTGAGCACCTGTCGATAGCACCGCTCGAAAACGCTGTTGTGAGCGCCTACGCCGATCGAAACGTGGAATTGCAAATTGGCCTCTGTCAGCAAGACGCCGTCGTTCTGAAGCGCTGCTTTCTCGAACCTCGCCTGGTCCTTTTCGATGATGGCGAGTTCCTTGTCCGTGCGGCGGACCGCAGACAGTCGCGAAACCAAGCGATGCATCACATCGAGACCTTCCAGATGTTCGCGAACCTCGGTCCAGCCGAGCGGGGCGACGCGCGCTCCGCGATTGGGCATTAGTTCGACCAGCCCGTCTCCCGCCAAACGGACCAGGGCTTCACGGGCAGGCGTCCGGGACAGGCCAAGAGACGTCAATAGTTCTTCATTCAGGTCCTCGCCAGGAACAAGGCCTCGGACGATTTCCTCGCGCAGCCGCCGATAGGCGTGCTCGGACGCCATCCCTTTGACCGACGCATTCTTGCGTGAATTTTTGGCTGCATCATTCATGATGGCTCCTTTTTTGCATATTTTGTGCATGCACGGATGTGTAAATTGTTGACGAAACGGTGTCTATGTGATTGTTGTAACCTAGCGTGGTAACCGAATGGGAAGAGCGGACCGATGGATCCCGAGTTTGATCTGGTGATTGAGAATGGCACCGTTAGCACCTCTACGGCCAGCCGGTTGGCTGACCTGGCCATTAAGGATGGCAAGATCGTCGCAGTCGGCGGTCCGTTTACCTCGGCGCATAAGCGAATAGACGCCAAAGGCCTGCACGTCCTGCCCGGTATCTGGCATGTCCACTGTCATTTCAGAGAGCCGGGGCACACCTACAAGGAAGATTTCAGCACTGGCACGAAAGCGGCCGCAACCGGCGGCGTCACCTTCTGTGTCGATATGACCAACAACGACCCTCACCCCACAACGCTGGAGGCATTCGAGCACAAAAAGTCTCTCGTCGCCCCGAAGGCCTATGTCGACTACGGCCTATACGGGGGAGGTCTCTATCCGAAGACGGTTAGCGATCTTGCCAAAGCCGGCGCCATTGGAATCAAGGTCTTTAACACCCGCCATATCAAGGAAGTCTATCCCTACATTTCCGAACTCGGCGTGCTGGATCACGGAGTTCTCTACGAACTCTATGAGGCGACGCGGGACGAAGGGCTGATCGCTGCCGTTCACCATGATGATCCCGAATGGGCGAAGAGGCTTACCTTCCGCGACTATGTCGACAAGGGAAGGACGGATTTTGCTTCCTATGTGCAAAGTCACAAGGAAGGCTACATGTACGGCCACGGCATGGTCGCGGGCCTGGCGTCGTCGCTCTACTACGCGTCCATCGCCAAGGTAAAGCTGCACGTCCTGCATATGGGCCTCATGCCGCCCGGCGCCTTCGAGATGGTTCGGCACGCCAAATTCGATCTCGGCCAGGATGTTACTTCCGAGCTTGACATGGCGTCGATGGTCAACACTGACGAGCGGGTCGCGCGTATTGGACCGAAGTGCTGCTTTACGAATTCGTTTCCTGAAGAAAGCTGGAAGAGCCTGCACAACGGCGTATCAGACATATGGGTGCTCGAGCATGCTCCGCACACAAGTGACGAGGTCGAGCCGGGCTGGCAGGACATGTTCTCGGTCCCTCTGGGAGGCACTGGCGCTCAGGAATTCGTTTCCGTCGCCCTGACCCAGGTGAACGCCGGGAAATTGACCCTAAACAAGTTTGTCGAGCTCTGTTCCGAAAATCCCGCCAAGCTTTTCAACATGTATCCCCGGAAAGGTTCAGTCGACGTTGGTTCTGACGCGGACATATCCATAGTCGATATGAATAAGTCTCAAGTTCTTCGAGACGAAGATATGGTTTCCAGGGTCGGATATACCTCGTGGGAAGGCTTCGAGGCCAAAGGAATGCCGGTCTACACCTTTGTTCGTGGTGAGATGATCATGAAGGATGGGAACGTCGTCGGGAAGGAAGGCTTCGGCCGTTTCACCCCGGGCATCGCCAGAGTTCAATAAGCGAACTGTTGCAATACATCTATTCAAAAAGGGGAATGACATGAGACTGCTCTACGGAACCGCCATTGCCACCCTGCTGCTGGCCAGTCAGGCCGGCGCCACCGAGCTGCGCTTCGGTCACTTCCTTCCAAGCCTTCATCCCTTCCACGAAGGGCTGGTGGCGTGGGGCGAACAGATTAAGGAGAAGTCGGGCGGGACGCTCAATATTACCTTTTTCCCCGGCGCTCAGCTTGGGGCCGCCAACGACCATTACGACATGACCAAATCCGGCATCGTGGATTTTGCCTGGCTTGCGCTGGGTTATACGCCAGGCAAATTCCCGATAGCGGAGCTTATGGACGTGCCTTTCGCGATATCGGGCGACGCCCAGGTCGCCACCAAGGCTCTCAATGAGTGGT
>Ga0209573_1004995_pt1 | contig 12468 bp, 13 predicted proteins | sample TNRBio252014_DNA_FD_185870 | JGI IMG/M metagenome (GOLD analysis project Ga0209573, IMG submission 185870) | Wastewater treatment Type I Accumulibacter community from EBPR Bioreactor in Madison, WI, USA - TNR Reactor_6/25/2014_ DNA (SPAdes)... | ecosystem: Engineered > Bioreactor > EBPR >...
GACAGCATGGGGGAATTGCTGCTGTTTTACGCCGCCGCCGATCTGGCTTTTGTTGGCGGCAGTCTGGTTTCCACCGGAGGTCATAATGTGCTGGAGCCGGCTCTGCTCGGCTTACCCGTGCTGTTTGGCCCGCACATGTTCAATTTCACTGAGGCCGAAGAGCGGTTGCTGGAGGCAGAGGCCGCCCGGCAGGTCGCAGACGCGGCGGAATTAGCGGTAGCCGTTGATCAATGGCTGGCTGATCCAGAACAGCGACGGAACGCGGGCCAACGCGGCTGGGCCGTGGTGGAGCGTCATCGCGGGGCGCTGATGGCGCTGATGGCGCGTATTGAGGCGTTGCTTGACCCGCACGCCGCTTGATGCAGAACCGCGTTGGCTACTTGCCCGCTTCTCCCACGATCCGATTGGCCGACAGCAACATGACTTTAGCCAGGCGGGCGCGCTGGTCGGCAGTCAATTTGGTCTTGTTAGCCAGCATCAATCCACGGGTGCAGATGGTATCCACTGCGGTATCGAAGCCCCACTTCTTCTCGGCCACGGTCACCTTTTCAAAGGTATACACGGCGCTGCCATCCGGCAGTTTGTCGTTCAAATCCCAGTCCTTGACCGGAATCAGCCGGAAATCCTTGGGATTCTCCAGCACCACCTGCATCTCGGTGGATTTAGCCATCGGCTTTTGCACGACCATCGCCGCCTGAATCTTGCTCGATTTTCCACCGCTCTTGATCTGCAACAACGCCTCAGCGCCATCGACAAAAGCCGGCGCAGTATTCTTGAAGGCGGGCTCCAGCAGGGTCATATATTCCCATGTCACCGCTACGCCACTGTTAGGCGACTGTACGGCAATCAGCCGACTCTTGCCCTTTTGCTGCAAATCGCTGTCGCTCTTGATGTCGCTGTCCTTGCCGGTCACGATGAACACGCATTCCTTGCCGATCTCCCCCAGACTGATGAACTGGTCAGCGAAACCGGGATGTTCCTTGAGGTAGTACTGCAAAGCGTCGGCCTGGGTTAGCCCGACATTCACGGGACTTTGCGGATCGGCAAGGCGGGTGAGATTCTCGATAGAGCCGGCGCTGGTCAAGACCTGCGCGGGTAGTTCCTGTTCAGCCAGTACGTCTTTCAGCCGCTCGCCGATGGTGTTGTAGCCGCCGCCGCCCTTGCCAGTGCTAATCGTGATCGGCGGATCGGCGGCCTGCGCGGAGACGGCGGCGCCGAAGCTGATGGCGCACATCCATGCGCACGATAATCCGGCTTTGCTGGTCATGATGAATATCCCCCTGGTTTATAGCGTGACTGATGTTTAATACAGTTTAGGCTGGCCGGGCGGCCGCGTCTTGAATCGTTTGTAGGCCCACAAATATTGCGCGGGCAGCGAACGAACCGCCGCTTCAATACCCCGGTTCATAGCCGCTACGGACGCTTCCAGCGATTCAGCAGCCGTCACCTCAGGCAACGCTCGCAAGCGCAGGACGTAACCCTGGCCGTGCGGCAACCGCTCCGCCCAGGTCAGAAATACGGGCGCCTGGTTTTTCAAGGCCAGCCGCGACACCAGCGTCATCGTGCCGGCGGCAATGCCGAAGAATGGCGCAAACAACCCCTCGCCATCGCCAACGCCGCCGATGTCCTGATCGGGCAAAATGCCTAGCGCTTCGCCCCGGCGTAGCGCTATCAACAAGGCGCGCAAACCGCCGGCGTCGGTCGCGACCACCTGACCGCCCAGGCGTCCGCGCCCCTGGCGACTGACCTCATCCAGCCCCATTCGGCTGGGACGATAGAGAATCGTCAGTGGATAGCGGCTGGAATGGTACAGACCCGCCAACTCCCAGGCGCCCAGGTGCGGGGTGATGAGTATTACCCCCCGTTTGCGGTTCACGGCGGCAATCAATTCCTCCTCACCGATCACCGGTTCCTGGATCAGTCGCAATACCCGCTGGCCGGGCCAAAGCCACAAGGGACCCAGTTCCAGCAACCCCTTGCCGGTTTCCAGCAGATTCCGGCGCAGTAACCGGTTTCGTTCAACAAGGGACTGATCAGGAAAGCATAGGGCCAGATTACGCTCGGCAATTCGCCGCAATGGGTTGGGAATCCACCACAACAGCCAACCCAGCAACGCCCCCAGCGCCTGGCCCCAGGACAGCGGCAGGGCGGCGGCCAAGCCCAACAAAGCGCCTGTCCAGGTTGATCGGCTCATTGCAGCGGATTATCCGGGTTTTCAAAGTCAAAATCGGGCGGCGGCGGACGGCCATCGTGGACCAGGTTACGCCGCTGTTGCAGATAGGCGCTGCGCTGAAATGAATAAGGATCGATCTGGGCATCGGCGAACGCCCGTTCGATTTGCAACAATCCAGCCCGGCGGTTGAGCAGATTCAGACCCCACAGACTCCACTCAACTGTACTGGAATCCGTGTACCAGTTGATGGGGTTGACGGAAAAGTCGCCCACCAGCCCGAAAGTATCGCGCACCGTACTCGGCCCCAGCAGGGGCAGCACAATGAAATAACCCTCGCTAAATCCCCAATAGCCCAGAGTTTGACCGAAATCCTCGTAGTTTTTGGGCAACTCCATGCGAGTGGCGACATCAAACAGGCCAAGGATGCCGAAGGTGGTGTTAAAGACGAGCCGGCTACTGTCCTTCGCTGCTTGATGAAATTTGAATTGCAGCACGTCATTCACCACGACCACGACATCGTTCAGGTTGCTGAAGAAGTTACCAACACAGGTAATGACCGGATCGGGGAGCGTTGCCTGATAAACCTGGGCAGCGGGCTTGAAGATCGCCTTATCCACGGCCTCGTTCACCGCAAACATGGCGCGGTTATAGCTCTCGAAGGGATCGGGATCGTCGCGCAGGAGTTCGCCGGTCGGCGCGCATCCGTTTAGCAAAACAGCGGCCAGGATCGTTAACAGGGCGTTGCGAAATCGGTTCATGACAATGGCCCATGAGGAAAAAAATTGAAACAGGATAGTTTCAGCTCATTTTACTCTAACCATAACCTGCGCGGCGCGCATGGCATCGCTATAATACAAGAATCCGCTTGCGCCTTGTCCGGCTTACCATCGAAGGAGCGTTCATGCATCTGTCGCATTCCGATGATCTGCTACGGCGTCTGGAGCATCTCAACCGGATTGGCATTGCCCTGTCCAGGGAACGGGATACGGCAAAGCTGTTGGAAACCATCCTGGTCGCGGCCAAGACCCTGTTGCATGTTGATGGCGGCACCCTGTACCGGTTGGAGGAAAACAACCAGCAATTGCGTTTTGAAGTTCTGTACAACGACTCATTGCAGCTTTACATGGGCGGGGTCTCCGGCGCGCCTATTTCGTTTCCGACGATCCCGCTCTACGATTCGACCGGCCAGCCCAACACCAGTATGGTCGTCACCTACGCGGTACTAAACGACACTACAGTGGTCATTGACGACGCTTACGCAGAGCCGAGCTTCGACTTTTCGGGAACGCACCGCTTTGACCAACAAACGGGCTACCATTCCCGCTCTTTTCTGACCGTGCCGATGAAGAATCATGAAGAGCAAATCATTGGCGTTTTTCAACTCATCAATGCGCTCGATCCAGCAACCGGCCAAGTGCGGACCTTTTCGGCGACCGACCGGCAACTCGCCGAGTCATTGGCTTCCCAAGCCGCAATTGCCCTCACAAATCATCAACTAATTCAACAACTTAAAAACCTTTTTGAATCACTGATCGCCCTCATTAACATCGCTATCGACCATAAATCTCCCTATACCGGGGCGCACTGCCAACGAGTGCCGGTTTTGACCATGATGATCGCCGAAGCGGCTTGCCGTTCCGAATCGGGCAAATTCAAGGACTATCATCCCACGGCGGAGGAATTGTACGAACTCAAGATTGCCGGTCTCCTGCACGATTGCGGCAAAATCGCCACGCCCGTGCATGTGGTGGACAAATCCACCAAGCTGGAAACCATTTTCGACCGCATCCATCTGATCGACACTCGCTTCGAGGTGCTCAAACGCGACGCCGAGATCGCCTTGCTGAAGGAAAAACTGGCGGCAGTGGAACGCGGCGATTCTGCGGCGATTCCCATACTGGAGCAGCAATGGCGTCAACAGTGGGCTGAACTGGAAGAAGACCGGGAGTTTGTGCGCCAGAATAATGTGGGTGGTGAATTTATGGACGCCGCCGCTCAGGAACGCATCCGGCGCATCGCTGTCCGCCGTTGGGTGGGCGTCGACGGTCAGGCGCAGAACTTCCTGTCTGAGGATGAAGTCCGCAACCTGTGCATTTCCCGAGGGACGCTCAACCCCGCCGAGCGCGCCATTATTGAACAACATGTGGCGCTTACCATGCAGATGCTCAGTAGCCTGCCCTGGCCGAAGACGCTGCGCAATGTCCCCGAATACGCCGGTTGCCACCATGAACGGCTCGATGGGCGCGGCTATCATCGGGGCCTCAGCGAAGCGGCGTTGCCGCTGCCAGCGCGCATCATCTGCCTGGCCGATGTTTTCGAAGCGCTGACCGCCCGCGACCGTCCCTATAAACCGGGCAAGCTGTTGAGCGAGGTGCTGACCATCCTCGGCCGGATGGTGCAAGATCATCAAATCGATGCGGATCTGTTCGCCGTATTCATGCGCGAGGGCGTCTGGCTGGATTACGCCCGCCAGTATTTACTACCCGACCAGATCGATACGGTAGACTTGCAACAGATTCCGGGCTATACCCCGTAGACTTTGCCAGAATTGGCGATTTTTCGCTTTCTAGGCGGTCATCCTTATTTTACTGGGAGGTTCCTGCCCCGATCCTTCCGATTGCAGGACGACCGGCCACACCCTGGGGAATACTGTTATGCGCTACGGCTGTCATCTGTGGATTTTGCTGGGTATGCTGCTGTGGACGCCGCCTGCGCCAGCAAGTAAACCGGCTGCGGAAGAATTCACTGTCCCGTTGCAAACCACCACACCGCGTTCAGCGCCGCGCAGCGCCGACCGGACGCGCAAGATCAAGGATGAATTAATCGGCGAACCCGCGCTCCAGGCGAAAACCGCTCAGGCTGCTATCACCGCCGCAACCAGCCAGAATGTGGCCGGTTGCCAGATGATTCGGTTCGGCGCGGGATTCGGCTGGGTGGCGACCGGCGACGCCCCCTATCGGACCTCAGACAATTCGGTTGCACTGCGCCGATCCCGGCAGGAAGCCCGGTTCAAAGCCTTCACCGAAGCCCGCGCCCGTTTGTCGGGATGTCTGCGGGCGTTGACGCCAGAGGCCCGGCGAAAAGTCGCCGAGAGTCTGGAACAGGATGATGCAATCCGATTGGCGCTGATCAATCTGGCGGCCAGTGATGCGGAAAAGTGGGAACAGGCGTTACGCATCCTGGCGCGCGGCTTTGTAGCGTACTCCGTCGAAGATAAAACGGACCCGCCCTCGATCCAGGTCCATTTGGTCGCCACGCCCAAGGCCGCGACCCGGCTCACCCGCCCCGCCGCTCACGCCATCGAAACAACGTCAGTTCAGGAGGGACTGCGGCAGGTCCTGGCTGAAATCCAGGCCGGACTGATCCCGCCAGCCGGCAACCGATTGATCGTGGTCAACGCCACTGGCGAACTCATGTTGATGGGTTACGCCAGCAATCAAGTAGGCGTTCATCCCGATCCAGCCGCTCAGGACAAGTTGCAAGCGGATGCTGAAAAAATCGCCACCACCCACGCAACGGAAGCGCTTGCAGGCTTAGCGGCTGGCGATGATGCGGGATGGCAAAGCCGCCTGGATGAAATCAGCCAGAATGAGATTCGCGCCGCCGCCAGCGGCTATGACGACAGCGAACCCAGTGCGCGCCGCTTCGCGCAAATCCGTGATTTGGTCATGACCGCAGCCAAGGACGACCCGGGATTGCAAGCGTTGCGCGATGGCAATTTGCCGGCAGCAGCGGCCATCAAGCGCTTCATCAACGAAGACGCTGTTGCTGTGGCGGTAATCTACACACCCACCATCAGAAAACCCGCGCCACCCCCTCCGCCTGAGCCATCGGCCAGTGATTCGCCCGTACCGCCAACTTTACCTGCCGTCGAACCGTCTGGCGCTTCACCCCTTCTGCCCGTCCCGGAATCCCCGAGTACTCCAGCAGGGTCCTCTTCTGCTCCCCCGGCTTCCGTGGAAACCCGCTAACGCTGGCAGTGTGGACAATAATAGGTTGACCGCTGACCCAACCGGCAGCGGTCGATTCGTTCACCGCAAGTACGGCAGGGCAATTGGTAGCGGCCATAAACGCAGAGTTGCCGCTGGAAATAGCCGGGTTCGCCATCGCCGCCAACGAAATCGCGCAGAGTGGCGCCGCCCTGGCGAATCGCCTCGCTCAGAATTCCCCGAATCGCAGCCGCCAGCCGCTCATATTCAGCCAGCGTGATCTGTCCAGCCGGACGCAACGGGCTGATCCCAGCGGCGAACAACGATTCGCTGGCGTAGATGTTGCCGACGCCCACGACGATATGGTGATCCATGATGAAGGGCTTAACCGCCAGCGTCCGTCCTTGCGCCCGCTGGCGGAGCCAGGCGCCGGAGAACGTTGCATCGAACGGTTCCGGGCCAAGGGTCTGGAGCAGGGGATGCTGTTCCGGTGGCTCCGCCGTCCATAACACTGCGCCGAAGCGGCGGCTGTCGTTAAAACGCAGGCATTGCTCGTTAGCCAGCCACACATCGACGTGATCATGTTTGCCTACGGGCGTGGCGGCGGACAAAATGCGCAACCGACCGGTCATGCCCAAATGGAAAATCGCGGTTCCCGCCTCGGTGCGCAGCAACAGATACTTGGCACGCCGGTCAACGCGCTGGATGGTCTGCCCCGGCAACATCGTCGCCAGATCTTCGGGAACCGGCCAGCGCAATCGGGGTTGCCGGACGATGACCTGCGCGACGGTCTGGCCGATCACCTGCGGGGCAATGCCACGCCGGACGGTTTCCACTTCAGGTAGTTCGGGCATCATTCAGCCTTCGTTACGGGAGGTTCCAGCGATTCAATCGCCGGCGCCAAAAAGCTCGCCGCCGCACTGGTCAGCAATGGATACAGGCGATCCAGGCAAAGATGAACCATGGCCCCGACGCGCAAATAACGCAGACCCTCAGTGGGCGTGATGGCGCCAAACTGAATTTCCTGATTGTTCAGCCGCAACCGCAACCGGGGCGGGTCAAGATGCAATGCCGGCAAGTCGAGTTGCGCGGCGGCGTATTGCAAGGGGCAATGTACGGCGGCGACTTCCAGCACCCGGTGGATCAAAACGGGATTAGCCCAACCGCTATTGGGCGCCGTCATCCGCCAGCGGCCATCCTGTCGCGCAAAAGCCAGCGATTCCCGGTCTGGGCGCAACACCTCAATACGCTCAATCCGGTCAACAGGCATATTCAACAACGGCGGAATCGCCGGTTGTTCCTGGCCAGGTTCAAACAACAGCGCCAGCGCCGCCAATCCGCCTGCCAGACTCAGCAGGCCCAGATTGATCCAGCGCCGCCGCATCAGCGCGTTCATGGTCAACGCCGCCGCCGGCGCAACGCGATCAGCCAGCCGCTAGCGATAAATCCCAAGGGCAATATCACCAGGAAAACCGCCGCCAGCCCGGCCAGCGTCCCTTCCGAAAGATTTAGGCTAGGATCAGGAACCGCTCTGGGCGGGACCATGATGAGCGCTTCGTCCAGCGCCAGCCAGTTCAGGATATTCAATCCCAGTTCCAGATTGGCGCCGTTGCCCAGATAGGTATTGGAGAGAAAGTCGCCATCGCCCATGATCACGACCCGTTGCTGAGCGGCTTTCCCGGAGGCCGTCGGTCTGGGCCGGAACAAGGCCGCGCCCACAGTGAACGGACCGGATCGCTCGGCAGCGTTAGGATCGAACTGGAGTGTACCATCCAGCGCACCGGTTTCGATCCAGCTTGAAGATTGGCTTTCCAGCAACACAGCCGCTTGCCAATCCGGGACGGTCTGAACCTCCAGCGCAACCGCCTGGGGCAGCAGTGCGGGAGAACGCAGAGGCGCGGTGATCGGGTGCGGGCCGTAATCGACGATGGGAATCAACGCAGGATGACTGATGCCCAGACGGGGCGCATCCGCATCCACGATCACGCCGGGTAACACGGTGATCCCCAACAATGCCGCCAGCGCCGGCAACCCGGAACGATTACCCGGTTCCAGCAGCCAAAGCAAATTGCTGCCCCGGCGTACATAACTCAGCACCGCTTGAATTTCATCCGGCGACAACGACGTTTGCGGACTGGCGATGACCAACGCCGCAATCTCGGCGGAAATCTGCGGTTCCTTCGCTAAATCGAGCGGACGCGCCAGAATGCCGATTTTCTCCAGTTCCCGCCCGAACGCGCCCAAATCGTGATTGGCGACGCCCTGTGGCTTGCGTTCGCCGTGACCGTCCAAAAAGAGCGCCACACGATCCTGGGAACGACTCAGGCGTTGTAAGATCTGGGTCAGCGCCTGTTCGCCCAGATACTGAAGTTTTTCGCCGCGTCCGCCATATTCCACATACAACTCACCGTCAACGCTAATGCCAAGCTGGCGAACCTGATCCGGGAGCAGATCGGGATTGACGAAATGCAGCGCAATATCAGGCTTATAACGCTGGTAACGGTTGATCAGCCGGACGATGCTTTCGCGTCGGGGAGAGCGGTCGCGAGCGTAGGCGGTCACCCGGATCGGTCCCTCCAGACGAATGAGCAAGGACTGGCTGGCCGCTGACAGCGTATTGCGCCCGCCCGTCGTCCAGTCAACCCGGATTGGATAGCGGACGCTCAGCCAGGCCAACAAGCCGATAACCAGAGCGAACAGCAGCAGAAACAACAGATGCTGAAACCACAATCGCCGGCGCATGGAAGGATCAATGTGCATATTAATCCTCAGTCCCGCAAGCGCAAATCGTCCAGCCAGCGGATCGCCAGGCTCAGGAACATTGCGCTAAACAGCAGGTAGTAGACGAAATCGGCGCTATCGAACAGACCCAGCAGGAAAGCGTCATGATGGCGTCGCAAAGATAAATAGCCAAATAGATCACCGGTCATTCCCGGCACGGTGCTGGCTGCATCCATCATCCATAACGCCAGCAAGAGTCCCATCGTCGTGATGGCGGCCACGGCGGGCTGGATGGTCAGTACCGATAGATACAGGCCAGCCGCTGAAGCCGCAGCAGCCAGCAAACTCATTCCCAAAATTCCCGCCAGCAGTTTGCCCGTATCGAGCATCGCGCCCAAGGCCAACGATAGGGGCATCAGCGCAATCAGGGCGACCATCATGAGCAGGAACGCCAGAACCCCGAAATATTTACCCAACACGATTTCCGTCATCGTCACCGGCGCGGAGAGCAATAAATCCAGGGCGCCGGTTCGGCGCTCCTCGCTGAACAGGCGCATGGTCAGTAACGGAATCAGCAACAACAGCACCCAGGCCGCCACCCGAAACAGCGGTGCGGCTACCAGGTCAGCCACGCCCGGCGCATTGTCCAGACTGGCCAATCGTCCCTGCAATTCGCGAAAATCATCCACCAGCAGCAAAAACATCCAAGCCAATATTCCCTGAACCACGGCCAACAGTGTCCAGGCGAGCGGCGACAGAAACAGGCCGCGCAATTCGCGGGCGGCGATGACGGTGATCATTGGATCATCTCCGGCTCCAGGATGAGTTCAATGAATATCTGCTCCAAGCTGGCCTGCTCCGGGGTCAATTCCCACAATCCCCAATGCTCAGCGCTTGCCTGTTCGACCAGAGCCTGATGCGGAGCCAATCCTGCGGCATGATGGAGGCGGAAGCGCCCTTCACCCAGTTCCTCAATCTGCTCTACGCCCGGCAGTTGCGCCAAACGGGCCAGTAGCGGCGGCGTTTTCAAGCCGATCCGCAAGCGGGTCGATGGCTGCTGTTGCTCCAGATCCGCTAAGGGGCTGGCGTAGACCAACCGTCCGGCCCGCATGATCTGCACATGGGTGCAAATCGCCTGAACTTCCGAAAGTCGATGTGAGGAGAGAATCACCCCACGATCCTGTCCCAGTTCACGGATAAGACTGCGAATCTCTCGCGCCTGAAGCGGATCCAGACCCACGGTCGGTTCATCCAGCACCATTACGGCGGGATCATGCAGCACCGCCTGCGCAATGCCGACCCGTTGTTGATAGCCCTTGGATAAATGGCTCACCAGGCGGCGGCTGACGTCGGTCAATCCACAACGTTCCGCAATGCGAACAACGGCCTGGCGACTGGCTGTGCGGCTAAGTCCATGCAAGCGGGCGCTGTAATGCAACTGCTCTTCGACCGTCATTTCACGATAGAGCGGTGGTTGCTCAGGCAGGTAACCCAGCGCCCGCTTGGCTTGAACGGGCTGGTCTAGCAGATCGAACCCATTGATAAATATATGTCCTGCGTCCGGCGCTAGGACACCGGCCAGCATACGCATCGTTGTGGATTTACCTGCGCCGTTGGGTCCCAGAAATCCAAGCACCTGCCCGCGTAGGAGCGTGAAACTGATCTCATCGACCGCCCGGATTTCGCCATAGCGACGGGTGAGTTGATCGACCTGCGCCAAGATTTCATCCATTGTGATATTTTTGCCCCATATTGACCCGCAGAAGACAGTATTGTAGAAATTCTTATCACCTAAGCCTAAACCTCATTGATAGCCGATTTCGCCATGGACAAAAATCCCGAATCTTCCTCATTGATCGAACACGACGCTGCCGAAGGACTGAATATTAATGAAAGCGAGGAACCGCTGATTCACTGGCTGCTTGTCGTCATTCGCTTCTGTGTGCGAATACTGGCGGTGTTCATGACACTGGTTATCATGTGGAGTATCGCTGATGTGGCTTGGGTGATCTATCAGAGGGTGATAGCGTCGCCTGTAGGATTACTCAACGTCAACGATATCCTAGCCTCATTTGGCGCGTTCATGGTCACTCTGATCGCCATCGAGATTTTTCTCAATATCGTGCTGTACCTGCGCGATGATGTACTGCACGTCAAACTGGTGCTCGCCACCGCACTGATGGCGATTGCCCGTAAGGTTATTGTGCTGGACTATAGTATATTGGAACCTGAAGACATCTGGGCAACAGCCGCAGTTATCCTAGCCTTGAGCATTGGTTACTGGTTAGTGGCGAAAAAGATGTAGTAATGACTCGCTTCATAACTCAGTATCTACAAATAATAAGCCCGCCATCAGGCGGGCTTTCTTTTTCATATTCAATGAATTCAAATATTCTCACTTAATTTTAGCTTCCTTATAAGGCACATGCTTGCGGACTACTGGATCATATTTGTTCATCTCCAATTTTTCCGGCTTTGTCCGCTTATTTTTGGTTGTCGTATAAAAGTGCCCTGTGCCGGCAGTAGAAACTAGCTTGATCTTATCACGCATGGTTAGTACTCCTCAAACCTTCTCACCACGGATGCGTAGCTCAGAAAGAACCACGTCAATCCCTTTTTTATCAATAATACGCATACCGTGCGAAGACAGGCGCAGTTTTACAAAACGCTGTTCGCTCTCGACCCAAAACCGATGTTCATGCAAGTTCGGCAAGAAACGGCGGCGGGTTTTGTTATTGGCATGAGATACATTATTTCCAGTGATCGGGTGTTTACCCGTCACCTGACAGACTCTGGACATCGGATTTATCTCCAATCGGCATGAGCCGGATTCGCACTAATCGAGGGAGTTATAACAAACTTTCCAATGAGGGACAACAAGAGTTTTCAGGTGTGAGGTGGACCCCATTGTCCAGACAGATTTTGGTCGAATTTAAGGTAGAAGTGCCTCCAGACTCTCCTGGATTTTCTGGTTCCACGTTGTAACAGGGTTGGGATGTATCTCATGCGTCGCGGCCCTTTCGTTGACCGTTTTGCGTCCACAGCCCAAGCGCCCTGTGCGACTTTCGTCTTGAACTTCGCATGAAAACCTTCCGCTGCATCGTGCGACCGCCTTGTATTCAGGCGCAGAATACTATCTTAATGACCTGTCCAATTTTCGGGTCCACCATAGTGTCATAAAAAAACCCCCGTCCTTAAACAGGGTGGGGGTTTGGAATAAGCGCCTGGCGATGACCTACTTTAGCATGAGTACTCTCACACGATCATTGGCGTAGCGCGGTTTCACGGCCGAGTTCGGGATGGGGTCGGGTGGTTCCCGCGCGCTAAGGTCGCCAGGCAAGAAAAGGGGGGAGTGCGAAGGGGGGCGGGACGCCCCAGAAAGCTTGGGTGTTAGCGGGTCAAGCCGCACGGTCGATTAGTACGGGTCGGCTACGCGCATTACTGCGTGTCCACCGCCACGCCTATCTACGTTGTGGTCTTCAACGGACCTTCAGGAGTCTCAAGGACTCGGGAGAATTAATCTTGGGGAAGGCTTCCCGCTTAGATGCTTTCAGCGGTTATCCCGTCCGGACGTAGCTACCCGGCGATGCCATTGGCATGACAACCGGTACACCAGCGGTCCGTCCATTCCGGTCCTCTCGTACT
>Ga0209573_1004997_pt1 | contig 12465 bp, 9 predicted proteins | sample TNRBio252014_DNA_FD_185870 | JGI IMG/M metagenome (GOLD analysis project Ga0209573, IMG submission 185870) | Wastewater treatment Type I Accumulibacter community from EBPR Bioreactor in Madison, WI, USA - TNR Reactor_6/25/2014_ DNA (SPAdes)... | ecosystem: Engineered > Bioreactor > EBPR >...
TTGCTCCGCGAAGGGCAGGAGGAGATCCTTCGCGAGCCCGAAATCAAGAAAGGCCCCGACCCGGGGATTCACCTCGAGCACTTTCAGTCCCTTGAATTCCCCGGCCTGGGCGTGCGGCAGGGTCGTCGTCGCGACGATGCGGTCCTCCGAATCGCGCGCCACGAAGACGCGCACCTCGTCGCCCGGTTCGATCTCCGGCGGCACCTCGCGCGTCGGCAGGAGCACCTCGCCGAGCTGCCCGGCATCGAGGTAAAGACCGTGATCCGATTCACGGAGAACGACGAGAGTGCGGATACGGCCAAGGAGTGACATGTGAGGGCGGAGACAGGGAGAGGGGGAACACGCGAAGCGGGTAGCTGGAACAGAGCGAAAGCAAACGAGGAGAGGGGGACGAAAGTCAGCGCCAGGCGAGCTGATGTTTCCCGCCATGCTGCGGATGCTGGGGATCGAGGGCGCGGAGTTCCAGCTCGATGCCGCCCTCTGAAAGCGTCGCGCGGACCCAGCCGTTTGGCATGGCCGTGTTGAAGACGTAGGCCGTCGGCGGCAGGTTGATCTGGTGCAGGCCGTTCGCCTCCTTCTTCATCAGCCAGGTGTGGCTGTGGCCGTAGATGTAGGCCTTCGCGGCGGGGTGTTTGCCGATCAGATCGAGGAAGGGTTGGCTGTCGACGAGACCGCTGATCTTGATCTTCTCATCGCCGGGAATGATGTCTTCGCGGAAGACCTGGGGATAATGGTGACCCACGAGAATGGCGGGTTTGTCAGGATTCGCCGCGAGCAATTTTTCAATCCACGCGAGCTGAGCCGCGCCGAATTCGCCCTCGACCTTGTTCACGTAGCGGAGGGAGTCGAGGAGGATCCAGTTTGCGAGCGGCGTCTCGAGGATCGAGCAATGTTTCCCCTCGACCGGCGATTCACCCGTGGACTCGCCGAGGGCGGCCGAGAAATGGGTGCGATCGTCGTGATTGCCGAGGGTGAAATGCACGGGCAGACCGGCCTCGCGGAACGGATCGAGGATCCCGAGGAGGGTCGTGTAGTCGCCGGGCTGGCCATCATCGAAGGCACAGTCGCCGTCGATGATCACGCCGGCGAGGGACTCCTTCTCTGCCACGACCTCGGCGACGACCTTGCGGAGATGATCGGCCATGTTCACTCCCTGCCGCGACTTCAGGGCCGGATCGGCGGCGATGTGCGTGTCCGAGAGCAGCGCCCAGGTCTCCGTCTGTGCGGCGCGCGCGCCGACTCGGGGGAGAAAGGGCGAAAGGGCGAGGATGGTTCCGCCTCCGAGGAAGCGCCGGCGCGAGAGGGGATCGAGGTGCAGGGGCATGGCCGGGAATATGGCCGCAAAGTGCCCGGGTGGAAAGGATGCACCGTGGAAAATCGACCGCAGCCCGCCCCGACATGCGGCGGGGGAGGCCGAGAAGATTCAACGGTAGGACGCGACCTTATCCTGAGGAAAGAGGCAGGACCGACGATTCCGGAAAACGCGGTGGTCGATCAAGCGCAGAGCTTCGCGTCCAGCTTCTTGATCTCGACCTCGAGGTTGTTGGTCTTGCGCTTCAGTTCCCTGATTTGCCGTGGTTTGGTATCCCTCTTCTCAAGGGGCTGCAAGCGGCGCAACATCTTGACGAGCCTCTTCTTGAGCTTGTCGATCTCATTCTCGATCGGAGTGTTGAGGTTCGCGACTCCAAAACTCAGGTCGTAAGACGGGGAGTTCGTCACATCCTCGCCATACACCCTGACATCGATGTTTTCCAAACGTAACGAAGTGCTGAGTTCGATCGGCGAGTTCCCCATGCCGCTCTTCGCCGTGATCAAAACAGGGGAGGTCTCCTGGACATCATATAACTCGAGGGAGAAAATGTCGTTGTTACCTCCGGCCGGTGTCATGGTGACGGTCAGCAGATTGCAGCGACCTTTTTTGACGAGGAACCAATCGGCATCGCCGGCCGTGATGGTATAGTTGGTCACCGTGGCAGGGGCTAAGATACCTTCGCCCCCGAACAGCGTGTCGTTATCATCCTCTTTATCCTCGGCGAGAAGGCCATGAGAGGAAATCGTCGAAAGGAGGACCACAAACCCAATCAGAAATCGATTCATGGATTTTAAATTGGAGTGTCGATCGTCCGATGGCAAGCCGGAATTCTGTGACAATTTTCCGTCGATACAAAGAGCAACGGTTTATATCCCTTTTTTTCTTGTGTTGAGCCGGTATATCTGAAACCCTCCCCTCGTTCGTTTCGATTTTCATTCATCCCGTCCATCCCTATGAAGAAATCCGATCCCTGCCGCGCCCGTTCGATACACGCACTTCTGGTCGTGCTGTTGTCACTGGTTTTGCTCCCTGTCGACTCCTTCGCCGGACCCCCACCGGGCCGGTACGTCGGTACCTACACCCGCAGCGCCGACAAGGGCGTGCCGAAAACGATCAAGTACCGGCCGAAGGGCTCCGCCACCGCCAGCAATCCTTCGGACCCGATGGCGACGGTTTCGACCCAGGTCACGGGCACGTCCCGCGATTCCCGCACCAAGGAGAAGATCAGCTACACCGTCAAACTCGACGGGCTGGGCAATCTCATCGTCACGGGGAAGGGGCGCATCAATCTTGAGCAGAAGGACGGTAGGTCCCGCCTGACGCCGGTGAAGTTCAGTGGCAGCGGTCCGGAAGTGGTCACCTCGAACTCCATTGGTACCAACAACGGCGTCGGAAAGATCGGCTCCTCCACCGCGGGCTTCACGGTGATCGCGATTTCCAGCACGCCCGGGAAACTCGAAGTCCGCATGAATTTTCTCACCAGCCCCAACGCCCCGACTGGGAAGAAGTTTTCCTACTTTTTCAAAAGCTGATTCCTCCCACCCATGAAGTCCTTCCTTTTCTGCCTGGCCCTGGCGGCCTCGATCTTTTTTGTATCAACCGGCCTGGGCCAGCAGTTCGCGGATGGACAGGCGGCCGATGCCGTGCTCGGTCAGGTCGATTTCAACTCGTCCGCCGCGGGGACGGGAGCTTCCCAACTCATCACCCCGCGGGGGGTGGTGCGTGATCCTGCGACGGGGAAGGTCTTCGTCTCGGATGCTTTCAACCACCGCATCCTGCGGTATCCCAGCGCGGCGGCCGCGGGGATCGGTCAGGCGGCCGAGTTTGTCTTCGGCCAGCCGGACTTCTCCTCGACTTCGGCGAATCAGGGGATGGCCCCCTCGGCCACCACGCTCTCGGCTCCATCCGCCCTCGCCCTCGATGCTCTCGGCCGGCTCTGGGTGGCTGACTCATCGAACCACCGGGTCCTTTGTTACCCCTCCGCCGCTTCTGTCTCTTCCGCAAATCCCGCAGCGACCATCGTGCTGGGGCAGCCGGATTTTGCGACGGTGAGCTTTGGCATCACCAGCACGAAAATGAACCTTCCTGCCGGCCTCGCCGTCGCCCCGGGCGACCGGCTCTGGGTCTTGGACTCGCAGAACCACCGGGCGATCCGCTTCGAGGGGCTCTCCCTCATCACGAGCGGTGCGGCCGCCTCGGGTGTTCTCGGGCAGTTGAACCTGAACAGCAACGCGGTCGCGTTTGCGAACTCGACGACTTTTGCGGGTTCCACCGGGATCTCCGTCGATTCCACCGGCCGGCTCTGGGTCGCCAATTTCTTCAGCAACCGGGTCCTGCGTTTCGACAATGCCGCGGCGAAGTCCAACGGCGCGGCGGCGGACGGGGTGTTGGGGCAGATCAATTTCACTGCTGACGATCCCGCGGGTGGCGCTGCTGGCCTGAACTCTCCCATAGGGGTGCTTGCGCTCGACAACGGCGAGCTTTGGGTGGTGGACCGCAACAACCATCGCCTCCTCCGCTACGAAAATGCCGCCGCAAAAGCGAACGGCGATCCCGCCGACGGCGTCCTCGGGCAGCCCGATTTCACCCAGGTGAACGGCAGCACCTCCGCCGCGACCCTCAACACCCCACGCGACCTCGCCGAGGGGCCCGATGACGGGCTCTTCGCCGTCGATGAGCTGAATAACCGCGTTCTTCGTTACACCCGTCCCGTCCCGCCCTTGCCGCTGGCACCGCTGCTTTCGGTCCTCACGAAGAACGGTGTTTCGACGAAAGCCAAGGCCACGGTGCGAGGAACTACCTCGGGAACAGTTACGGCCGTGAAATACCGAGTCGGTACCAAAGGGGCCTTCCGAGCCGCCGCCGGCACCGCCTCATGGTCGTTCAAGGCCTCGCTCAAACCCGGAAAGAACAAGATCAGCATCTTCGCCGAAGGGCCAGGTGGGGTTTCCGCGACCAGGCTGGTCGTCCTGAAGCGAAAATGACCCGATCCGGAGGGCGCACGCTTTCACGTGATCGGGGAGGATCGGGGCTTTACTCGCCTACGCGGGACCGTGTTTACTCGCCGGGATGAAACCCTCTTTTCTCCTGGCCTGCACCCTCTTCACCGCGACGGCCCTGCCCGCCGCCGAAAAGCCCAACATCATCTTCATCCTCGCGGACGATCTCGGCTACCGCGAACTCGGCTGCTACGGGCAGGAGAAGATCAAGACGCCCCGCATCGATGCGCTCGCCGCCTCGGGCATGAAGTTCACCCGCGCCTATTCGGGCAACGCCGTCTGCGCGCCCTCGCGCTGTGTCCTCATGACCGGCAAACACCCCGGCCACGCCACCGTGCGCGACAATGCCTCGGTGAAGCCCGAGGGACAGCATCCCCTCTTTGCCGCCGACATCACCATCGCCGAGCGCTTGAAAGCGCAGGGCTACGCCTGCGGCGCCTTCGGCAAATGGGGGCTCGGCAACACCTGGTCCGACGGTAATCCCAACCAGCAAGGTTTCGACCGCTTCTTCGGCTACAATTGCCAGGCCCACGCCCACAGCTACTATCCCGCGACCCTCTGGAGCGATGGAGAGCTCTTTCCGCTGAAGAATGACCCGCCCGTGCCCGGTCACGAAGGCCTCGCCCCTGGGGCCGACCCGAACGATCCGCGCAGCTACGATCGTTTCAAAGGGCAGGACTACGCGCCCGACCGCATCCACGAGCAGGCCCTGAAATTCCTCCGCGCGCACCGAGAAGGACCCTTCTTCCTCTATTATCCGAACGTCATTCCCCACGTCGCCCTGCACATCCCCGACGCCGAGCTCGAGCCCTACCTCGCGATGAAGTGGAACGACCCGCCCTTCACCCGTGCCAAGGCCGGCTACACTCCGCACTTCACCCCGCGCGCGGCCTATGCGGCGATGATCTCGAAGCTCGATACCCAGGTCGGCGAAGTCGTCGATCTCGTCGCCGAACTCGGGCTGACGGAGAACACCCTCATCGTCTTCACCTCCGACAACGGCGCGACCCATCTGAAGGACGAAGTCGACTACGAATTCTTCCAAAGCGTCGGCGAGCTGCGCGGGCTGAAGGGCGAACTCTACGAAGGCGGCATCTGCGTGCCCCAGATCGCGGCGTGGCCCGGCAAAATCCCCGCCTTCACCACGAGCGACCGCGTCACCGGCTTCGAGGATTGGACCCCGACCTTCCTTGAGCTCGCCGGACTCCCCGCTGCCGCGTCCGGAGAGATCGACGGCATCAGCCTCGCCGCGACCCTGCGCGGAGAGAAGCAGGAGCCGCGTCCCTTTCTCTACCGAGAATTCCCCAGCTACGGAGGCCAGCAGGCCGTCTGGCTCGGGCAACGCTGGAAGGGCATCCGCACGGGTCTGAAAAAGAAGGGCGTGAAGCCCGATCTCACCGTGCAGCTCTACGATCTCGAGGCCGATCCGTCGGAGAAGAAGGATGTCGCGGCGGAGCACCCGGAGGTGGTGAAGGAGATCGAGGGCTTGATGAAGAGTGAAAGGGTGGTGTCGGAGGCGTTTCCGTTTCCGGCTTTGGATGAGTGAGGGAAGTGCGGATTGTGGATTGCGGAATGGTGATTTGACTGCGCCCGACCTCCGACTTCTAAGCTCTCTACGACCCGCGCGGATTGCGGAGACTCGACCTCGCGGCCCCGGAGGGGCCGGAGAAGGTAGCCGGTGGTGGAGCGGTGCGGAACCACCGGATCATCCGGCGAAACAAACAATCGCCGCCCCGGAGGGGCGGGAGAAATGAGCGGCTCGCGAAGGTTCTGGGGCCTTTCCAGGGATGGCGTTTCAAACAGAAGTTAGGGCCGAATGTCATGGAAGGAAGGAATTGCATCGATGGATGTTCGCCGCCGCGCAGGATAGACTGTCCTGCCCGCAGCAGGTGAAGATGAACGAGCTGATCCAAGCGGTGAAGCGGTATCCGAGAGGCGAAGGGAGCGCGGACACTCCTGTCCGCCATCCTCGCCAGTCGGGCGGCACGCAGCCGTGTCATATGGGGCGTTCGAATCTGTTGGATGCGGGTGGGGGCGGGTGATCTTACCGAGTCTCTTTCGCCCGTCCATCCGCACGACCGGGTTGGCCCGATTGCGATACCCTCTGCGCGAAAAGCCTTGTCAGGACAGGAATTGCTGGGCATCCTCGAGCACGGTCGTCCGCTTGATAGCACGGAGGGCGGTCCGACGATAAGAGACTGGTCTGCCAAAAAAGTCACGCCACATCCCCGATGAGCTACGACATCTCAGTTTGGAGCATTCCTCGCGTGCTCTCCCGTCGTGATGCAATACGGGCATGGAGCGATCTTTGCGACAACGGCACGTTCGAGCTGTTCGAAGACTCACCCAACATTGGAGGGTTTCAGTGTGAACTCGAGGAGAAGTATCCTCAGATCGATTCGCTACCCGATGAGAAGATTGAAGAATCTCCCTGGTCTTGTGGATTCGAACCGGAGGGGCCTGCATTGACGCTCTCGTGCGTTTGGTCAAGGGCAGAAGAGATTGCCGGGTTCGTTTTCGATCTCGCGATGAAGCACAATTTAGCGGTGTTCGACTTCACTTCTGAATTGATCTACATGCCGCCGAATCTCGTAACCCAGAGCGATTGTTTTCTTCAATCGCCTCATTTGATCAAGACGATCAAAGGTTATCCCGAAATCATCCCGGATATTCTAGACGTCCTTGTTGGAAGGAATGATCCCTTCCTTGTGGTCGAGAGAGCCGATCAGGTCTATATCCAAACCCTTTGGACCGAGGACGGATTTTTGCTTGAGTATCGCGAGGGTAGCGAGGCCGAACATTATCGTGCATCGCACCGACTTTCGGCCGCCGACGTAGCCATCACGATCCAAGGCTACCTTACCCAAGGTTCTTGGAAGGATGTATGCGCGTTCGATCGCGTGACTTTCTAAAAACAAATAAGTCAGAAGTCGCAGCACCCAACTTCTGACCGGTTCCAAGTAGATTCTCTGATGAACGTTCCACCCCTCCGCTGCTGCGACGCCCGCTCCCGGTCAAGAGTGGGTGCGCTTTAATGTTGCCCCCGCATCAATCCCAAACCCAGTGCTTCAACCGCAGCTTCTCCGCGAGCCTTGTCGCCTCGATCGCCCGGGGGCCGCTTTTTTCGGCGAGGGCGTCGGCGATTTCGATGGAGGCGGCCCAGTTCTTTTCGGCGTTGAGGATCTCGATGGCGGCGAAGCCGGCGCGGAAGACCCATTCGGTCTCGCCGGGGGCGAGGGGAGTGGCGAGGCCTTCGTTGTCGGTGCGGGTCTCCTCGACAATGGACCGGTAGATCTCGAGGGCGACGGGGGCCTTGCCGAGGGCCTCGAGGCATTTGCCGCGGCGCACGGCGGCGTTGTAGCGCCAAAGGGCGGGAGCGGAATCGAGATTGGAGAGGGCGGCGAAGCGGTCCGCGGCCTCGGAGAGTTTTGCGGCATCACGTCCGGTGGCCAGAGCCTCGAGGTAGGAGGTGTAGGCGAGATCGGCCATGGCGGCGAAACGGAGGGGGGCGGTCTCGCCGATCCGTTCGAGAAGGGCGGCGAGTTCGGCGCGGGCCTCGTCGAAGCGGTCGAGGGAAAGGAAGAGGAGGGCGAGCTCGTGCGCGGCCTCGTTCGCGAGGGGACCCTTGGACTCGATCAGTTGCCGCCATTTCGCGACAGTCCCGTCGTTGGCGGGTGAAGTTTTGGCCTCGAAAAAGCCCGCGGTCTCGGCGTGGGGGGAATCGGGAAACTCGTCGGCAACGCGGCGGAAGGAGGTGGCGGCGGCCTCGAAGTTTCTCCGAGCGACCTGCTCGGCGGCGAGGATCATGAGGATTTCGCCGAGGTAGCGTGACCCGGGCCAGTTCGCGACAAACTCGCCGGCCCGCTGGAGGAGGGCGGTGTCGTCGCCCTCGGTCAGTTCGACCCAGACGGAATTGTATTCGAGGCGTTCGCTTTGGGCGAGGGTGAGGGGGCGGGTGCGGAGGATGTCGAAGATCTCGCGGGCGGCGCGCGAGCGGGCGGGGGCCTGGTTCAGGTGGATCTCGGCGAGGGCGAGCTGAGCGTCGATGTTCGAGGCGTGGTCGGGGTGCTCCTGCACGAAAGCGGTGAGCCGGTCGAAGGCGGAGGGATCGCCCTGGGCGGCGAAGTGGAGCCCGCCGAGGTAGCTGAGGTCGGCGAGGTAGCCGGAGCGCGGATTGTGGCGGGCGAGGGTCTCCTCGAGGGCGGCGAAGGTGGCTGCATCGTTTCCCCGCAAGGCGGCAACGGCGGCATTGAAGAGATGGCGCGAGGCGGCCTCGCCTCCGCTCTGTTCGGCGAGGGTGGCGAAATGCCGGGCGGCCTCGGCGAAAGCGCCGGCGAGGTAGGCGCGCGAGCCAATCGAGAAGTCGAGCCGATCGCGCAGATCGGCGGCGAGATCTCCGGCGGCGAGGGCGGGAGGATCGATCAAGCGGAGGGCTGCCTCGACCTTCAATGCGGGATCGGTGGTGGCGGCGGCGAAGGCGCCGAGATCGTTCTCCCGCGTCGCCGTCTCGCCGAGGAGGATGAGCTGAAAAAGGCGGGCGGTCTCCTGGCCGGGATAGGTCGGGGAATCGCCCCAGGCTTTCATCCGCTCAGCGAGTCCGGTGGGTCTTTCGCCTTCGAGGAGCGTTTCGAGAAGGAGGAAACCCTGTCTGGCTTCCTCCGGATTGGTCGCGAGATCGAGGAGGGCGAAGACGGTGGCGATGGCACCCTTGCGATCGCCGCGCTGCCATTGCAGGGCGCTGCGGAGCCGGGTGAGGGAAAGGCGTAGCGGAGCCCACGCGGCATCGGCGGGCTCGGCTCTTTGGAGGAAGGTCAGGGCCTCCTGGATCCGTCCGGCGGCGGCGGCGATCTGGGCGAGGCGGAGGGTTTCATCGGGAGTGGCCGGCTGGATCGCGGAGGCGACGAGATCGAAGGCGGCCTCGCGCTGTCCGCTGCGGGAAAGGCAGACGGCGCGGTTGAGGAGGACGGAAGGCGGTGCGCCCGGCGTGGCGGCGAGGTGGAGTTGGTAAAACTCGGCGGCTTCGGCGAAACGTTCCTCGGCCTCGAGGGCGGCGGCGATCCAGTAGCTGGTGGCGGGGGTCGGGAGGAAGCCCTCCTGGGCCTCGAACCAGATCACGGCCTCCAACGAGGCGCCGTCTTTGACGAGGGCCTCGAGAAGGCGGGCCGCGACGAAATTTCCTTCTGGACCGGTGGTCTCGCCCTGCTCGAAGAGGTCCCAGCAGGCGCGGAAGTGGGTGACGGCGGTGCCAAAGCGTTCGTCGGCGAGAGCCTGGCAGCCTTCGCGGAAGGGGACGAGGTCGGCGAGACTTTCCTGGCCCCGGGCAGGAGAGAGGAGGGCGAGCGAGAGCGCCAGCCAAAGAAGCGATCTTTGTCTGGTCGTTCGGAGCCTCATGCCTTGCTGTGGCGCTTCACGTAGTCGATCACCTTGGCGTCGTCGTCGCCCGCGGCCCAGACGGCGCGGAGAAAATCGGCGGGGGCTATGTCGTGGCGTTTCAGAAAGGCCCGGTCGCCGCCGCAGCAGAACATTGTGTTGGGATCGAGCTCGCCACGCAGCTTGGCGCGGGCTTTCACGAGGATGCGGGGCAGCCAGACGTAGCCGTCGACCTCGCTCGTCTTGGCAGGAAGGGTCGCGGGGTCAAGAACCTGATCGCTCTTGGCGCCGTGCATGATCTCGGTCAGGTAGTCGCGGCGGACGCTCGCGATCATGACCGCGGTGGTGAGGCTCGGCTCGCCGATTTCGGCGAGGTCTTCGACGAAATCAAAGAACTCGCGCGGCTGGTAGCCGATCGAATCGAGGAAGGCGAGGTCGTCGGCGCTGTAATAACCCGAGTAGTCGGTATCGCCGGAGCGATAACGGATCAGGCAGCGGTCGAAGAGGGCGGAGAAGGAGGAATCCCAGGAGTAGGACATGAGGAGGAAGTAAAAGGTAGAAGGTAAAAAGTAAAAGGTTGGGGAGGAGGCCTGACCTCCGTAGCTCGAAGAGCGAAGGATGGTTGGGGAAAACCCGCGGGTCGGATTATTTACTGAGCTCGAGCATCCGGAGAATGGGGGTCTCGGCGGCTTTGCGTAGATCTTCGGCTAGGGTGACTTCGGGCTTCAGGTCGCGGAGGCAGAGGTAGAGTTTTTCGAGGGTGTTCATCTTCATGTAACGGCACTCGGCGCAGGCGCATCGGTCGGTCGGTCCGGGGATGAGATTCTTTTCCGGCACTTCGCGGCGGAGACGGTGGAGCATGTTCGCCTCGGTCACGACGATGATGTCCTGTGCCGGGGTCTTGCGGCAGAAGTCGATCATCTTCTCGGTGGAGCAGACTTCGTCGGCGAGGAGGCGCACGGCGGTGGTGCACTCGGGGTGGGCGACGACGACGGCATCGGGATACTCGTCCTTGATCTTGCGGATGCTGTCGCGGGTGAATTCGACATGGACGTAACAGTTGCCGTTCCAATACTCCATCTCACGGCCGGTCTGTTGCGAGACCCAGGCACCGAGATTTTGATCGGGAGCAAAGAGGATGGGACGGTCTTTCGGCGCGGCCTCGACGATGCGCACGGCGTTGCCGCTGGTGCAGATGACGTCGGAGAGAGCCTTCACCGCGGCCGATGAATTGATGTAGGTGACGACGTAATAATTCTTTTCCTTGTTCGCCTCGAGGAAGGCGGCGAGGTCCTCGGGTTGGCAGGAGTCCTCGAGCGAGCAGCCGGCATTGGCATCGGGCAGGACGACGGTCTTCGACGGGTTGATGATCTTCGCGGTTTCGGCCATGAAGTGGACGCCGCAGAAGGCGATGACGTCGGCGTCGGTCTCCTGGGCTCGGAAGGATAGACCGAGCGAGTCGCCCACGTAGTCGGCGATCTCCTGGATCGCGGCGATCTGGTAATTGTGGGCGAGGATGACGGCGTTGCGCTCTTTCTTGAGGGCGAGGATGTCGGCGCGCAGGTCGGTGGAGGAGGCGAGGGTCGTGGCCATGGGGGAAGGATTTTGGGAGGAATGTCAGGGTCAGCCGATCACGGTCGGATTGAAGCCCTTGCGCAGGGCGAGCTCGGTGGTGATGCCGGGATCGAGGCGGGTTTCGCCGGAGATGCGGCCGCCGTCGCGGAGTTCGAGATCGATCGCGGCGAGGTCGCCCTCGACGATGCCGGTGCGGGCGACGCGCACTTTCCCCGAGCAGGTGAGATTGCCGATGAGGTGTCCGGCAATCTCGGCGCGGTTCGCCATGACGCCGTCAGGGAAACGGACCTCGCAGTTTTTTTCAACGACGAGCTTCTCGCAGTGCAGCTGCCCTCGCACGGTGCCGGAGTGGCGGAAAACGGCGTCGCCGGTGCAGTCGACGGTGGCGTCGATCGAGCCGCTCACGGTGAGGTGGTGACAGGCGATCTCGGAGTTGTTGATGAGGCCGCCCTTTTTCGCGATGATGATGTCGCCGCGGGTACGGAGAGTGTGGCTCTTCACCGTCTTGATTTCGTAGTTCGCCAGGCTGATGTAGGCGCTGCAGCGCTCGCACTGGGTCGACTTGGCGAAACGCGAGACGTCCTGGTGGTGGTGGCAGCGGAAACAGCGCACACGGATTTCGGGGACGTTGTCGTCGCGGCGGCGGCGGTCGTCTGGGGCCGCGTAGTTCGGCGGCATCTTGTCCTTCTCGGCGACGACGACGGTCTGCTGGGCGGCGATGAGCGCCCCCAGCGAGCCCTCGGCGAGGGCTTCACGGCTCTGGGCGTTGCGGCCGAGCGAGGGACCGGAGGTCTCGACGGTTTCGGAGGGGACATTCGGGGCGCCGAGTCCGAAAAAGGCGCCGGCGGTGAGCTCGGTCTCGTCCTCGGAGGAGCGCGGGGCGGGCTCGGGGAGTGGCCGGGCTCCGGCTTCTTTCGCCTCAGCGGAAACGAGCCAGGAATTCCCGGCGGGTGGGGGGGCTCCGGCCGGATCCGGAGCGGCGAGCAGCGGGTTTCGCTTTCGCGGGGGCCGCACCTCGGCGATGCCCGAGACCCGCAGGCCGGGGTTCGCGATGGCGACACCTTTGCGGACGCGGAAATGTTCTCCGCAGGACCGGCAGAAAGAGGAGATCACCAGCGCGGGCTCCTGCTGGAGGTGACCGCAGTAGGGACAGGTGAGATCCACCTTTTTCGAGCGATATCGTTTTCCGAACACTTCTGAAGAGGGGTA
>Ga0209573_1004998_pt1 | contig 12465 bp, 12 predicted proteins | sample TNRBio252014_DNA_FD_185870 | JGI IMG/M metagenome (GOLD analysis project Ga0209573, IMG submission 185870) | Wastewater treatment Type I Accumulibacter community from EBPR Bioreactor in Madison, WI, USA - TNR Reactor_6/25/2014_ DNA (SPAdes)... | ecosystem: Engineered > Bioreactor > EBPR >...
TGGCAATCGGCATCATCGCGCGACGCAGGCGCGGCACCAGCGGGCCGGTGTAACCGCCTGTGGCAAAAACAACTTTGGGCGCCTCGATGCGACCCTGCGCTGTGGTCAGCACTTTGGTTGCGCCGTCCAGCTCGGCCCCGGTGACCGCGCTGCCTTCAAAGATCGCCCCGCCCAGCGCCTCGATCCCCAGCGCCAGCCCGCGCAGGGTGTTGAGCGGGTGGATGTGAAAGCCGGTGCGCTCCTCAAGACCATGCAGATAACGCGCGCTGGTCACCCGCTGCCGGATCGCCGCGCGGTCGAGATAGGGCATCTCAGGCGTGGCCTGCGCGCGCAGGTCCTCGGCCCGGTCGAACCGCCGCAGCCGCAGGATGCCGGGCAGCGGGTCGGCACCGGCGATCGCCAGATCGGCAATCGCGGCGCGCATGATCTCGACCCCTTCGGCCGAGAGGGCCTGCAGCGCCTGCGCATGCCCCTCGCCCACGCGGCGACGGATCAGCGCCGCGCCACAGGCAAAGCCGTCGGACACAAAGCCACCGTTGCGGCCCGAGGCGCCAAAGCCCACCGACTGGCTTTCCAGCACCGCCACCCGCGCGCCGCCCCGCGCCAGCCGCAGCGCGGTGAACAACCCGGCAAAGCCGCCGCCCACCACGGCGACATCGGCGCGATGGGTGCCGGTCAGGACCGGGCGGTCGCGCGTTTCGGCCAAGCTGCGGCTGTAATAGGTATCGGGATAATGCATCGGTCGCGCCCCTGCTGTCTGGCGGGCACGCTAGGCGCGTGGCGCAGGATGTGCAACGGGCGCGGTGGGGGAAAACCCCGCCTGCCGCGCGCTAGCCATCCGGCCCCGGATCGGGCAGGTTGGCGATTTCAGCCAGTGCCAGCAACCGCGCCTGATCCAGATGGTCGGCCAGCGCCACCATCCCATGCGCTCGCGCATAGGTCTGCAGGTCCTCAAGAACCCGAATCATCCAGTCATGCCCCATGGCGATGCTCCATTGTGTAAGAGCAGCCTGCGGCAGCTTGGTTGAAAAAGGGTTTCGGCCCGTCCGGGTGCCCCAACGGCAAGAGCCGCCCTTTCAGGCGGCCCTCTGGTCTCAGCGCGGACCGGCGTCGAGCGCGTCCTCGAAGGTGCGCAACCCGGTGCGCGGCGCCTGCACCAGCACCGCCATGTTGCCCGGCTTGTGCTGGTTCTTCCACATCAGGGTATGCGCCTGCGGAATCTCGGCCCATGGGAACACCTCGGACATGCAGGGGTCCAGCCGGCGTTCGCACATCAGCTTGTTCGCCGCCGCGGCCTGTTTGAGATGGGCGAAATGGCTGCCCTGCAGGCGCTTTTGGTGCATCCACATGTAGCGCACGTCAAAGGTGCAGTTGAAGCCGCTGGTCCCGGCGCAGATCACCACCATGCCGCCCTTCTTGCACACGAGGGACGAGACCGGAAAGGTCGCCTCGCCGGGGTGCTCGAACACCATATCGACCGAGACGCCCTTGCCGGTGATGTCCCAGATCGCCTTGCCGAACTTGCGGGCCTCTTTCAGCCAGGTGTTGTATTCCTCGGAATTGACCTTGGGCAGTTGCCCCCAGCATTTGAAATCGTTGCGGTTGATGACGCCCTTGGCGCCCAGCGACAGCACGAAATCGCGCTTGGTCTCATCGCTGATGACGCCGATGGCATTGGCGCCCGCCGTCACCGCCAGTTGCACCGCATACGAGCCCAGACCGCCAGAGGCGCCCCAGACCAGCACGTTCTGCCCCGGTTTCAGGTCATGCGGCGCGTGACCGAACAGCATGCGATACGCGGTGGCGAGGGTCAGCGTGTAGCAGGCCGATTCCTCCCAGGTCAGGTGTTTGGGCCGCGGCATCAGTTGCTGCGCCTGCACGCGGGTAAACTGCGAGAAACTGCCGTCGTTGGTCTCATAGCCCCAGATGCGCTGGCTGGGCGAGAACATCGGGTCGCCGCCGTTGCACTCTTCGTCGTCGCCGTCGTCCTGATTGCAGTGGATCACCACCTCGTCGCCGACCTTCCAGCGCTTGACCGCCGAGCCCACGGCCCAGACGATCCCGGCGGCGTCCGAACCGGCGATGTGATAGGGCTGCTTGTGGCCGTCAAAGGGGCTGATCGGCTGGCCCAGACCGGCCCAGACGCCGTTATAGTTGACGCCGGCGGCCATCACCATCACCAGCACCTCGTGGCTGTCGAGGGTCCAGGTATCGACAACTTCGAGCTGCATCGCGGTTTCCGGCGCACCGTGACGCTCGCGGCGGATGGCCCAGGCATACATCTTTTTGGGCACATACCCGAGCGGCGGCATCTCGCCGATCTCGTAGAGGTCTTTTTCCGGGGCGTCGTATTTGGCAATGCCAGCGTTGACGTCGAGGGCCATGGTTTTCTCCAGAATCATGCTGCTGCAACGCAGCATATAGGCAGCAGTTGCAGCATCAATAGAATCCGGCGCGCAACAATGCAACCCCCGCAATCAGTTTTTTGTAATTTTATGTCTCACTGACATCTGGCAGCAGCAGTGTCGCGGTGCGGGCGACGGTTTCACCCTCGGGTTCGCCCAGCCGTTGCAGCACCGAGGCGGCGTAATAGCCCAGCGCCGCCTGTTGGCCCGGCGCGATGCTGAGCGCGTCGCCGTCACGGTGCAGGATGCCGCGCACCAGCAGCGCGTCGATCCCCTCGGCCAGCCCGGAGGCCGCCGTGCCGCCCGGCAGATGCAGGCTGGCCCCCGCAGCACGCGCGGTTTCGACCATCGCCTCGGCCTGCGCCGTCAGCGCCGCCAGACTGGCCGCGCCGCCCAGCCGCACCAGCGCCGCGGCGGCCAGCGGCACCGGCAGCAGCGGCACGGCGGCCCGAATGCGCGTCATCAGAACGTCGGCGAGGGCCTCGGTGCTGGCGCCGGGGTGGTGGGTGACAAAATCGCGCAAGGACAGGGGCGCGCCATAACACACCGCCGCATGGCCAAAGGTGCGGAACCGACCCCGCGCCTTTTGCCAGGCCAGCCGCGCCAGCCAGCCCGCCGCCGTGGTCAGCCGCACCTTGAACTTGCGCTCGCCCACCTCGGCGGCATGGATCAGCACCCGGTCCTCGAGCACGCGGTCATAGTTCAGCGCCACGGGGACAAAGACCACGTCCCGCTCGCCCGTCGGGCTGAAATCGCGCACGATATAGTGCAAGAGCCCCTTTTTCGGCGCCCCGACCGCCCCCGACAGGCTGAGCCCGCCTTCCGGGAACATCGCCTGCGTGACGCCCTCGTTGATCGACATCTGCACATAGCGCGCCAGCACCGCGCGATAGAGCGGGTTCGAATAGCGCCGCCGGATGAAATAGGCCCCCATCGCCCGGATCAGCGCCTTCAACGGCCAGACGCGCGCCCATTCCCCCACCGCATAGGCCAGCGCCGAGCGGTCGGCGGCAACCCAGGTCACCAGCACATAATCCATGTTGCTGCGGTGGTTCATCACAAAGACCACGGCGGATTTCGGATCGACGCCACGCAGGGTGGAATCGTTGGCATGGCCCAGATGCACGGAATAGAACATCCGGCTGAGCTTGCGCGCCAGCCAGATGGCAAAGCCGAAATAGGTGGCGGTGGAAAAGCCCGGCACGATTTCACGCGCATAGGATTTCGCCTTGGCAAAGGCGACCGAGCGCGGCACCCCCTCGGTGCGGGCGTGTTCGGCGACGGCCTCCATCACCTGCGGGTCATAGACCAGCCGGGTGACGTAATCCTGTCGGCGCACCAGTTTGAAGGGCTGGATCGGGCGTTCCAGGCGCTTGTTCAGTTCCTCGACCGCGCGCTCCATCCGGCGGCGAAAGAACCAGCGCACCGAGGGAAACAGGAAATGCGACAGGAACGAGGCCCCCGCGAACAGCAGGATCAACACCATCAACCAGAAAGGGACAATCACGGGCTCGAACATCGCGCCACCTTGGCGCAAAGGGCGGCGGCGGGCAATGGGGATGGCGGGCCGGGCGACTCGGCCCGGCGCCGCCGGGGGGCCGAGTCGCCGGCAGGTTTCCGCGCAAATGCCGCGGCACACTCCCCACGTGGCGCCCGCAGGCAAGGCCCCGCCGACTGAAAACCGCCAGATCGCGGGCTTTCGCCGATCCGCCCGAGCCAAGGTTTGCCCGGGGGGTCGGTGGGACTATCCTTGCCCCATGCCGTGCCGTTCCCCGGTGCGGCGTGCTCAACCGAACATGGAGACATGCAATGCGCAAGATGCTTCCTGCGGCCTTGGCCGCGCTTCTGGCGGGTTCCGGTGCGGCTTTGGCAGAGATGGCCGAGTTTCCCTGGGCCGAGGCTGATTTCCTCGTGGCCTATCCGGACTCGTCGCCCGAGATCTTTACCCAGCTTGACGCCGATGGCGACGGGCTTTTGAGCGAGGCCGAGGTTCTCGCGGGCGTCGAACTCAGGGTGATCGAACCGACGGACGGCTGACGCCCCGTCCCGCGCTGCCCTTGACGCGGCGGGCAATGGGGGGCGGGTCAGCGCCCCAGCCAGCCAAAGGCCCGGCGCAGGAACGCCGCCCCGTCGCCGCGCCGCGGGGTGCCATGCGCCATCACCACATGCCGCACGCCCCAGCCGTCGATCCGCGCCAGCGCCGCGCGCGCCGCCGGTTTGTCGCGCATCGCCAGCCGGAACTTGCGCGGCACGGCGGGTTCCGGCCCGGTCATGCCATCCAGCCCCGCCACCAGCGCCCGCCAGCCGCGATACCAGCCGCGCGGCATCTGTTGAAGCAGGTCGGTGAACAGCACGGTGCCGCTGGCGCGGTGAAAGAGCACCACCTCAGGGGCGATGGTGTTGGGGATCACCACCTGATCGATCTGCCCGGCCCAGGCGGCAGGCGCCGTGTCGCCCAGATCGACGGCAAAGGCGAGTTCGGGCCGTTTGGCGCGCAGCCCCGGCGCGGGGTGCAGGGTCGCCTGCGGGCAGGCTGCGCTCCAACCCGCCAGATGCATGTGGTGCAGCGCGTTCGGGGCAATCAGGTGCCGCACTTGGCCGAGGTCGCGCACCTGCGCGACCAGCCCTGCCTCGGCCGCCACCGGCGACCATAGCACCAGACCGCCGTCCGCCAGCCGGATCACCGCCATCCGCGTCGGATAGTGGAACCCCAGCGCGGCGGTGATGGGCGGGCCGTCGGCCAGCCAGAGGTCAGGGGCAAATTCGCTCAGCATCGCGGCAGGCTAACCGGCGCGCAGCGCCCGGGCAAGGCCTTGGCAGGCGCCGCCGCATCGCGCTAGACTGTGCCCGGACAGGGAGGATGCGATGGCAGGCGGCTGGGCGCAGGACGGCGCGGTGAACGAACAGATCGAGGCCTCGATCAGCGACGAACTGGCGCGGATGAAGGCGCGGCGCCTTGCAGCGGGCCCCAGCCTGACCCAGTGCGCCGAATGCGACGAGCCGATCCCCGAGCCCCGGCGGATCGCCCTGCCCGGCGTCACCCTGTGCATCGATTGCCAGTCCGAGCGCGACGCCGCCTTTCGCACCCGCCCCGGCATCAATCGGCGCGGTTCCAAGGACAGCCAGTTGAAATGAGCGCGGCCACCAGCATCGACGCCTATCTGGAGGGGCTTGCCGAACCGGCGCGCAGCCGGATCGCCCTGATCCGCGACCGCATCCGTGCCCTGTCGCCCGAGGCCGAAGAGCGCATCAGCTATGCCATCCCCTGCGCCCGCCTCGCCAAACGCAATGCGGTCTATTACGCGGGATGGAAGGCGCATGTCGGGGTCTATCCGGTGTATCAAGGCGACGAGGCCTTTGAGGCCGTTGTCGCTCCGTGGCGCCACGGCAGCGACACGCTGCGCTTTCCCCATGCCAAAGCCTTGCCGCTGGACGTGCTGGACTTGGTGCTGACAAGGCAACTGGCCCCACGCTGACCCCTCTGACGCCGCATTGCAGCGATTCCGGTCTTGACATTATCTTGCGCCTGAATATTCCCTTCGGGCAAGAATGTTGCGCTGCACCTGCACAGGCCGGAGAGACCCATGAGCAAAGACCAACCCTGGCTGTTTCGCACCTATGCCGGGCATTCGACCGCTGCGGCCTCGAACGCGCTCTATCGCACCAACCTGTCCAAGGGGCAGACCGGCCTTTCGGTCGCCTTCGACCTGCCGACGCAGACCGGCTATGACAGCGATCACCAATTGGCGCGCGGCGAGGTCGGCAAGGTCGGCGTGCCGGTGAACCATCTGGGCGACATGCGGGCGCTGTTTCAGGACATTCCGCTGGAGCAGATGAACACCTCGATGACGATCAACGCCACGGCGCCGTGGCTGCTGGCGCTGTATATCGCGGTGGCGCAGGAACAGGGCGCCGACGTCACCCAACTGCAGGGCACCGTGCAGAACGACATCATCAAGGAATACCTGTCGCGCGGGACGTATATCTGCCCGCCCAAGCCCTCGCTGCGGATGATTACCGATGTCGCCGCCTATACGCGCGAGCATCTGCCGAAATGGAACCCGATGAACGTGTGTTCCTATCACCTGCAGGAAGCGGGGGCGACGCCGGAACAGGAACTGGCCTTTGCGCTGGCGACGGCGATTGCGGTGCTGGATGATCTGCAGGGCAAGGTGCCCGCGCAGCATTTCGGCGACATGGTGGGGCGGATTTCGTTCTTTGTGAACGCGGGCATCCGGTTCGTCACCGAGATGTGCAAGATGCGCGCCTTTGTCGAACTCTGGGATGAGATCACGCTGGAGCGCTATGGCGTGACCGAGGCGCGGCACCGGCGGTTTCGCTATGGTGTGCAGGTCAATTCGCTGGGCCTGACCGAACAGCAGCCGGAGAACAACGTCTACCGCATCCTGATCGAGGCCTTGGCGGTCACGCTGTCGAAAAACGCCCGCGCCCGCGCCGTGCAACTGCCCGCGTGGAACGAGGCGCTGGGCCTGCCGCGCCCGTGGGATCAGCAATGGTCGCTGCGGATGCAGCAGATCCTCGCCTATGAGACGGATTTGCTGGAATATGGCGACCTCTTTGACGGCAACCCGGTGGTCGATGCCAAGGTGCAGGCGCTGAAGGACGGCGCGCGGGCGGAACTGGCGCTGATCGACGGCATGGGCGGCGCGGTGCAGGCCATCGACTACATGAAGGGCCGTCTGGTCGAGGCCAATGCCGAGCGCATCGGGCGGATCGAAACCGGCGAGACCGTGGTGGTTGGCGTCAACCGCTTTACCACCTCGGCCCCCTCGCCGCTGACCACCGGCGAAGGCGCGATCATGCAGGCCGACCCCGAGGCCGAGGCCGACCAGATCGCCCGCCTGCAGGCCTGGCGCAGCGCCCGCGACGAGGGCGCGGTGCAGGAGGCCCTGGCCGAGTTGCGCGCGGCGGCGCTGAGTGGGGCGAATGTCATGCCGGCCTCGATCAAGGCGGCAAAGGCCGGTGCGACCACCGGCGAATGGGGCGCGATGGTGCGCAAGGCCTTTGGCGAATACCGCGCCCCCACCGGCGTCAGCCGCGCCCCCTCGAACCGCACCGAGGGGCTGGAGGAGATCCGCGCCGCCGTCGATGCGCTCAGCCGCCAACTGGGTCGGCGGCTGTCGTTCGTGGTCGGCAAGCCGGGGCTGGATGGCCATTCCAACGGCGCCGAACAGATCGCCGCCCGCGCCCGCGACTGCGGCATGGAGATCCATTATCAGGGCATCCGCCTGACCCCGGCCGAGATCGTGCAGGCGGCGATCGAGGACAAGGCGCATGTCGTCGGCCTGTCGATCCTGTCGGGCAGCCATGTGCCGCTGGTCGCCGACCTGATGGCGCAGATGCGCGCGGCGGGGCTGGCCGAGGTGCCGGTGGTTGTCGGCGGCATCATCCCCGAGGACGACGCGGCGACGCTGCGCGCGATGGGCGTGGCGGCGGTCTATACGCCGAAGGATTTCGAACTGAACCGCATCATGATGGACATCGTCGGTCTGGTCGCGCGCCCGCTGGCGGCCTGAGCGGCCGGTAGGGGAAAAGGGGGGCATTCTGCCCCCCTCTTTGGCTGCGCCAAATTCACCCCCCTGAGGATAGTTGAGGCACAAAGATGAAGCCGCGTCGCGGGCTTGCGACGCTGTGTCATCTTGGCGCCAGGTGCCAGAGGAATAGAGTCGACCCTGCGCGGACGTTCAGGCGGGGAGGCATCATGCTCTCGATTAGAATGTTGCGTATCATGGCTGGCGCCAGTTTGGCGGCACTGCAATTGGCCTTTGCGGCCCAGGCTCAGGAAGGGCCTGCACCGGTTCGCTTTGCCACCATCGATGGCGGGCGAGACCATTATTGCGCGCTGGACACCACGGGTGGGGTCTGGTGCTGGGGCCGCAATGACTTTGGTCAGTTGGGCGATGGCACCACCAGTTCCAGCAACGTGCCGGTGGCGGTGACGGGGTTGAGCGCGGGCGTGCGGATCATTGCGGCGGGCGAGGAGCACAGTTGCGCCCTTGACGCCGCCGGTCAGGCCTGGTGCTGGGGGCGCAATCTGGCGGGCGGGCTGGGCGATCTGACCACGAATGACAGTTCGGTGCCGGTGGCCGTGCAGATGCTGGGAACCGGGGCGAGCGATATCGATGTCGGACAGTCGCACAGCTGCGCCCTCGACCGCCGGGGCCGGGCGCTGTGCTGGGGCTGGAACGCCTGGGGCATTCTGGGCGACGGCACAAACACCAACCGCGTCACCCCGGCGCCGGTGGCGGTGCTTGGCCAGCGGTTGCAGGGGCTGGCGCTGGCGGAAAACCGCAGTTGCGCCGTCAACCGCAACGGACGGGCCTATTGCTGGGGCAACAACGGCAGCGGCCAGCTGGGTGACGGCACGCAAAGCGAACGCCGGACGCCGACCGCCGTGCAGGGCATCGGCCGCGCCGTGGTCCGACTGACCGCCGGGGGCGATCACACCTGCGCGCAGGATTTGCGCGGGCGCAGCTGGTGCTGGGGCTTCAACGGTGTGGGCGCCCTCGGCGATGGCACGATGGAAAGTCGGCTGACACCGGTCGAGGTGGCGGGGATGGGCCTCGGCGGCTCGTCGATCACCGCCGGGCGCGAGCATAGCTGCGCGCTGAACCGCCATGGCCGGGCCTTCTGCTGGGGCGTCAACTGGGCCGGAATGCTGGGCGACGGCACGGGCGACCAGCGGCTGACGCCGGTGCCGGTTGCCGGGCTGGGCCGCGGGCTGCTCGAGATCGCGGCGGGCGGCTATTCGACCTGCGCGCTCGATGCGCAGCACCAGGCGTGGTGCTGGGGCTCGAACTATTGGGGCGCGCTGGGGGATGGCACCAACGCGCAGCGCCTCGCCCCGGTGCCGGTGGTGATGCCGCTGGCGCCCTGAGGGGGCAGGCAAACGGGGGGGCGCGAAAACCGCCCCCTCATCTTTGTGCTCCAACTATCCCGGGGGAGTCGCCGTCAGGCGACGGGGGCAGCGCCCCCCCTTCTCCGCCCAAAAACAAAGCGCGCCCTGCCCTGCGATGCCTTTAGCGCTCGGGCTGTCGGGCGTCGGGTCGGCGGCTGTGTCGTTCGTGCCGCGCTTTCGATCGCTCTGACGACCGGAATCGAGGCGGACAGCGCAAGACGCTTGATCGGGCGGCGCTGTCAGGCGCATCACCGTCCAGCGGCAGGCCGCTCATGGAGCGATGACAGGAAACCTGTGCTGATTGCCGCCGGTGCCGTCTTGTTGGGGGCGCCGCCGGCCCGTGCTCAAGACGAGATCATCAATTGCCTGAACTTTGACCGCTACATCGGGCAGAATGGCGGGAGGATGCTTGGTCTGAGCGGAACGGCAGCCTACTGCGACTGCCTGGTTGCTGACTATCCCGGCAGTCTGACGGCGACCAGGGATGGGCGGGTCATGCGGCTGAGCGCCTCGAGATCGGACGCCGATGAGGCACGGGTGATTGCGAATCTGGCCGCGTCAGTCTCAATGATGACGTGTGGCGGCTTTCTGGCGGAGTCCAGTGTGATAATCTTGAATTAGACGCGGCCTCGCGGTTGAGGGCCGGGGGGGACGGGCCGCGCAGGCGGTCGTCCGCGTGCGAGACATGCCTTGGTGGCCTCGAAGGCCAGACAAAGACGTGCCAGTATGAACGCAAAAGGCGCGCCCCGCGGGACGCGCCTGTCGTCGGTCTTCAAGCCGCGGGTCAGGCCGCCGCGGCGTCCAGCAAAGCCGCCTTCGGCGTGGTCTGGGCGATGTCGATGCGGCGCGGTTTCAGCGCCTCGGGGATTTCGCGCACCAGATCGACATGCAGCAGCCCGTCGGCATGGGTCGCACCAGTCACCCGCACATGGTCGGCGAGGTGAAAGCGCCGTTCGAAGGCGCGGGTGGCGATGCCGCGGTGCAGATAGCTGCGGTTCGGGGTTTCGTCGGACTTCCGCGCGGCGATCACCAGCGCCGTCTCCTTGACCTCGACGCTCAACTCCTCGGCGCTGAACCCGGCGACCGCGACGGTGATGCGATAGGCCGTCTCGTCGGTCTTTTCGATGTTGTAGGGCGGATAGCTGGGCTGCACCGGTTCGGCAGCCGAGACACGGTCCATCAGGTCGGCGATCCGGTCAAAGCCAACCGAGGCGCGAAACAGCGGGGTCGGGTCGAAAACACGCATGGGGTTCATCCTTTTGCAAAGCGATGTCAGTGGGTTGCCCGCCGCGTCAGCGGCCGGGCGTTGGGTGCCGGGCCCCGTCTGGGCGCCCGGTCTTTCTGATCTGGGAAGCCGTTCGGCCGGTTTCAAGGGGTGGCGGGCCGCACGAAACGCGCCGTGGTGCGCGCGCCCTGCATCGTCACCGGCTGGGTGCCCGAGACCCCGGCATCCAGCGCCGACAGCAGCGCCTCGACGCGGCCGCCCAGCCGCATGCCCAGCGACACCGGGCTGGCGCTGCCTTCGGCACGGGCGGAAATGATCGAGACGATGCGCAACTCGCCGCCCTCGTCGATCAGCACCGGCGCGCCTGACGAGCCATAGTCGATGGCGCAGGACAGCACCGTCACCCCGTCGCGCCGCTGCTCGATGACATGGCAGGTCTGCTGGATCGAGGGGGCCTCGGCCCGGTCGCGGCCATAGCTGACGACGGCCACCGCATCGCCGCGTTCGGGCAGTTGCTGAGCGACGCCAAAGGGATGCACGCCGGTCGTGCGCACGGGACGGTCCAGTTGCAGCACCGCCAGATCCTCGGAAACCGCGCCCATCTCGGCGCCGCGCGCGAACTCGAACCCCGGCCAGATGGCGACCCGGCGGATCGACCGCGTGGCCTCGGCCCGGCCGGTGCGCCAACCGGCGGCGAATTCCAGCCGGGATTCGGCGATCCGCTCGCCGGTGCGGCGGTCAAAGAGGCAATGCGCGGCGGTCAGCACGCGGTCGGGGGCGATCAGGGTGGCGGTGCAAAAGCCGACACCCGCCATGTTGAGCCGCCCCACGGCCTCGAACCCGCGCGCCGAGTCCCCGGTGTCGAGGGTCTGCAGGCGGCTGTCCTCTTGCGCCTGGGCTGGCAGGGCGAGGGCGAGAAACAGGGCAGTCAGGCGCATGGTCGCTCCTATGCGGGCCGGATCAGGTTGCACGGATTTGCGGCGGAAGTGGGGCGAAGGCGCCGTTGGCGGGGGGCTTAGCGCGGGATCGACGGCGAGAGGTCGATGACCGGGCCGGTGAGGAGTTTGGCGAGGGGTTCGAGCGAGTCGGCGGTGGCAGGGCCGCCGAGAAAATCAACATTCGCGACGATCATGGCGACGACAAGTCCCGCCGTCACCCCTCCCACTGCATTGACCGTCACCCCTCCCAACGCTTTGGCGAAGACGTCTCGCATGCTCGACGCCTTCGGCCCGTTTGCCGCCGCGATCAGGGCCGCGTTGTTGGCCTTGAGGATGGCGACTTCGGCCTGAAGCTGCACGATCAGACGGTCGTTGTCTGTTTCGTGGCCCAGCAGCCATTCGATCTGGCCAAAGGCCCGGCCCAGAGTGACGATGGGTTCCAGTTCCTCGGGGGTCTCGTTGGGGCAGCCGACCTTTTGGCGATAGGCCTGTTCCAGCGCCTCGAACTGCCCTTTGAGGTATCCTGCCGATTGCCGCGAGGGGTCGCGCAGCGTCAGCACAAGGTCCAGATGCGCGCGGATTTCCGGGGTCAGTCTGGGCGGCGGCGGGCGGTGGTCGCGGATGATCTGCAGGATCAGGGCGTTGACGTGGTCCTCGCCCTTGTCCCAGTCCGTGCCGTCGATCAGGGCGACCTTTTTTAGCAGCGCCCAGTCCTGCGGCTGGCCGGTGAGGGCGCGGTCATACCAGTCGATCCAGAACCGCCAGCCGGGGGATTGGGTGGTGGGGTCGGTGCGGATGGCGGACCATCGTTCCGCAAAAGGATTGTCGGCGGGCCAGAGGGAGAGGCGGTAGGGGTCGCCGCCAGAGAGAAGCGCGGTGCAATCGACGCGGAGCGCCGACCAGACGGCGGCGCTGGCGTCGGCGCGGAAGGCAGCGTAGGCAGCGTCGGCGGTGGCGGCAGCGGCGGCGGAGGCGTCG
>Ga0209573_1004999_pt1 | contig 12462 bp, 12 predicted proteins | sample TNRBio252014_DNA_FD_185870 | JGI IMG/M metagenome (GOLD analysis project Ga0209573, IMG submission 185870) | Wastewater treatment Type I Accumulibacter community from EBPR Bioreactor in Madison, WI, USA - TNR Reactor_6/25/2014_ DNA (SPAdes)... | ecosystem: Engineered > Bioreactor > EBPR >...
TGATCGGGCCGCAGTACATGTTTGCGAGTCTCACGGGCGCCCGGGTTCATCTGGTCGCAAAGACCCTTGATCCGGTGACCAGCGACACCGGAGTCACCATTACGCCGACGACCACCTTTGCCGACACACCAAGGGATCTTGCCGTCCTGTTCACCCCCGGCGGCACGACCGGAACACTTGCGGCCGCGAAGGACGAAGAAACGCGGGCCTTTATGGCCGATCGGGGCAGCCGTGCCCGGTATGTGACATCGGTCTGCACCGGCTCCCTCATCCTGGGGGCCGCAGGGTTGCTCGATGGCTACCGGGCCACCTCCCACTGGGCGGCCCGGGACATTCTGACCGAGTATGGCGCAATCCCCGTCGACGCCAGAGTGGTCAAGGACCGGAATCGCATCACCGGCGCCGGCGTTACGGCGGGCCTGGATTTCGGGCTGACCATGCTCGCGGAAATGCGCGACGAGACCTACGCCCAGGCCGTGCAGTTGATGTGCGAGTATGACCCAGACCCACCCTTCCAGGCCGGCTCTCTTCATAGCGCGCCTGCTGACGTCAAACAGATGGTGCAGGCCATTGTCGCGCCGTTCCAGGAGCAGGCTCGCGCCCTGGCGAAGACGCTGCATACAGCCGGGTAGGCGTCGGGGTTCAAGAATTGGACGCGCCCAGGCGATCCAGGCGATCCAGGCGGCGAGCGCGCCAGATCCAGCCTCCAAAGGTCGAGCAATGGAGATCGTGGTGACAGGACGTCACGATTTCGCCTCCGACAACGTCGCCGGCGTCATGCCCGAAGTCCTTGACGCCCTGGCTGTCGCCAATGTGGGGGTGGCGTCGGGCTATGGCGACGACCGGGTCACGCGCCAGGCGTGTGACATGATCCGGGGGGCGCTCGATGCAGATGCTGAGGTCCGCTTCATGACCTCAGGCACTGCGGCAAACGCCCTGGCGCTGGCGATGCTGGCCGAACCGCATGAAGCGGTGCTGGCGCACAAGCATGCCCACGTCTGCACCGATGAAACCGGGGCCCCGGCCTTCTTCGGCAGCGGAATGGGTGTGATGGGGTTGCCGGGCGCGTCCGGGCAGATCGACGCGGACGCGCTCGTTGCGGCGTTGGACGAGCCGGATACAGCACACAACCAGCCGGCCGCCGCGCTGTCGCTAACGCAGGTCACTGAATACGGGACTCTCTATCCTGAAGCCGCCCTTGCAGCCCTCGCGGCGGAGGCGAAGGCGCGGGGATACCGCCTGCATCTCGACGGAGCCCGCCTTGCCAACGCCGTGGCTGGGGGCTTCGACCTCAAGGTTATTCCGAGACTGGGCGTCGATGTGTTGGTGATGGGTGGAACCAAGGCCGGCGCGACGCCGACCGAGGCGCTGGTTCTCTTCGACAAGGGGCTGGCACGGCGCCTGGACGCTCGGCTGAAGCACGCCGGTCAGCTCGTCTCCAAGGGACGATTTCTGGCGGCGCCGTGGATCGGGATGCTGCAATCCGGGGCATGGTCGGCTCGCGCAGGGCATGCCAACGCCATGGCCCGCAAGCTCGCGATGCTGAGCCCGTTCCCCGTCGCGCATACCGTGGACGCCAACGCCGTTTTTGTCGTCATGGACGAGCCGGCCCTGCAACGGCTTCGGCGAAGGGGCTGGTTCGTGTACCGGTTCCTCGATGGGACGGTGCGCTTTATGTGCAACTGGAGCACAACGCCTGACGCGGTTGAGGAACTTGCTTCATTGCTGGCTGAGATTGCCTAGGCCTGCCAAGGCAAGCTTGTTCCACGGCCCTCCTGCTGGGGCGTCAACCAGGGCACGCTGGACTCGTGCGCGGATGCCCGCTTCGCATGACGCCGACCTCGGGGCGGATGCAATGCCTCGCGAGTGAATTTCCAGCAATGGGCGTTAGGCGCGAGTGACGGACGTCAACTTCCGAATTTGACTCTTAGCTGACGTTAAGAGGGTCAGCTAACGGTGACAGCATCTAGGAACCGTTGGCCTTCAACATCAGCAACGGCGCAACGGCGGAGAGCAACCCGAGTACGCCGAACCACATCGACTTTCTCAGCCACCCGTACTTCCTGATGCAGATGCGTGACAGGTCATAAGTGTGATGGAGCCTGAGACTGGTCAGTTCGGCTTCGCGCTTTTTCGACAGGGCATTGATGTAGCTCTCCGCCGACTTCCACTTCGCGACGGCCCCATAAAACACGAATCCCTCGCCTGTGTTGGGCAGGCGCGGGACGATAACGAGGAAGGCCGACAGCGAAGACAGGCCCAGAAACAAAAGCGGGATCCCCAGCAGCAAGAACTCCGCCGACCAGCTCGGTTTCAAAAGCTGCTCGCGGGCGGCGTCGAGCGCCAGGAAATAGAGGATCGCCCCGGAGGCTAGAGCAAAAACCCAGGACGCTTTCGTATCCGCAAGCGAGATGAAACTGCTGACATATCCCTGATGAAAGCCCGCAAATTCCTTATGCGCGCTACCGAGCTCGTCGACCTCAACGGGCTGAAGCTGTCCTGCCCCGCTAACAGGGTTTTCGGCAAGCGAAGGTGCGCTGAGAATCTCCAATGGCGGCGCGACGGGAGGCTGTTTCGATGCTGACTTCTGGTCCTTCGTCATTAGGCCGCTTCCGTCCATCGTCCGCCGTAAGTCCAGAAACAATACGTCTCGCCGGTTTCACGCCAGAACCAGCCCGTTTCGGTGGTCTTCAACTTCACATGCGATTCCACCCAAGGCATTGGCAGCCCGGACAACATGCATGAACCGATCAGGATTTCGTTCTCCCCGGCGACGGCGAGCATCTTGCTTGCGATGTTGGCCGTGGCTCCGATCGCCACGATCCCCTTGAACCCTCTGGCCGCGCCGACATTCGCAATCGTAATAGGCCCGTGATCGAGGCAGAGGCGGAAATCGATCTGCTGTAGATTCGACTGCGCGATGATCGGATTTATAAGCCGGTCCTTGGCAGAGAACATTGTCAGAGCCGCTGCCAGTGCCCTTTGCTGCGGCGTTTCGGTATCGCCGCTGCGGCGCGTGAAATAAGCCATGAGGCCGTCGCCGGTATTTTTCTCGACCACTCCGCCATAGTCTTCGATGACCCGGATCATCTCCGCGAAGAGGAGAGATATGATCCTGAGCAAGGTCTGCTGCTCATCCTCGGTCCATGCCGGTCTTTTCGAAAAGCGGCAAATGTCGAGAAACAGGACCGTCGCTTCAATCCGGCGACCGTCATGGATCGGCAGGTCATCGGTTGTCGGAATAACGCGGCCACTCGTGACCGGCGCTCTCCCCACGATCCTCTGGAGGGTCGCGAGCGTGCGCGCGGTCTGCTGGTCCTGGTAGGCTCTGGTAAGCCGTGAATTGCTGGGTAGCGCCATTAAGTCACCCGGTAAGCCGGATAGCCGGGAATGCCGACCAGACTACCGTCGAACGGGGCTTCCCTGGCTCTCATCAGCCATTGAACATGGACGAGTTCGTAGAGCGAGCGGCCGATGCGAAATTCATTATTCTCGCAGGACTCCTGAATCTTGACCGCGCGGTTGATGGCGTCGCTCGCGACCTCGGGACTAGAATATCCCGTCGCGGGAATATGAACCGTCCTTATCGTCGATGCGCCAAAATCTGCCCCGACGCGAATTGACAGCTCGGGCAGGCCGGCAGCGGCAAGCGACGGGTTCACGGAATCCCTGAGAACCAGAAGTAGGGTCAGCCCCATATCGACTGCGTTGTCACATTGGACAGTAAAACCGGGGAAGTCGATGTAGGCGATGAAGCCGTCGCCTGTGGTCTTCAGGATCGAACCGTTGAACTGCCCGACGACCGTGCCCAGTTCACGAGTGAAAATCTGATACGCTCGGTCGAACTTTGTCGGTTCTGCCTTCCTGAGAGATGTCCCGCCGCAGATATCGACGGAAAGGAAAACGACGTCCCGCACATCGGGGCGTTCGTAAAAGTCCTGGTGCTTGGCGGCGACCTGCTGCGGCGGGGTGTGTTCCCCCGTCTCCATTTCACGGGTGACAGCTTCAAGCCGTTCATCGGCGTAGGTCCTGGACGACTCAATGTTCGGCGCCAAGTGGTACATCGGCAGACCCGGCATCTGCGCCACCATGTTTTCGTGCATTTCGCGCTTGCTGATCGCGACATGGAGAAACTTGTCCCTGTAATACGGACCGTCGCTTAGCTCGATAAGATCGTACCGCCGGGGGTCAGGCTCGATGAGTGTATAGAGCAGTCGCTTCTCATCGTCGGCCTTGACAATACTGCTGACGAAATCCATCCGGCCCCGAAACCGGCCGTCTGACTTTTCTGCTTCGCTCATCCCGCGAAAAGCTTGAGGAGGTTCAGCTCCGCCTTCCGCATTTTGAACTGCGGCCGCAGCCGGGGAAGTCCGGATGAGCGTCCCCATCTCGGGCACAAGCGTCACCCTTTTTCGGCTTTTCTTCCACGCCTTCAAGACCTCGGAAAAGACTCCGGCTGATGATCGGAATCGAGGTCTAGTCTAACCCATTGGGGAATTCTTCGCAGCCTCCCGCCAGGTTAAGAGCAGAGCCGAACAGGCGCGCCGCAGCTGAATGTCTGCTTTGGGCGACGGGTCCGACGTCCGATCCTGGCGCAGAGCAGACCTTCAGGTCGGCGTTCCCGCGCAATCCGTACTCGGTAGTGCCGCTATCGCCGTCGCTTAAGCGCCCGCCTCTTCCGCTTCGCTGCTTCCAGGTTCTTGCAAGCCTGCTGATATCGCTCCTGATCGTATGCGACGGCGCCTTCGAAATAGTCCGCGCGTAGACGCACAATCTCATCCTCATCCCGGCCGACCAGCGCCTCGTTAAGCGTGACGTCCATCATTGCCCGGGCGACCTTTGGCCGGCCGCTGCTGTCTGGGACAATGAACCCCAGGACTTGGAGCGCTGCCGCGATGTCGAGGATGTCGATCGTCTCAGTGATCTCCTTTTCCTGTTCGGCGGTGAGCTCGATCTCGTCGAGTTCCGCGTCGTCGGCTTCGAAATCGTGAAGGGACGAGGCGAGTTTGAGGAGCGACACCGCCGCCCTCTGATCACCGGCCAGGGCGCGCTGGCTCAGGGTCATGGCGACCGCCTCACTCAACGGCACGTTCCGACGCTTGCCATCGACCGTGGCCTGGACCGTCCGGTTGAGGGCGCGGTGAATGGCCAAGGCCGTGTTCCTCGACCCCTTGGGGCGTCCGGATGGGTTCCCGGATTGCCCCTTCTGGAACCGGGAAGTCTCAGGGGGCTTGCCGTAGCCGACCTTGTAGTCGTCATCGCCGGCCGCCATCAGGCGACCTTTCCAAGGTCGGTGGCCAGAGCCTTCGCACGGCCCTCGAAGTCCTCGCCGGTTGCGGCCAGGACCGCATTGCCGCCGGTCATGGCGATCCAACGTCGGACCGCTACATCGACGTAAGTCGGGTCCAGGTCCATGCCGCAGAACCGGCGGCCGATCCGCTCGCAGGAGATCAACGTTGTGCCCGACCCCAGGAAAGTGTCGATCACCAGATCACCCCGCCGGGTGACGTCCCGGATGGCGTCCGCCACCATGGCCGCGGGCTTGACCGTCGGGTGCAGGTCCAGGTCATGGCGCCGACTGCCGCGCCGGCTGTTGACCGATGCATAGTCCCAGACGTTGGTCCGGTTGCGTCCGTTCTTGCCCAGCTCGACCGCGTTGTAGTTGGGCGCCTCGCCCACCCGGAACACAGCGACCATCTCGTGCTTGGATCGGTAGAGCGATCCCATCCCGGCGTTGGACTTGTTCCAGACGCAGATGTTGAGCCGGGCGCCGTAGACCTCCCGGCGGGCAGCCAGCAGCTCCTCCATGTGCCGGTGGTCCATACAGATGAAGTGGACCGCGCCGTCGCGCGACACCCGGACGATGGAGGCGCACCAGACCTTGAGCAGGCGAGCGAACTCGGCATCGCCAAGCTCCCCCGAGGCCATCACGAACTCCTTGTGACGGCCCTTGCTCACGGCGTTGCCGGAGATCCGGATATTGTATGGCGGATCAACGAACGCCGCGTCCGCTTCGCGCCCGTTCATCACGGCATCGACGAATGCGGCATCACTGCAGTCCCCGCAGCCGACCCGATGGTCACCCAGGATCCAGATGTCGCCGACCTGACTGACCGCGATCTCCTGGAGGGCGGGGACCTCATTGTCCGCCGGGTCAAGCGTGTCGCTCTCCGACAGGATTCGATCGATCTCAGGTGAAGAGAACCCGGTCAGCGTCAGATCGAAGCTGACGTCGAGACTGGCGATGGTGTCGAGCTCGACCTTAAGCAGGTCGAAATCCCAGCCGGCGCCCTGGGCGATACGGTTGTCGGCAATCCGGAGCACCCGCTTCTGTGCCTCGGAGAGGCCGAGCAGGCGGATGTAGGGAATGGATGCCAGGTCGAGGGACTTGGCAGCGAGGAGCCGCCCGTGGCCGGCGATCAGGACGTGGTCCTCATCCACCAGCAACGGATTGACGAAGCCATTCAGCCTGATGCTGTCGGCGATCTGTTTGACCTGGGCTTTGGGGTGGACCCGGGCGTTGCCGGGTTCGGGCTTGATCTCGCTGGGGCGAGCATATTCGATTTCAAGATTCATTCGCGCACGCTGGTGGCTAGAGGGGATGGGGGGAATTTCGATCAGCGTGCGCACGCCTTGATCTCTCCCGACTCAACACTGCTTTGGGGATTTTGACAAGTGTTGGCAATTCGTTCCGACTGGACTTGGCCGCCCAACGGAGCGTTGGTCACCCCGTCCTGAAGACGCCCGGCCCCAGTCCGGGCTCGCGCTGGTAGGGGCCGCGGCAGTCGCGGCTACCCGATCAGACGAGGACGACATGACCAAATCCCCGAAGACCCAGCGCGCGCCCAAGGCTCAATCGGCGACGCCCGTGAAGGCAACCAAGGCTCCGGAGGCTCCTCCTCCCAATGCAGAACCGGATGCGCCTAAGCCGAAGGGCAAGCTCGCCACCCTGGTCGAGCTGCTGAGCCGCCCCGAGGGCGCGACCATCGTGGTGATGACCACAGCCACCGGCTGGCAGGCGCACTCTGTGCGCGGCGCCATGTCCGGCTCCCTGAAAAGGGCCATGGGCCTGGCGATCACCTCCGAGAAGACCGAGGCGGGCCGGGTCTACCGCGTCATCGAGGGAGCACCTGCGTGACCCTTGAAGATCGCATCACCGGAGAGGTCCGGGCGCTGGAGCGCCTGGGCCTTGAAGGCCTGCGGGCGGAGTGGCGGCGGCGTTATGGCCCGCCGCCGACGCTTCGCTCGCGGGACCTGCTGGCGCGGATGCTGGCCTGGCGGATTCAGGCGGAAGCGTTCGGTGGGCTGGACGCGGATCTGGCCAAACGCCTGCGCCGCGGCGTGGGCCTGAGCGCCGCCCGCTCGGACGTCCCTTCAGGAACGCGGCTGGTCAGGGAATGGCAGGGCGAGCCCCATGAGGTCGAGACGCTGGAGGACGGGTTTCGATATCGGGGAACGCTCTACCGCAGCCTCTCGGCCGTGGCCGGGCAGATCACCGGCGTGAAGTGGAACGGTCGCCGGTTCTTCGGCCTGGACAAGGAGCAGGCCCAATGAGTCCGCGCTCGAAGCCGGCCGCCATCCGCTGCGCCATCTACACCCGCAAAAGCAGTGAGGAGGGTCTCGATCAGGCGTTCAACAGCCTCCATGCTCAGCGCGAGGCCTGCGAGGCCTATGTGCTTAGCCAGGCTGGCGAGGGCTGGACGCCGCTGGCCCAGCACTACGACGACGGCGGGTTCTCCGGCGGCTCGATGGAGCGGCCGGCGCTCAGGCGCCTGCTGGCCGATATCGCCGCCGGCAAGGTCGATACGGTGGTTGTCTACAAGATCGACCGGCTGACCCGCTCGCTGACGGACTTCGCCAGGATCGTCGAGCAACTGGATGGCGTCGGCGCCTCGTTCGTGTCGGTGACCCAGGCGTTTAACACCACTACCTCTATGGGCCGACTGACCCTCAACGTCCTGCTCTCGTTCGCCCAGTTCGAGCGCGAGGTCACCGGCGAGCGCATCCGCGACAAGATCGCCGCCTCCAAGGCCAAGGGCATGTGGATGGGGGGCAACCTGCCGCTGGGCTACGACACCCCCACCGACCTGACGACGCGGGCCTTGGTGGTCAATGAGGCCGAGGCCGAGACGGTCGGGCTCATCTTCGCCAGGTACCTGGAGCTTAGCTCGGTCAACCTGTTGGAGCGCTGGCTGCATGATCAAGGGATTCGGTCGAAGGCCTGGATCTCAACACGAGGGCGGGCCATGGGCGGCCTGCGGTTCAGCCGCGGCGCGCTGTTCCATCTGCTTAAGAACCGCCTCTACCTCGGTGAGATCGTCCACAAGGCGGCGACCTATCCCGACGCTCATCCCGCTATCGTCGACGTCCAGACCTTTGAAGCGGCGCAGACGCTGCTCGCCAGCAAGGGCGGAACGCCTCGCGAGCGCGCTACGAAGGCCGGACGGGCGGCGCTCACCAGCCTGATCTTCGATGCCGAGGGCCGGCCAATGAGCCCGGCCTTCTCCTACGGACGGTCAAGGAAGGCCTATCGCTACTACGTCTCGGCGCCGCTGCAGAAGGGCGGGACTGTCCACGAGGACGACACCCTGCGTCGCGTGCCCGGACCGGCTGCTGATGAGCTGGTCGTCACCGCGGTGAGCCGCCTTGTCCGCACCGCCGTTACGGCGTCAGACCTGGATCCGCATCTCCGTCGCGTGGAGCTACATGCCGAGAGCGTGCACCTGGTTCTGACCCGCCCGACGGCTCAAGACGCTTCGACTTATCTGACCGCCATGGACCGTCGGTTGGCGCCAGGCGAACGCGCGTCCCTTGAGGGGCCCGATCAGACGCTCGTCCGGGTGATCATGCCGGTTCGCCTGAAGCTCCGGGGCGGTCGGAGCTGGATGGCGTTGCCGGATGGTCGACGGTGTTCTGGCAGAGATGGGCGTTCGGCCGGACGGTCGGGCCATCGAGAACCGCCAGGCGCGCGGCGCCTCGACCGCCTATCGTCGGCTGCTCGCCAACCTCGCGTTCCTGGCCCCAGAGATCCAGGCGGCGATCGTTGCTGGCCGTCAGCCTGCGGGTCTGAAGCTGGAGCATCTTCTGCGCTCCGATCTGCCCCTGGCCTGGGCCGATCAGAAGGCGAAGTTCGGGTTCTAGCGGTCGGGAAACGGTTTTCCTGTTCCGCCGAAAAGTTTCCCTGATCGGCCGAAAATCTTCCCTGTTAGGGCGTCGGAAATTCCCTGCTCGAATCGGCAGGTTTGCGGCTGGCGGAAACGACGAATCCCTAGCCAGGGCGGGGTTCCCTGCGATCCAGCCCCTTCCCCGGGACACCCGAAAATAGAGTTCTCCCTGTAAATTTCCCTGTTAGCAGGGAAAGTGCACTTGATCGCGGACGTGCGGAGACGGTGCCGGGCCAGAGGGCCAATTCGCCCCGGAAAGGCGGCGGCAAACGGCCGCCAACGGCAGTTGGGCCGGGAATAGCTGGGGCTTTAGCGGGGGTTGTGGGCGCCGGCGTCGGCCGGAGCCAAACGCGCGGGGTTGGTGGCGGTGAGAGTGGGATTCGAACCCACGGTAGGCGTTAACCTACACACGCTTTCCAAGCGTGCGCCATCGACCACTCGGCCACCTCACCAGCACCACCGGTCAGGGGCTGGTCAAAGCCCCCGGCGCAGGAAGGCGCGCAATATACTCACGGACCCTTCCGGGGCAAGGGCGCTTGGGCCGCCAGGCGTCGGTGATTGAACAGGGAGCGCGATTCCTCCCGCCGGATCAGCTTCATCAGCGGGTCCATGCCCCGCCACCAACGGGCCAGGGCCGGCCTGGCTGCCGGGTCGCCCGCCCGCACCAGGGCCTCGACCGCGGCGAGACGGGCGCTGGTCTTGCGCAGGGCGGCCTGGCTGCGCGGCAGGCCCGCAAAGCGTTCGTCGACACGGCCCAGTTCCACGCGCGCCGCCGCGAACAGGGTCAGGGCCGTGGCGCTGTCCCCCCGCTGCACGGCCCGGTCGGCGGCGAAGGCGGCATGGATCGCGCTGGACATGGAGTAGGAGGCGGTCACGCGCCGGCCGCGCGCTTCGCAGGCTTCCGGGTCGAGGCCGCGAACATAGGCGGCCAGGCCCGCCAGCACGGCGGGAGAGGGCTCGGGGCCGTCGAACTCCTCGGTGATCAGGCCGTGGATGAAGGTCTCCAGCGCCCGGGAGGCCGGATCGCGCGACACCTTCAGGGCCGAGCGGGGGCCGGACAGGTCGGGGATCGGCCGGGGGTCGTCGACGCCGTTGCCCCGGTGCGAGCTGAACAGGGAGGAGGTGACGTCCGCCGTGCCCGGTGCGCCGGACACCCCGGGAAACTGGAACGCCGGGTTGTCGCGGCCGTTGCGGTGGCAGGTCTCGCAGGAGACTCCCGCCCGCGCCGCCTGGCCGCCGAGGATCAGGGGTGAACGGAACGCGGCCCGGCCCACGTCAACCAGCCACAGCTGGTCCTCGGTGGAGAGCTGGTTCCGCAGACACTCCGGCGGCTGCCAGCCCAGCGCCGCCAAGGGGTCGGCCCCCGGCGCCAGCCAGCGCATCTCGGCCAGCGGCGGGCTGTCCGAGGCCGCGAGCGAGCCGAGCGCGAGGACCAGCGCTAGAGCGGCTGCCCGCCGGCCTCGATCCAACGGCGCAACTCCTCTGCTTCAGGGCAGCCGTAGGTGCATTGTTTCTCGAGCCGCGCCAGCATCACCCGCGCCCCGGCCATGTCGCCGCGCAGGACCTTGAGCTCTCCGTAGTACTCGGTCGCACCCCGGTGGTTCGGGGCGATCGCCAGCGCGGCGCGGTACCAGCCCTCGGCCTCGTCAAGCTGGCCCATGCGGCGCAGGACGTAGCCGCGATACGTGAAGATGTCCGGATGCGGGCCGACGACCCGGCCGGCGGCGTCGAGGGCCGCGAGGGCTTCGGGCCAACGGCGTTCGTTGATCAGGCCGACGGCGGCGACATAGGCGCGTTCGCCGCCGGAGGGGTCGCCGAACAGCAGGGAAGACGTCGGTGTCGGGGCCGGGGCGGCGAGGGCCGCCTCGACCTTCGTCACGGCAGCCTTCAACGCCGCCGAGTCCGCGCATGTCCCGGCGCAGGCCGTGTCCCGCGCCTTGAGGGCGTCCAGTTCGGCCTTCGCCTCGTCGACCTCGCCCAGCCGGATCAGGGTCAGGGCCAGTTCGCGGCGGGTGTCGATATCTGCGGGCTTGAGTTTCGCGGCCCGGTCATAGGCCTTGCGCGCGGCCTTGAACTCACCCTGCGCGGCGCGGGAATAGCCGAGCAGGAACCAGCCCTCCGGCGCCTTGGGCGCGACCTGGGTGACGCGGCTGAAGGCGCGTTCGGCGTCGGCGAACTTGCTGGCCTGGATGGCGGCGATGCCCTTCTGGTACTCGGCGACCGGGTCGTACTGCGGGCCGCTGGAGCCCATGTCCGAGCCGCCGCTGCTTCCACCGCCGCCTCCGCCCGCGGCGAGCGCGGCGCCGGCGATACAGGAGAGCGCCACGGCGCTGATCAGGGCCAGTCTGTGCATCCGGATCATCGTCGGTTCCTCCCCGTGATCCCGTCATGCAAGTCTGGCATAACAATGATCACCCGTCAGCCGATGAAATCCGGCGGGTCGCGCCCTATCTTGTCAGCGAACCGATAGTCGAGGACGCCATGCTGTTCGCCAAGAAGACCCTGGAAATCCCCTCAGCCGCCGACGCCCTGCCGGGCCGGTCGCAGGAACTGCCCACCGCCCTGACCCACTTCGTCAACGACCGGCCGCTCAAAGGACCCTGGCCCGAGGGGCTGGAAGAGGCGGTGTTCGCCATGGGCTGCTTCTGGGGCGTGGAGCGGATCTTCTGGCAGATCCCGGGAGTCTGGAGCACGGCGGTCGGCTATGTCGCCGGCGCGACGCCGAACCCGACCTACCAGGAAGTCTGCAGCGGCCGCACCGGCCACACCGAGGCGGTGCTGGTGGTCTATGACCCGAAGGTGGTCAGCTACGACGCGCTGCTGAAGGCCTTCTGGGAAAACCACGACCCGACCCAGGGCATGCGCCAGGGCAATGACGTCGGCACCCAGTATCGCTCGGGCGTCTATCCGCTGAACGACGCCCAGGCCGCCGCGGCTGTCGCCTCGAAGGACGCCTACACCCAGGCGCTGGCGAAGGTGCGGATGGGACCGATCACGACCGAGATCGCCCCGGCCGGGCCGTTCTACTACGCCGAGGACTATCACCAGCAGTATCTGGCCAAGAACCCGAACGGCTACTGCGGCATCGGCGGCACCGGCGTGACCTGCCCGATCGGCGTCGGCGTCGGCGCGTGACGCCAGCGGCCTTCGACGCGGTCTGCCGCGCCCTGCCGGGCGTGGCGATGGACGTCCAGTGGGGCGATGATCACGTCTACAAGGTCGGCGGCAGGATGTTCGCCGTCTATGGTCCGGGCGCGGACAGCTTCAGCTTCAAGGCCAGCGACATCGCTTTCGAGGT
>Ga0209573_1005000_pt1 | contig 12457 bp, 14 predicted proteins | sample TNRBio252014_DNA_FD_185870 | JGI IMG/M metagenome (GOLD analysis project Ga0209573, IMG submission 185870) | Wastewater treatment Type I Accumulibacter community from EBPR Bioreactor in Madison, WI, USA - TNR Reactor_6/25/2014_ DNA (SPAdes)... | ecosystem: Engineered > Bioreactor > EBPR >...
ATTACAGGAATTTTTTTATTTATCAGCTTTTCAATATCGCGCAAGTATGCTTTTTCCTCGGCATCGCAAAAAGAAATAGCTGTGCCTTTAGCTCCTGCCCTACCCGTTCTACCAATGCGGTGCACATAAGTTTCGGGCACATTGGGCATATCAAAATTCACTACAAATTCCAGTTCATCTACATCAATACCTCGTGCGGCAATATCAGTAGCTACCAACACACGGGTGGTTTGATCTTTAAAATTGTTTAATGCCCGCTGTCTTGCATTTTGCGCTTTGTTTCCGTGAATGGCTTCGGCTTTAATGTTTGCTTTGTGCAAGATCTTCACCACTTTATCGGCACCGTGCTTGGTGCGAGTAAATACCAATGCAGTTTTAATTTCTTTATCTTTTAATACTTCTAACAACAAAGCTGTTTTTTGCCCCTTATCTACAAAGAATATATGTTGCTTAATAATCTCTGCGGTGGAAGAAACAGGTGTTACCGAAACCTTTTCGGGCTTATGCAAAATACTGCCCGAAAGTTTTACTATTTCGGGTGGCATGGTGGCCGAAAAGAAAAGCGTTTGCTTCTTTTTGGGCAACACAGCCAGTAGCCTTTTTATATCGTGTATAAAACCCATGTCCAACATTCTGTCGGCTTCATCCAACACAAATATTTCTACATCGCGTAAAGAAACATGTCCTTGCTGCATCAGGTCGAGCAGCCTGCCGGGGGTTGCAATCAAAACGTCAATACCACTGCGAATTGCAGCTACCTGCGGGCTTTGCCCTACGCCACCAAACACAACAGCGTTTTTTATTCCCGTGTGTCTGCCATAAGCAGTAAAACTTTCGGCTATTTGAATGGCTAACTCGCGTGTGGGCGTTACAACCAGCGAGCGTATTTTCCTCTTATTGCCATATACTTTTTCGGCACTCAGCAATTGCAAAACCGGAATGGCAAATGCAGCAGTTTTTCCGGTACCTGTTTGCGCACAGCCCAATAAATCGCTGCCTTGCAATACTATTGGTATAGCTTGAGCTTGAATGGGTGTAGGTGTGGTGTAGCCTTCTTCTTTCAAGGCTTGTAAAATTGGCTCTATTATATCTAACGACTCAAACTGCATAATTGGTTTTAATATGTATAACAAACAAAATACACCCAAAAATCAGCGTGTAGTTTTCATGTTTAATTCAAACAAAAAATAAGGAAAAGCAGCGCTCAACTACTACTTGCGTTCTAATTCTTTCAAACGCTTTTCTACAAAAAAGAGAAAAGCAATAATGCCAACTAAGATAATAGCCAACACACCGGTTACTACATAAATTTTTTGGTTGCTGCGCATAAAAGCATCTACATTTTGCGCAAACAATCCATTGCACAAAACAAGCATCAACAAAAGCGAAAAATACTTTCTCATAAGTTCTTTATTTCAATGTTTTTTATTCTTACAATAATTGATGTAAACCATAAGCCCAAAAGAATCCAAGCTATTACTGCCGGATAAAATACCATGCGCAAAATGCTATCTAAATCGTATTTGCTAAATGCCGGATTACCCGATTGCCCGGGGTGCAAAGAATCGGTGTCGGGCAGGCGAGGAATGATAAAAATGAACAGGATAAAAATTACCACTGCAAAAATGTTGTACACTGCCGAAACTCTACCGCGTTTAATTTCATCGGTAATAGAACCGCGCAAAATAATATAAGCCACATATATCATTACACCCACGGCAGCACCATTCAGCTTAGGGTCGTTGGGCCAAGGGTCGCCCCAAGTAAAGGTAGCCCACATCATTCCGGTAAACAGACCCATAGCACCAAAAAACAATGCCACTATCACAAATGCAGAAGCAATTGTATCGTGTACCACATTGCCCGATTTTAAGTGCATAACACTAAACACGCTCGAAAGAATCACCATCATCAACATGGCAAACCACATGGGTACGTGGTAAAATGTATTGCGGATACTTTCGTACAAAATTTCGCGAAATGGAAATGCAAACACATTGGCTTGATTGCGGTTTACTTCTACTTTACAGCCTGTAACTTTTGCTTCGAGTGTAGAGTCAATTTCTATTGCGCTGCCTTTTAAAAGCGTAAGCGCTTCGCGCAGCGATATAGTGCCATCATCGTCATTATTCAACACTACATCATAGTTGTTATCACTTATTCTACTTGCAACGGCCGATGGAATACCGAAAGAAACCTGCACCTCATCGGTAGAAATTACTTTGGAGCTTACACTACAAAAATACTCTTGCCCTGCTTTGAACCACACTTGAGTGTTATTGTTGGCGCTAAAATTTGTGTTGTATCCTTTTATACTAAAAGTATAAACCGAATCGGTCTTGAACACAAAAGGCTGAATAGAAGTTATGCCCGGTCCCAGCGGAATCAACATACCGGCAAGTAAAATATAAAGTAGCAAGCCGGCACAGAGCCATTTCCACCATTGTTGTTTGAAGAAGTTTATCATCGTTTAAATAGAAATCAATCGCGCCAAAGATATGGGAACAACACCAATGCAAGGGCAGCAATTATTACATCAAATGCGAGTAGAAGAAAAAGATTTTGAATTGCCTGCTCCGAAGCAGCAGTTTCAATACTTGCTACCGATAGTTTTGAAATGAATATCAGTAACGGAATTACCAGTGGCATACCTAATATTGCAAGCAACGAAGCATTGTTTTTAGACCCCGAAGCCACAGCACCAACCGTTGTAAACACAAAGGCATAACCGCAGCTTCCGGCAATGGCGGTGGTAATAAACAATAAATAATCGGTTAATTGAAAGCCTACCAACACAGCAAAGGTTACAAAAGCTACCAGCGTTAAGAAAATGGAGAGTAGAAAGTTGTAAATCAACTTAGCGGTAATAACATCTGTTGGCGCGGCAAGCCACATGTAATAGTACTTTCGCCCCTCGGGTTCTTGATGCAATGCATTGGCAATAGCATTTACAGCACTAAAAAGCAATATCAACCAAAACAGCGCAATGGCACTTTCGGCCGATATGTTTTTTGCGCCAGAATACTGCACCATAAACTTTACCACCAAAATACACGACAGTTCATATACCAACAAACCCGCCAATGCATATTTGTTGCGCCATTCGCGCAGTAGCTCTAAGTGTAAAAGCGATAAAATCTTGTTGCTCAATTGTTTTTCTATTGACGCGCCAAAGGTGTTTTACATAATCGGTAAAAAGAAATTTTTTGTTAGTGCGGAAAAAAATAACCGACACATTCTATAACATTTGTTCTACTTCCAAAAATTCCGCCATTCTTACCCAAACCACTTTTTAACCAAAAGCATAACACACATTTGCAGCACATCAAAAAACATAAACAAATGAAAAAGAAAGTACTAATTGTTGCGGCATTTGTTGCCACCCTTGCAACTGTTTCTTCGTGCAAAAAAACTACTACAACACCAACCCCACCCAACAATGCGGCTCCAACAGTAACCGCTCCAAGCGATGCCGATGGAGCATTTGTGTTGGTTAACACCATCACTTACAACATTACAACGGCTCCAATAATTGGCACAATAGTATCAAAAATAGAACTGGGCACAGCCGCTGCATGGCTTGGCGCACCCAATGCTTTTGTAGATGCCGGAGCAATAAAATGTCAAGACTCGCTACTAACCAAGCAAGCTAACAATGCTTATGTATTTGTACCAAACTCATTGACAGGTATAAACAAAAGCAGCAACACTAAATGGGATGTTGCTGGAGCCGGCTCCGTTACTGGTTTTTCTTTCACACACTCAGCATCATTTCCATCGGTTGATAGCATTGAAAACGCTGTTGATGTAAACACAGCAAACGATTTCACACTTTCATCTAAAGGCTTTGTAAGCAATAGCGACTCAGTTATTTTTGTAGTATCGGGGCCAAACGGTTCGGTGCAAAAAATAAAACCATCAAATACTAAATCATGCACATTTACCGCCAGCGAAATGAGCACAGTTGGCACGGGCAATAACTCGGGCTTATTGCAAATTGCACCATATCGCTTAACCTCCAGCACACTAAACGGCAAGAAATACTACTTTGTAAAAGAAACATGCGTTTCAAAATTTGTGAATTTGAAGTAACATCTGTAAGCACATACGCACACCCCTAACGCGAAGCAACTGCTTCGCGTTTTTTATTTGGCAAATGTTTGCGGTGTTTTACCTTTGGCTATCTAAAGAGTGATGAAAAAGAAAAAGAAAAACAATCAGCAAAACGGTGTAGATGCTAATGTTTTGCGAATGTACTTGATGGGGGCAGCTAATCCGGCACACAGCAACAAGCAGTTTTCGCAAGCTGCCGATGTAGTAGATTTACATCTTGAAAAAGAGATAATTTCGAAACAAAATATTGATGCCACCAACGCACTTTTTCTGCAATTGGAACAAGTAGAAAGAAGTATTGACGCTGCCGTTGCCTCGCATAAAATGGAGCTTCGCGTGATACACGGAATTGGCACGGGAAAATTAAAATCTGAAATTCATAAAATGCTTGCCAAACACCCGCAGGTGGTAAGTTTTGAAAACGACCACCACATCCGTTATGGTTGGGGCAGCACTTTAATAAAGTTGTTTTAAAAAAGCGAAACGAAAAACGACAATTCAATTCAAATAGAAATAACGGTTTATGCCATTGCTTCTATTAAATCAAACTCTGTGATAATACTCCAATCGCCAGTGTTTGTTTTTACCATTACCGCGTTGTTTGCTTTTGATATTAACTTCGATACTTCCACTGCCGATGCATTTAACGAAACTATTGGAAATGCTTTACCCATCACGCTTTTCACTTCACTATCGCGGAAATATGGATTTTCCATCAGTAAATGTAGTATCATGTTTTCGGTAATGCTGCCTACCACTTCTCCATTTTCTACTACTGGCAATTGCGTTAAACTCAATTCTTTCATTTTTTGAAAAGCCTGCGCTACAGTTTCGGTGGTAGTGGCAAATACCAATTCCTTTATCTGCTTTCTATCTACAATTGATTTTGCTGTAACTGGTTCATCTTTTAAAAATCCTCTATCGCGCATCCAATCGTCATTATAAACTTTATTGATGTAACGACTGCCGTGGTCGTGCAATATCACCACTACAACATCGCCATCTTTAAACTCATCGGCTAACTGTAAAACGCCTTGAACGGCAGCACCTGCGCTGTATCCACCCAAAATACCTTCTTCGCGGGCCAATCTGCGGCACATCAATGCAGCATCTTTATCGCTTACTTGTTCTACTTGGTCTATTACATTAAAATCGAAGTTTCCCGGTACAATATCCTGCCCTATTCCTTCTATTAAATAAGGATAAGCCTCGTTCAAGTCCTTTTCGCCAGTTTCTTTATACTTTTTAAGAATAGAACCGTAAGCATCAATTCCTATCACCTTTACATTCGGGTTCTTCTCTTTTAAAAATTGTGCGGTGCCGGTAACAGTTCCACCCGTGCCAATGGTGGTAATGTAATGCGTGATTTTACCATCTGTTTGTTCCCAAATTTCGGGCCCCGTTGTTTTGTAATGCGCATTGCGATTATCTAAATTCTCATATTGGTTCACGAAATACGAGTTGGGAATTTCCTCGGCCAACCGTTCGGCAACCATGTGGTAATTGCGCGAATCGTGGTGATCGACATTGGTGGGGCATACAATTACTTCGGCTCCCACTGCGCGAAGCATATCTATCTTTTCTTTCGATTGCTTATCGGTGGTTGTAAAAATACATTTGTAACCTTTTACTGCTGCTGCAAGTGCCAACCCCATTCCGGTGTTGCCCGATGTGCATTCAATAATGGTACCGCCTTTTTTCAGCTGCCCTTGCTTTTCGGCTTCTTCTACCATATTTATTCCAATACGATCTTTAATGCTATTGCCAGGGTTGAAGTATTCTACCTTTAATAATACATTGCCTTTTAGTAATCCTTTGCCTATTTTGTTCATACGCACCAATGGCGTGTTGCCAATGGTATCTAAAATACTATCGAATATTTGCATGGCACGAAACTAATATTTTGGTACACTTAGTATTTCAAAAATTTACTATTTAGGTTTACACTCAATTCATTATTGACGTTTTATGAAAAAACTTTTCGCTTCCACATTCTCCGAATCGCGCAAATCTAAAATGATGCGCTATGCCTTTAACTTTTGGCCATGTATTTGGTGTACCGGCAGTAAAGTAACGTTTGTGGCAGGTAATTTTAGAGAACTGCACGTTCAGCTATCGCTAAATTGGCGCACACGCAATCGGGTTGGAACTGTTTATGGCGGCAGCATTTACAGCAGTGTTGACCCGTACTTCATGTTGTTGTTGATGGAAATTCTTGGAAAAAACTATGTGGTGTGGGATAAGGCGGCTTCTTTTAAATTCATCCGCCCCATTAGCGGTAAAGTAAAATGTCGATTTCTCATTGCCGATGATGACCTTGAAAAAATAGTGGCTACTGTAGCAGAAAAAAACGAATTCACTTTTGAATTTCCATTGCAATACGAAGATGAAAATGGACAAGTGTTTGCAGTTTTCAATAAATCTATTTACGTAGCTGATAAAGCGTTTTACAAATCAAAACTTGCTAATCGCGCACAATAAAAAAAGGCAGCCCTTTTAGGAACTGCCTTAATCTGAACAAGTCTGAAAAACTTTAGAGAGGTTATTTGATTGGTGTTACTTTTTCAATAGTAATACCATTCGCAGATACAGACAGGAAACCGCTTGCTGAAGGCAGTTGATTAAAAAAGTCTTTATAAGTATTGCCCAAAATAGTGTAACCACCGGTAGTTAAATCGTAAAACAAATTGTTTGTAAGATTCACATTAGTACCAGTAGATGCATTTTTGTAATACGCTTGATTATCGGTTTGCTTGCTATCTATTGTCAATTTTACACGATTGAAGTTAATCAATTGGTTATCGGTAGCGCCATTCAAATAAACGCCATATAAAGCATCTTTGCCACCAACCGAAATCGAATTACCATTGATGTTAGAAAAACTGCTCGCGCTTCCAGAGCAATCATTTAAAAAAATACCATAACGACCATTGGCAGCGTTGATAATATTATTGGTAATAACAGCAGTGCTGTTGCACTTATCTAAATCCATTGCTTTGTATTCGCTAAAGTTCGACATGGTGCTTATCACATTGCTTGCCAATACTGGCGATGTTTCGTTAGAAAGTTTGATACCGCCTTCGTGTTGATTAAAAAACAATGATGCCGAAACCATGGTACGCACCGCAGATGCTGCCGAAGACTTATACAAACCATAACTACCGTTGTTAAATTCGGTATCATCAAATGTGTAAGAGTTTTTTGCGCCTGTAGGGTTGCAATAAACCACAGCATTGTTAGCACCTGTGCGAGCCCCCTCAACACCATTTAGTTTAGCTCCTTTAAAAGAAATTCCGTTGGCATCGCCTTCAATACGCACAACATTTCCGTAGGTAGAAGCACTATTTTCGAGCGTAATATTTTCGAATGCAATAAATGAAGCCGCATTAAGCAATACTATGTAATCGGCACCATCGGCAGGTGTTTCAATCACCACGTCATCCGAATTTCCTGTTTTTGACTCAAAAGTTACAACGTTCATCGCATTTGTACCTTTAATATTGCCTATGGTAAGTTTTTCTTTATAGTTTCCTTTTTCCAGCATCAGCCAAACCGGGCCCGAAACTCCATTTTCCTGCAAGGTTTTCACCGCTGCGTTTACCGATTTAAAATCTCCATTATTGCCAATGGTGTATTCTCCATTTAGCGGGTCGGCAACAATTGCTCCTGTAGAAAGTAGAACTGAGGCAAGGGTAGTAGAAAGTAGATGAGTTATACGCATAAAAAATATTTTTCTTGTTTTTTGAAACCTTTTTTGATTGGGTTCGTATATGATTACAGCCTGCAAAATACGTGTGTCTAATTGATTTGTCAATAGTATTCTCCAATTTTATTTTCCTGCACTTATTATTTTAGTATGTTTTTGACAATTTGTATTGTTTTTGTATGTTCGCGCTCCAAATTTTTTTAAAAAGGAATAGTTATGAAAGAAGGAATTCATCCAACAAGTTATCGCACAGTAGTATTTAAAGATATTTCTATTGATAAATCATGGTTAGGCAAAAGCTGCGCCAACTCAAAAGAAAACACCACTTGGGAAGACGGCAACGAATATCCGTTAATCAAGTTAGAGATTTCTAGCGAAAGCCATCCATTTTACACCGGCAAAATGAAATTTGTGGATTCAGCAGGTCGTATCGATCGTTTCAAAAAGAAATACGCGAAATAATTCGCTGTTTTTTTTATTGGCTTAACCGTTGCAACAATTCATTGCCTTGGTTTGCCAGTATTGCATCAGATAAAAATTTAATGCCTTTCAGTTCTTGGAAGGCATTTTTGTTTTCTGCGATTACCTCTGCAATCAAACCATCTTTTATCACAACTTCCATCCCCTCCAGCTTCAAAATGCTTTCGGGCGAGCGCCCAAACCTCCATTCATAAGTTGCGTATTTACTTTGTGCAAGGTGCAAAACTTCCTTCCAATCTACCTCCGAAAGCGCATACTCATTTTTGCATAAAGCATTGATTAAATATGATTTAAGCTCACTAACATCAACAATAGATTTAGAACACTCTGAAACATTAGCAACGCTGCTGCGCACAGAGCTAACTGCCTTTGTTTGCACTTCAAAAGAGTTTTGCTTCAGCGCATTGCGCAGGTTTTCAAGATTTGAATTCACCAAAATAGTACCATGACTAATGATGTTTTTTCTATTGGTGAACTGTGCGTTACCCGAAATTTTCTTGCCATTTGCAATTATATCGTTGCGTTGATTGAACTCGGCAGGCACACCCAAAGCATTCAACACATCTTTTATTGGTGAATTAAACAAAGCATAATTGTTCAGTTTACGCTCATCAAACTTTGTGATGGTAGCAAAGTTTAAGTTGCCTTCATCATGATAAACAGCCCCCCCGCCACTAACCCTGCGCACAACAGCATCTGACTGATTCAACAAAAAAGAGATATTTATCTCTTTAAATACACTTTGGTTTTTTCCAACAACCACACATGGTCGATTGGTGTAGAGCAACAATAAATCATCGGCTTCGCAATCGGCATTTCGCACAAGCCACTCTTCTAAAGCAGCATGTTGAAACGGGGTAAGCGGAAAAGGCAAGTGAACTAAACGCATGAATAAATTGAAACATCCAAATGTAAAGGCTTTCACCATGTAGCAACTTATTTCATTCAAAAAAAAACAAAACAACTTTGCTGCTTGGTTTCATAAACTACCTTTGGCGCACAAATGAACACAGCACAACAATTTGACGAGCAAATAGCCAATTGCCGCAATATTTTTGAAAAGAAAACTCAAGATTACGGCACATCGTGGCGAGTAATGCGCCCCAAAAGCCTTACCGACCAATTGTTTATAAAAGCACAACGAATTCAAACCATTGAAGAAGCCGAAACAACAATGGTGAATGAAGGAGTGGAACCGGAATTTATTGGCTTGGTGAATTATGCCATCATTGGCTTGATTCAACTATCATTAAAACATGATAAAAACATTGCCTTATCGCAAAAAGAAGCCTTAAAACTTTATGACAAAGAAGTGAAAGCAATAAAAAAATTGATGCTTGCCAAAAACCACGACTATGGCGAAGCATGGCGCGATATGCGAATCAGTTCTTTTACCGACCTAATACTTATGAAGCTGTTGCGTATTAAACAAATTGAAAGCAACAGCGGCAAAACTATCATCAGCGAAGGTATTGATGCCGGCTACAGCGATATTGTAAACTACGCAGTTTTTGCATTGATAAAACTTAACTACAAAACTGAGCTATGAGAAGGCGCAAAGCGCATACCTTACATCTCGCAGCATGAAAAGAAAACAATCAATAATAAATAATTAATCAAATGAACATTTACTCTCTTTTTGGATTGATTGGTGCTATTGCGCTTGGCTTGTATGCATTACGCTTTCTGCTAAAAAAGCCGCAAAATCTACTTTATGGTTATGCTCAGTTTTTTGTGGGCACCTTGTTTATCTTTTCGGGCGCAGTAAAAGCAATTGACCCCTTGGGAACCAGCTATAAAATGCACGATTACTTCGCTGCATTCAGCCAAATAGGCTTGGCGGGTTTGTGGAACTTTTTTAGCGATTTCAGCACGCCACTTGCAGTGTTTATGATTGTGTTTGAAATAGTATTGGGCGTGGCAATATTGATAGGCTGGAAACCCAAACTTACACTTTGGCTAAGTTTATTGATGTTGCTGTTCTTTACGGCACTTACCGGCTTTACATACCTAAACGGTTACGACTGGAAAGCATTTATGAGTGGCGGCAAACTGGTGTTTGACGAAAAAAACATGAAAGTAACAGACTGTGGTTGCTTTGGCGATTTTGTAAAACTGAAACCCTGGGTTTCTTTTTATAAAGACATTTTTTTAGACGTAGTAATTGTGCTACTGATGCTTGGAGCAAGTAAAATAGAGCCTTTATTTACAAGTTCATTACGCAATGTATTGACGGGTGGCAGCGTAGTTTGTACATGGCTTTTCTGCATTTATAGTTATGTATGGAATTTACCTTTGGTAGATTTCCGCCCATACAAACCGGGCAATAACATCAGGGAAGCGCGCAAAGAAAAAGTACCAGCCAAAACTGAGTTTGTATTTATCTATAAAAACAAAAAAACTGGCGAACAGAAAGAGTTTGGTATGGCTGAACTTACCAAACTAAACTACGAAGAATGGGAGTATAAAGATAGAATTGATAAAGTATTGGATCCTGGCATTCCTGCTATAATTACAAACCTTTATATCAGCAATGAACATAAAGAAGATATTACCAATGAATTGCTGGAAGACAAAAACTACTCGTTGATGGTGGTGGCTTATAAACTTGCTAAAACAGACACAAAAGCATTTGAAGCATTAAACAAAATTGCGGCCGGTGCCGATAAAGCAGGCTTACATTTTTATGCCGTTACCTCTGGCGATTTGCCTATAGAGGAATTTCGCCATAAACATCAAACGGCATATCCATTTTATACAGCAGACGAAACACCGCTAAAAACAATTATTCGCTCCAACCCGGGTTTAGTATTGTTTAAAGATGGCGTAGTTATTGATATGTGGCATCACAGACATTTGCCAACATACGAAGAATTAAACACTAAGTATTTTAATAAAAAATAGCCGCGATTGTGTTATGCGGCATTTATATCTAAAGCAGAATAATAAACAATTTAGCAGTTTATCTTTATTCGATGTACTTTTCAAATGGTTTTACAAACTTCTTAATCATATCGTCAGCTCGTTTTTGAGCTTGTGTTACAAAATGCTTCAAGTATGATTTCGCCCAGTTTTTCATAGTTCCATTAAATGACTGCTCTAAGTCCCGAACGTGAAATTGAATTTGCATCGCTGCTGCCCAGTTTATGTATAGTTCGCTTGGATTTGTCTTAAACAAACAAGCGAAGTGTGTGTCGTTACAAACTAATTTTTCATTTTAAGCAACCAATCAATCTCAAAAAATTGATGGTAAAACTATTGAACTCCTTATTGTCAAGCATTCTGGCACACACTTGCGCCAATTTAAAAGCTGATATAATATTGGGAGGCTGAGCAGACTTTGACACATTTCTTGTTTTTATATCTATGATTTCATAGAAGCCATTTTTCACAACCAAAATATCTGCTGTGTCATTTTGCTTTTCGTCAAATGGATTTTCAACACTCCACTTATCGGTTGCATTTTTTCCGCGACTTAGCAAAAACAAAACAGTGGGTGAATTAAACAAGGCTTGTCGCACTTCAAAACCAATTACAGTAGGATTTTTGCTAAACAAATCATTCAAATATTCATATTGGCGAAATGTGTTCTTCGGAAACTGTTTTTTGATTTCGGTGTAAACATGTTTATCAAATGGTTCTCCAGCAGCATTGCCAGAAATTGTTCCTGATAGCGGCTTCGGAACGAAAGTTCCTTTAATGCTTTTTGCTAACTTGTTATAATTAACGTTCATTACTTGGTTTCAAAAGTTGTTCAAACAAAGCATTTATTTTATCAAGCAGTTTTCTGTCTTTGTTTTTGAGAAATTGTTGTGTAGAGTCGGTAATAGATTTGTGGAGTACAATCTCGTTAGTGTTCTTCCAATCAATTTTCCTAAAAGGAATACTTGCAATTGGCTTTTCGGAAAACTCAACTATGTTTCCTTTTACAATACCATTACACTTTAACCAATCAAAAATTACCGATTGGTTGAGATAAGCTAAAATATATTCAATACTTTCTTTGGTTTCGGGTTTTGTAAAAATTGCAGTAACATCTTGGCGGATTCAAGTTTCTAATGCAACGCTTTAGCGAATATAAAAAAATGGAAACTCTTTATTTGTTTTAAAGAATGATGTTAGTTTTTCTGATTATAAATGAGGGGAGGTTTTATGCTC
>Ga0209573_1005001_pt1 | contig 12451 bp, 8 predicted proteins | sample TNRBio252014_DNA_FD_185870 | JGI IMG/M metagenome (GOLD analysis project Ga0209573, IMG submission 185870) | Wastewater treatment Type I Accumulibacter community from EBPR Bioreactor in Madison, WI, USA - TNR Reactor_6/25/2014_ DNA (SPAdes)... | ecosystem: Engineered > Bioreactor > EBPR >...
GTTTATTACCAAGACTGGTATATTCAGTTGTTTCAAACTGACCATTCTGGTTATAATCTATCCATACACACACTCCTTCTGTCCATGTCGCAGGCGCATCTACCGTAATCGGGTTAGCTGCACCTGAATACACTGTTGGTGCCGCTACCGTTGTAGTATAATTTGAATAGCCTGCGGGTGGTCCGGTACCACAAGTGGATGCATTATCCAGTGTACTGATACGTACCCTTGTAATCACATCATCATCCGTACAATCTGATGCAGGGGGTGTGCAATAACAAGCCGAAGGCAATGCCATATTTACCTGTAATGGGGTTGAAGTACCCTGATTGGCACCACAGTTTACATTGCAACGGTAATAAGTGGCCGCAGTCTGGTTGGTGGTTAAAGTTGCATTTGTTGCACCGGTGATATTTGCCCAAGTGGTACCATCAGGTGATGATTGCCACTGGTAAGTAACACCTGATCCGGGTGTAGCAAGCGATAATGTAAAGTTCACACCAGGGCAAACAGGGTTAACTGAGCTATTGGTTGCCCCGGGTGCCGGAGTACCGGTACAAGGAGCTACTGCTGTATAAACAACATTATCAACACCTATATAATCCGAATTCGCACCTGAAGGGCCTCCGCTGGTTACAAAATAGCGGAAAGCCAGGCGGCCTGATGTTGGAGCTGGAACACCGCTAATCGTTACGGTATACTGTGTCCATGCATTGGGATAACCCGTTGTAGTTAATGTTGGATTGATATCCAGCAATAGTGTTGTAAAATCGCCTACATCATTTGCCGTTGTTCCTGCGTTTGTGCTGGCACCATTCAGGCTCATCCTCACCTGTAACCTGTCAGGAAAGGCAGGAGAAGGAACAGTTCTGGTATAAAATGTGAAAACATCTCCATTCTTTATGGAAATGTTTGGCATGAATAACCAGTTACTGATTGTGTTGTTTCCGGCAACACTGTTGAAATTACAAGCCGCATATGATGTAGCAGCTCCATTCTGTGCGGGGAAAACCCCTGAGTTTCCCTGGAACCATAATGGGTTGGTCCCGGCGGGTGTACTAAGATTTTGCTGTGCCCAGCCCGTTGGAAGAGGGGACATAACCGCAAAATCTTCACTGTAAAGCACCTGGGAGTAAGAAGCCTTAACAAAAGTGAATAATATCACTACCGTTAAGAGAGCTTTTACAAACAGGCGGCTTAAACTTTTTTGCGTAAAATTTAATTGCATAGTCCTGATTTTAATTATTAAAACATTTACCGTTTGCCAGACCGGCGCCGGTGATTATTTGCAGAAAAGAAAGAAATGAGGATATTGAAATGAGGTGTAAAGATTTACTCATAGCAATTTTTTGGTTTCGTAAAGATATGTTAACCAAAATAAAATACCCGCAGAAGCGGGTATTTTATTTTATGAATTGACACTATTAGAAAAAATCACCATTTATCAACCTCTTCAGTACTTGCACCCGGAGTAGTATTGGTTTCTGCAACCGGATCAGGTATGGGATTGCTTACCACAACTGGTGCAGCTTCAGCTTCATGATTTGCTTCTGCGGCAGCAGGATTGTACTCGTCAGCATTTTCATCATGATTAAAAGCATCGAAGTCAAAATCAGGCATCAATTCTGTTTTTACATAATCAACAGCCTCACCCAATGCCTTAATGAATTTATTGAAGTCCTCTTTATAAAGGAAAACTTTGTGACGATCATAACCATTGTCATCAAATCTTTTCCGGCTCTCGGTAATGGTCAGGTAATAATCATTTCCCCGTGTAGCTCTTACATCAAAAAAGTAAGTTCTCCTCTTTCCTGCACGGATGCGCTTACTGTAGATACTCTCCATTTTCTTGTCGTTATTCTCGTACGCCACTGTATAAGTTTTTAGCAGTTAATGAATTACTTTGGTTTTGGAAGTTACAAATATATAGATGTTTTCGAAACGGCCAAATTGACTATTATTTCTTTAACGGGGAAGCCTTAAATCCACCCACCTAGTTTGCCGCCTTGTCCTGCTGTTGCTGCTTCTTGTACAATGTTGCATAGTATCCTTCCTGCCGGAGAAGCTGTTCATGGGTCCCTTGTTCTATAATCCTGCCATCCTCCAGTACAATTACCTTATCAAAACTCAACATCGAAAAAATCCGATGGGTAATAATAATAGCTGTTTTTTCCAGCAGGTATTCATTGAGACTCGTAAGTATTTCCCGCTCGGTCCTGGCATCAACTGCACTTAAGCAATCATCAAATACCACAATACCAGGATCTTTTATTAATGCCCGTGCAATCGAGATCCGTTGCTTCTGCCCGCCACTCAGCGTCACTCCTCTCTCTCCTATCATAGTGTCATATTGCTGTGAAAACCCAGCAATTTCCTTTTCTACACTTGCTTTAACTGCAGCTTTTTCCACATCTGATCTGGTAAAATGATTCATGCCAAATCCAATATTATTCTCTATCGTTTCGCTGAAAAGAAAGACATCCTGTGGCACATAACTTATTTGTTCCCTAAGAAGGGACAGATCTATCTGCCTGATATTACTGCCATCAATTTCTATTGACCCCTCTGACACATCATACATCCTGAGTAATAATTGAGCAACAGTCGATTTTCCACTTCCCGTCCGACCCACAATAGCGACTTTTTCACCTTTCTTTATTTCCAGGCTAAAATCCTTCAAAGCATGTATACCGGTATGAGGATAAACAAAATTTACCTTATTAAATTTTATATTGCCATCCAGTGAGGTTTTAACCAAAAGGGGCTGATTACTAATTGCCGGTTTGATATCAAGAAATTCATTGATCCTTTTCTGCGAGGCTGCTGCTCTTTGGATCATACTTGCCGTAAGGCCTATAGCACTTACAGGAAATGTCAGCATATTTATATACATGACAAACTCGACAATAGTATTAATTCCTACATTATGCCCCCCCCTTATGTAATACAAGCCTCCTATCATTATAGTAAGTAAGGTGCTTAGTCCTATCAGTAAAGTGATAGAGGGGAAATAGATAGCTTCTACCTTTACCAGCCCCAACACATTTTTCTTAAATTCTTCTGCATTACGGGTAAAAAAGCCAAGCATTGCCTTTTCCTGAACGAATGATTTTATGACCCGGATACCTGAATAAGATTCCTGTGCATTGGTGGTAAGATGAGATAACGATTCCTGTATTTTTTCGCTCCTCTTATGAATAGTATTATTCACCAGATAAATGGTAACAGCCAGAACAGGAAGCGGGGCCAGCACATACATCGTAAGTTCGGAGTCCCTTTTAAGCATGAAAAAGACACTCAGCGAAATAACAGAAACCAGGTTTGCCAGGTACATGATAGCGGGTCCTGAAAACATTCGAACACGGCTTACGTCCTCGGCTATACGATTCATAAGATCGCCGGTACTTTGTGTTTTATAAAAAGCCGTATCCAGTCTCTGATAATGACTATAAATCTCATTCTTTTGCTCATACTCGATGTAACGGCTCATTACTATAATCGTCTGTCGCATTAGAAAAAGAAAAAATCCTCTGAGCAATGCCAGTATCAATATGACCATCCCGCATAAAGCCACCACCTTACCGATTGAAAAATCATTTCCTTCTACTGAATTAATAAATCCGTTGACCAGGCCATCGTAATCCGGTTTTTTTTCCGGCGCTTTGTAACCCGGAAGGTTTAAAGACCGCTGTACAAAATCAATTACAAAGCCAGTAACCTGGGGCGATAAAACGTTAAAATAATTGGATAAAAAAACAAACACAATACCTGCGCCAAGGCGGACACGGTATTTCCAGAAGTATTTATTCAGCGATTTGAGATGTTTCACTCAAAAAAAATTTGATGCGAAGGTAAATGAAGTGGTATTAAAGTTTGGGTTGAAATAAATGAGACCGTACATTTGCGCCGGAGAGATGGCAGAGCGGTCTAATGCGGCGGTCTTGAAAACCGTTGACCCAAAAGGTCCGGGGGTTCGAATCCCTCTCTCTCCGCATAAAAGACCTGAAATTTGTGTAGAATTTCAGGATTTCAAAAAAAATGCGAAGCTTTTGGCTTCGCATTTTTCATTTTATACACCCGGGTTTAAAACATCAAAGTCCCCTCCCGGTAGCCATTAGTTTTTTGCACTACTTTTAACTGTACTTTCTTTTTAGCAGCAAAAGACTGATCCAGCCTTTGTTTAATTCCTTCGTACATGCTCATTGGGTAAAAAACCGCTACTGTTCCATCAATTGATGCAGCAGCATAGGGTATACTTTCCCCCGTTGAATAAAATATAAGCTGGTAAATCCCTTTAACATTTGACGGCGTAGAAAGATTCAATGTAATCCGTAAAGAATGCTTGTAACTTGATGAAGAACCGTCTGCGGTATTTGAAGCAGAAAATGAAGCATTACTTGTACCAACTATATCAATTACTTCCGTTTTATCCTCTGTCACATTTTGTATCTTAAATAAACGCTTTAATAACCTGCCATCATCTGCTTGTATTACATTAGGATCAGAATCTGCTTTTTGAGCCAGGGAAGAAAAAGAAAAAAAGAGCAGCCCTGCTAAGGAAAGAACAACATACTTTTTCATGGTAATCTATTTGTGATTTATTTTTAAAATGGCAGTAAAGTTATATAAAAAATACCGGCTGCAGGTATTGATCCGACAATGAAAAGCAAATTATCACCAAAACAGCTATTGCCTGTTTACTATTACCTTACTTTCTAAGAGAGTTTTGCGGGGAATACCCGCATCCATATTACCCGAAGTAATAATTTGCAACAAAACCCGGGTCGCTTTTTCTGCCTGCTGGTATGGAAATTGTTCTACAGATGCAATTGGAGGGTTATCCATATAACTGGTAACCGGGAGATTGGCATAGCTGACAAAAACTATATCCTTATTCACCTTTAGTCCCTTGCTTTTTGTGTATTTAATTGCATCCAGAGCCACATAGTCATTAAAAGCCATTACGGCATCGGGACGGTTTTTCAATGCTAATAATTTATGCATAGCATCATTTGTCTTTGCACTACTCAAATCGGTCGTAACCACAAGGGATGTATCAGGTTTAATATTATGTTTTTTCAACCCTTCGTAATAGCCGCTTAATCGCTGCCCTGAGTGAACAATTGCGTCAGGTCCCTTAATAAAACCAATTCTTTTATGCCCTTTACTAACGAGCCAGTCCACTAATTCAACAGAACTGTTATGCAGGTTACATGAAACACTAAATGTATCCTTATTATCCGGAACCCTGTCAAAAAAAACAATGGGAATATTATACTTCTTAAGTTGCTCAAAATGTTCGTATGATCTTGTAGTCTTTGCCAGCGATACGACCAATCCATCCACCCTATGCCGGCGCATAGTATCAACAATCTGTGCTTCTCTTTCCGTATTATCATGTGACTGACCGATCAATACTGTATATCTATTTTCTGTTGCCACATCTTCAATCCCATTAATAGCAATGGAGAAGAACTCTTCACCTAAACTGGGAAGAATAACACCCAATGTCATTGTTTTTCCTTGTTTAAAAGAAATAGCTGCCTGGTTAGGTTCATAATGGAGTTCTTCAGCCAGTTTTTGAACCTGCATTTTTGTGCGAAGACCAATGCTTGGATGATTATGCAATGCCCTTGACACAGTTGAAATGGACACATTCAGCCGTTGCGCAATTTCTTTTATCGTAGTGGGTTTTTGATCCATTCAGGAGTTACTTACTGCAATTACAATACAAGGTATAAAAAGGAAATGATTTTCCCGTTCATGTTTTACATACAATACCCATGGATCATAAAGTCATATAAAATAGTTTTGGCAAGGGTCAATTCTTTTCGTAAATTTCATCGGAAAAAATGCTATATGAATACAGTTTCTTCTGTCTTGAATCGTAAAAATTTTAACCCTGTCACTGTTTCGCCCGACACAACAGTGATCGAAGCTTTGCAAATAATGGCAGAGAAAAATATTGGCTCATTAGTGGTAATGCAGGGTAATAATTACATGGGCATTGTTACAGAGAGAGATTATTCAAGAAAAGTAATCCTGAAGGGAAAAAATTCTGCTGAAACAAAAGTCTCAGACATCATGTCTACAGATCTGCCTTCAATTAGCCCTTCAGACAAAATTGAACATTGCATGGAGCTGATGACCACTAAAAATATCCGTTATATGCCTGTATTTGACAATAATAAACTTACCGGCATTATTTCTATGAGTGACGTGGTAAAAGAGACGATCCTGTCACAAAAGGAAACTATCAATCAATTACAGAGTTACATCCAAAGCTGACTTACACACTCATTAAATACACAGCGAAACCCCGTAAGGTTTCGCTTTTTTAATTTGCTTCCTCTCTTTTTTCTTTTACTACTACCAGGTCTTTTACATCCACCTGCATTGGGAGTAATCCAATTTTCACCACCGCCCTTTTACCTCTGAGTTCAATCACTTCCCCTACCTGGTGATTCCTTTTCATCTTTACTTTATATCCCACTTTTATATCACCACCCACTTCACTGAATTTGGCATCAATCTTCTTCTGCATCTTGCTTACTACCTTTTTCTCATCTTTTTTAAACAATAATGCCTCCATTTGTTTTATTACCTTGCTCTTATTCTCTTCTTTTCTCCATTCAACCAATAGTTGCTTTAATTTCCGTTCCATATCCTTTAGGTAGGCAATCTTTTCCTCTGAGATCCGGTTCTGCTCTTTAAGTATTTCAATCTGCTGGCGATGCTTTTCTTTATCCATCACCAGTTGTATCTCTTTCCTGAGCCGCTCATTGTCCTTTATTGCCTGGTTCAGCGTTTTCTCTTTTTTTTCAATTACCTGCAGATCCTGTTCGGTTTGGTTCAGCAGTTTGTCAAGCCTGAACTGGTCTTCATCCACCAATTGCCTGGCCCGGTTGATGAGATTCTTATCCAACCCTATTCGTTCGGCTATAGAAAAAGTATAAGAACTTCCCGGCTTACCGATTATCAATTTATACTGAGGTTGTAAATGCTTCTCATCAAAAGCCATAGCCCCATTAATAATTCCTGCGGTCTTACCCGCCATCACCTTCAGGTTCAGGTAATGCGTCGTGACCACCCCGATAGCATGCTTTTTTACCAACTCCTGTAATATTACTTCTGCAAAAGCCCCGCCAAGATTAGGATCACTGCCACTACCTAATTCATCAATAAAGAAAAGGGTACGGCCATTGGCATTCTCCATAAAGTGTTTCATGTGCAGTAAATGGCTGCTGTAAGTGCTTAATTCAAATTCGATACTTTGTGTATCACCAATATGAATCATCAGCTGTTTAAAAATACCAAACTGTGAGGATGGATGAACAGGTACCAGTAATCCGCTTTGTACCATCATTTGTAACAGGCCAATCGTTTTTAATGTGACCGTTTTACCCCCCGCATTGGGACCGCTTATAACTAATATGCGTTTCGTATCATCCAGGGTAATAGTAACAGGAATGGTGCGTTTATTAGTCCGTTGATTATACAAATACAATAACGGGTGGTACGCTTCTATGAGATGAACAGCAGCCTTATCTGTTATTGCGGGATATTCACCATTGATATCCAAAGCCAGTTTTGCTTTTGCCTTAATAAAATCATACTCACCAACCACAGCATGATATGCCAGAAGCAAAGAAGCATATGCAGAGAGTTTTGCGGTCAGTTCCCGCAGTATACGATATACCTCTTTTCTTTCATCATTCTCCAGTTCATGTACCTGGTTATTCAGCTCAATCGTTTCCTCTGGTTCTACAAATGCCGTTTTACGACTGTCGCTTTCTCCATGTAAAATCCCCTTCACTGTTCTTTTTTGCTCCGCAAAAACTGCAACTACCCTTCTTCCACTCATGAAGCTTTCTTCAATCTCCGCCAGGTAACCTTGCTTATTTAGTTTTGCAACGATTTTTTCGAAAACCCTTCTTAATTCATTACGTTTCCTGTACAGGTTCATTCGTATATCTTTCAGCTCATTTGATGCATTATCTTTCACCTGCCCGTAATCATCCAGCACCTCATCAACCAGTTGTATAATTACTTTTTCATAATATACACCTCCTATAACTTTTGTCAGTCCGTCATAAGCTGCTCTCTTTTCAATATCGAACCAACGGAATATTTTTTCAATACTTTCTGCAAGCTTTCTTATAAACATTAATTGTTCTCCCGTCAACACGGCTCCCGGGATCGACAATAGTTTCAACTCCTTAGACAGGTTAAGTACATAATCATTTGGAAAATAAATATTGTTAGATAGCAATTGCCTGTATTCGTGACTTTGCTTCAACTCAATTTCAATAAACTCTTTCCGGGTATGAATACGGAGTTGCAGCGCTTTATTCCTGGCATGGTCTGTCTGGCAATAATTTGACAAGAGATCCTTTACCTTATTGAATTCAAGCTGGATATGTGCGGATTCAGGAAAAAGCTTCATTAATATTCTTTAATTAGAGTATACAGGATGCGAATTTCGGACTTTCACACATACTATTGATTTCCCACCGGTACAATATCCGGGCGGAGCGTCTTTTATCCCCCATTTATCCCATTCATACAATTCCTTATCTTTCGGTGCGCATTGATCATTAAAATTGTAGATCAATATTTATCCACAAACAATAATTCCATATGAAGTCAACATCACTACTTGCCGTTCTGTCATCAGGACTTATGCTGACAGCCGCTGCTCAAAACAAACCTGCTATACCTGGTCCGGGAGGTACTAACCCCGCCGCAATGGATACTTCCAAAGCAAAAAAACCGGCTGGCATTACAGACAAAGTAAAAAGCAGTAAAAAAATTGACGGCTTATTTACTTTATACCAGGATACCGCGACTGGAAGTGTGCAATTGTATGTCAAAAAAAGCCAATTGGGCAAGGAGTTCATTTATCAAAGCTTTTCTATCAGTGGCCCTACCCAGTTCTTTTTGAATCAAAGTATGCACAGAGCCACTTTCGTCTTCAAAGTGCAGAAATCATTTGACAAGCTTGAATTCTCCAGGGTGAATACTTCTTTTTACTATGATGAAAGTAACCCGGTAAGTAAAACAAAGAATGTTGACAAGCCTGAAGCAGTCTTTTTATCAGAGAAATATGTGTCAGAAGACAGTGCAGGATATTTGATAGCTGCAGATGGATTCTTCATTAGTGAAAAAATGGATCCGGTAAAACCTGCCAGCTTTCCCGGAATGCCTCCTGGCCTTTCTTTTTCACTTGGCGGATTAAATCCCACCAAATCAAAATACCATACGATCCGTTCCTTCCCTAATAATACCGACGTAGTAGTGGATATGGCATATGATAACCCCGGAGCAATTGTATCAGGCGGGCCAGATATTACCGACCCGAGATATGTGAGAGTAAGAATGCAACACAGCCTGATTGAAATGCCTTCGAATGATTTCCGCCCCCGCAGAGACGATCCCAGGGTTGGTTACTTTATGCAACAGGTAACAGATCAAACCAGTATCAGCCCTGTTCCCTATAAAGACAAGATAAACCGCTGGAATCTGCAAAAGAAAGATCCGGGTGCTGCTGTCAGTGAACCCGTAGAGCCAATTGTTTATTGGGTTGAGAATACAACACCCCTTGAGTACCGTCAGACGATTGTGGATGCAGGTTTGAAATGGAATGCTGCTTTTGAAAAAGCCGGTTTCAAAAATGCTGTGCAGATGAAGATAATGCCTGATGATGCTGATTGGGACCCTGCTGATATCCGATACAATGTGATCCGCTGGGTATCTTCTGCACAACCCAGTTATGGCGCTATCGGGCCAAGTTTTGTGAACCCAAAAACAGGGCAAATTCTGGGAGCTGATATTACTGTAGAGTGGTATAGCGGAAGCGCTACTCCTATTATAGATGAATTATTCAGTGGCCCTGCTGCTGATAACAACAAACCTGAATTCTATATTCCCGGAATGGACCATAATCATTATGCAAATTGTGTATTAGCCCAGGAATTAAAAGCACAATTAACCACGGGGATGACTGTAGCAGATGCCATGGAAGCCAGTCCTGCTGAGATCAAAGAAATGCATAAACAATTCCTATTGTACCTGATCATGCATGAAATGGGGCATACACTTGGGCTTAACCACAATATGAAAGCCAGCCAGATGCTTTCTCCGGCTGAAGTACATAATAAGGAGATTACACGTAAAATCGGGTTGATCGGCTCAGTGATGGATTATCCTGCAGTTAATATTGCCTCAGATAAAAGCAAGCAAGGGGATTATTACACAACTGTTGTTGGTCCTTACGATATCTGGGCAATCGAATATGGATATACACCTTTTTCTGCAACGGAAGAAGAAGCAGGATTGAAAAACATTCTGAGCAGAAGTACAGACCCTAAACTTACGTTTGGTAATGATGGTGATGATATGAGAGCACCCGGTAAAGCCATGGATCCAAGAGTGAATGTAAATGATATGAGCAGTGATGCTATTGCCTATGCTGAAGACAGGTTCAAGCTTGTAAATGCAGTAATGGGAAGACTTGTACAGAAATACAGTAAACCGGGACAGAGCTATGCGGAGCTCCGTTCAAGATATGGTGCTTTACAAGGACAACGTAACAGTATGATTGCTGCTGTTAGCCGTTATATCGGTGGTATTTATGTTGACCGCAGCACACCTGATCAAAATTCCGGTAACAAACCTTTTACTCCTGTGTCACTTGCCACACAGAAAAAAGCAATGGAAATATTAACTAAATATGTTTTAGCTCCCGGAGCCTTTGATGCTGATGCCCAGGTATTTCCTTACCTGCAGCCACAGCGCCGTGGATTTAACCAAAACGGCAGCGGAGATGACTACAGGATCACCGGTGTTATTTTAAATAACCAGGGTGCCGCAATAGCACATATCCTTCATCCATCTACAATGCAAAGGATCACAAACAGCCGCCTGTATGGCAATCAATACAGCGTTGCAGACGTAATGAATGACCTGCTAAAGGCCTGCTTTGATGCAGATATCAAAGGCAATGTGAATGTATATCGCCAGTACCTGCAGACTGCTTTTGTAAAACAGGCTGCTTTCATTCTCGATTCAAAATCCCAGGGGTATGATGATATCGCAAGAGCTGCTGCATTAAATACCATAAAAAAATTAAAGACACAATTAGCAGCTGCTGTTTCACTTAACGAAGAAACAAAGGCTCACCGGGGGAATTTATTATTCCTGATAAATAATGCTCTGGAACGGAAATAGTATTGGAATTGCTTAATAATAAAGCCCCCAAATATATTTGGGGGCTTTATTATTACTTTTCTCAATGCTTCACCCATTCAGGCAAAATGCATATGCCGTGATGCGTTCCTTGCTGATATAACCTGATTGAAAGACAAGAAATAATATAGATGTTAAAATAAACATAAGGACTTTCATATTAAAACTTCCTGCATCAACTCTTCGTAGGTATCATTGTTATTACTATTACTAATGTAATTTAAGCAGCCAAAAGAAAATTAATTATCCGAAATTTATAAGTGTTTTAAAAAATAAAAAATGAGACTACTTTTCACTTTCGTAATTACAGGGCTCACTACCCTTTTTTCCTGTGCTCAGAAATCCTCGCCAACAGACAAAATAAAAAAAGACAATACTACTATGACAGCCCAGCCTAATACCGCTATTGCGACTTTTGCCAACGGATGCTTTTGGTGTACCGAAGCAATTTTTGAAGAACTGGATGGAGTAATCAGTGCCGTTTCAGGCTATACAGGCGGGCAAACCAAAAACCCTACCTACAAAGAAGTTTGCTCCGGGGAAACGGGGCATGCGGAATGCTTGCGAATCACATACGATACGACTAAAATAACTTTTGATGAGCTGCTGGAAGTTTTCTGGCAAACACATGACCCTACCACCCTGAACAGGCAGGGCGCTGATGTGGGTACTCAATATCGCAGTGGAATCTTTTATCACACTGCCCAGCAAAAGGAAATCGCTGAAAAATATAAAGCCGAACTGGACAAAAGTGGCGCTTTTGATAAGCCAATCGTTACAGAGATTACTCCTTTCACTGAGTTTTATCCCGCTGAAGATTATCACCAGCAATACTATGAGCTAAATGGCAATACGAACCCTTATTGCAAAATTGTGATACAACCCAAGTTGGAAAAATTCAAGAAAGTGTTCAAGGATAAGCTGAAGCATTAAAAAACCTTTGTTGCATAAAATTGGGAAAGGCAGGATCGCTCCTGCCTTTCGGTTTTAGTATACCATTCAATTCATATGTTTTAGTTTTGTTGTTTGCGAATGACTTTTCAGAATTGGTGATCTTTCGCCAGAACGTAGATGGTTTTCATCGGGATCTGGATGACTTTTCGGATTCCGGATAGATTTTACGGTATTGGATCTTCAGGATATGAATGATCAGGATTGTTATGATGATAAATAATAGCATTAGTTATACTATTTGAAAATAATA
>Ga0209573_1005002_pt1 | contig 12443 bp, 11 predicted proteins | sample TNRBio252014_DNA_FD_185870 | JGI IMG/M metagenome (GOLD analysis project Ga0209573, IMG submission 185870) | Wastewater treatment Type I Accumulibacter community from EBPR Bioreactor in Madison, WI, USA - TNR Reactor_6/25/2014_ DNA (SPAdes)... | ecosystem: Engineered > Bioreactor > EBPR >...
ATAGCCGGGTGGAAGGATCAGGGAGCGGCTATGATACGGCATTCTCCATTGTCCACTGCCGGAATCTCCAATCATGCGCGACTATCAGCGAGACTTTCTCGACTTCGTTATTGACCGGGGCGTACTGCGCTTCGGCGCATTCACCCTCAAATCCGGGCGGGTCAGCCCGTATTTTTTTAATGCCGGATTGTTCAACAGCGGCGCAGCGCTGGCGCAATTGGGCCGCTATTACGCGGCGGCGATCACCGACGCCGGGCTGGAATTCGACACGCTGTTCGGGCCGGCCTACAAGGGCATTCCGCTGGTTGCCGCCGTTGCTATCGCCCTGGCCGAGCAGTCGGGCCGCGACCTGCCCTGGTGTTTCAATCGCAAGGAAGCCAAGGATCACGGCGAGGGCGGACTGATCGTCGGCGCGCCGCTCCAGGGTCGGGTGCTGATTGTGGACGATGTCATCACCGCCGGCACCGCCATCCGCGAAACCATGCAGATTCTGGAAGCGCATCAAACCATTCCCGCCGGTGTAGTGATCGCTCTGGACCGACAGGAGCGCGGCCAGGGGGCATTATCCGCCGTGCAGGAAGTGGAGCACTCTTACAGCATCAAAGTCACCGGCATTGTCACGCTGAGCGATTTGTTCGCGTATCTGGCCGAGCGGACGGAGTACGCGGAATGCCTGGGGAAGATGCGGGATTATCAGGCGCAATATGGAATAGAGCGCCCCGTCAAATAAAGAACGCCGGGTCAGGCAAATCGTCCGCCGTCAAAACCCGGGGGTTCAGCTCCTGAATCGGCTCCTGACACTTCCCGCCACTCAGCAGCGCCGTCGCCTGTTCCACCCAGGCGGCCATCAATTCCGCTGCGGGCCGATCTTCGCACAAGTGGCAACCCTGACCGGCCCACAGCGCCATAAAATCGGTCAAGCCCTGTTCAGCAGCGGCCTGCCGCAGATCCTGGGTCAGAAACAGTTGCAGCGGGAAACCCGGCAACTCCGCTTCATGCGCGTGCAGAGCGTTGACGAATCGGTTGCGCAGCACCCGGCCATGGCGACCGGTGAAGACCCGGGTGAGCGTCGTGGCGATTTCGCTACCCTGGCTGAGCATGGCTTTGTAGGCCGGATGAGCGCCGCTTTCCGGGCAGGCCAAAAAGGCCGTACCCATTTGGACGCCGACCGCGCCCAATACATGTGCGGCGGCGATGCCGCGCCCGTCCATAATGCCGCCGGCGGCGATAATGGGAACCGCAATGTGCTTGGCCAACAACGGCGTCAACGTCATCGCGCCGACCAGGCCCTGTTCGGGATGGCCCACAAAAGCGCCACGATGCCCACCCGCCTCAGCGCCCTGGGCGATGATGAAATCCACCCCGCTTTCCTCCAGCACAATCCCTTCCAACAGGTGGGTGGCGGCGCCCAGCAGGGTGATTCCCGCTTCCCGCAGCAGCGCCAGATAAGCCGCGTCTGGCGTCCCGAAGACAAAGCTTAAAACGGGAACTGCAGTCTCCAAAATTATATCCAGTTGCTCATCGAATCCGGGCAGTTCCGGTAATGGCGGCGGCTCTGGCGGCAATCCCAGTTCCGCACGGAAGGGCGCCAATAATTCGTGGGCGCGGGCGATGCGGACTGGATCCGGTTTGGCCGGATGGGCCGCCGAGAGGTTGACGGCGAACGGTTGATCGGTAAGAGCGCGCACTTCAATAATCGCCTGGCGCAGGGATTCCGGGTGCAGGCAACCCCCGGCTAAACAACCCAGACCGCCGGCGTTGGACACCGCCGCCACGAGTTGCGGCGTACCGGGCCCCCCAGCCATGGGCGCTTGAATGATAGGATAGCGGATGCCGAGTCGTTCGCTCAGTACAGTATTGGGCCAGTTCATGGTCGCTTGGGATTCGTCGCTGGGAAACTGTCTGGAAGGTTAGGCGGAATCCAGGCGATTCGCCATACTGTTTCCCGGTTCACCCCACCTACCGGAGGAAAAATGCATCTAAATCCATCAACCCCGCCTTCCCCGACCATGGCGGAGATTCCCCCAAAACCCTGCGCTCGCGTGTTCCGCGATCCGGTACATTTTCTGGCCCTGGGCTTCGGCTCCGGTTGCGCGCCGAAAGCGCCCGGCACTTTTGGCACACTGGCGGCCATTCCGCTGTATCTGCTCATGCAACCACTGCCACTGTGGATTTATCTCCTGCTCACGGTCGCCGGCTTTGTGCTGGGGGTATGGATTTGCGACCGAGCCGCCCGCGATCTGGGGGTGCATGACCATCCGGCTATTGTCTGGGACGAGGTGATCGGCTACTGGATCACCATGATTGCTGCGCCGCCTGGCTGGCTGTGGGTGATTGCCGGATTCGCGCTATTCCGGCTGTTCGATATTCTCAAGCCCTGGCCGATCCGGCAGGCGGATCAGCAAGTCGGCGGCGGCTTTGGCATCATGTTCGATGATGTGCTGGCCGCCGGTTATGCCTGGCTGATTTTGCAGGGCTTGGCCTGGATGTTCCTCTGACATTCTCACCCTGGGTTGGGAGAGAAGGCCGAGGTTTCCAGGTTCGGCGCGTTACTTGTGACTCTCTTTGTAGCGTTCCACGCTCCGCATAACTTCGGCCTTGGCTTCCTCCGGGCCGTCCCAACCATCGATCTCTACCCACTTTCCAGAGTCCAGGTCTTTGTAATGCTGGAAAAAATGAGCGATTCGGCCCAACAATGTCTTGGACAGTTGATCGTAGGAATTAATGTCGTCAAACTGGGTGCATTCCTTTTTGATCGGCACCGCCAGAATCTTGGCGTCGCCGCCGCTCTCGTCGGTCATTTTCAACACCCCCAGTGGCCGGGCGCGCACTACGCAACCACTGATCACCGGCAGCGGGGCCACGACCAGCACGTCCACCGGGTCGCCATCCTCGCACAGGGTGTTGGGAATGTAGCCGTAGTTGCAGGGATAGTGCATGGCGGCGTTCATGAAGCGGTCAACAAACAGCGCGCCGGTTTCCTTGTCGATCTCATATTTGACCGGGTCCGAATGCGCCGGAATTTCAATGATGACGTTGAATTCGTCGGGAACGTTATGACCGGCGTCTACTTTGTTCAGAAACATGGCGTTGCCCTTCTGTGCTGCGGTTGATAGGAGAGCGCCTATACTACATCAAGGCGCTGGTCTTCACAGCAAGTCACCCGCCCAGATACGCCTTGCGCACTTCATCATTGGCCAGCAGATTCGCCCCGGTGTCGGCCAGCACAATCCGGCCATTTTCCAGCACATAGCCCCGATCCGCCAGTTGCAGAGCGCGATGCGCGTTCTGCTCCACCAGGAAGATGGTGACGCCCTCTTCGCGGATTTCTTTGAGAATCTGGAAAATCTGGGCAATGATAATCGGCGCCAGTCCCAGCGACGGCTCATCCAGCAATAGCAAACTGGGGCGGCCCATCAGACCCCGGCCAATCGCCAGCATCTGCTGTTCGCCGCCGGACAAGGTGCCGCCGCGTTGATTGCGCCGCTCTTTGAGACGCGGAAACAGAGTGAACACCCGCTCCAAATCGGTTTCCAGCCGCGCCTTGTCTGCGAAGAACCCGCCCATTTGCAGATTTTCCTGCACGGTCAGTCCGGGAAAGATGCGCCGCCCCTCCGGCACCAGCGCCAGCCCGCATTGCATGATGACATGGGTGGGTTTTTGGGTGATGTCCTGCCCCTCGAACAGCACCTTGCCCTGGCTGGCCTGCGGCGAACCGCAGATCGTGAGCAACAGGGTGCTCTTCCCCGCGCCGTTGGCCCCGATCAGGGTGACGATCTCACCGGGATGCACGTCCAGCGATACGCCCTTGAGCGCCTCAATCTGGCCGTAGAAAGTATGGACATTTTCCAGTTTCAGCATCATTACTCTTCCCCCAGATACGCTTTGATCACTTTGGGATTATTGCGAATCTCGGCAGGGGTCCCGGTCGCTATGGGCCGACCGTATTCCATCACCAGAATCTCGTCGGAAATGCCCATCACCAGGCTCATATCATGCTCGATCAGCAATACCGCCACGCCATGCCCGGCGCGCAGTTCGTTAATCAACCGATCCAGATCGCGGGTCTCCTGGGGATTTAAACCCGCCGCCGGCTCGTCCAGCATCAGCACCCTGGGCTGCGTGATCATGCAGCGGGCGATTTCCAGCCGCCGCTGTTGACCGTAAGCGAGATTACCCGCCTCACGGTTGGCGACGGACAACAAACCGACCTTTTCCAGCCAGAACGTCGCCCGGTCCAGCGCCTCGACCTCGGCGCGGCGATACTGCGGCGTTTTGAACAAACCGGGGAAAAGCCGCGTTTCCAGTTGGGTGTGCTGGGAAACCAGCAGGTTTTCGACCACGGTCAGGGTCTTGAACAGCCGCACGTTCTGGAAGGTGCGCACCAGCCCGCACTGGGCGACTTGATGGCTGGATAGCTTGTGGAGCGGCTGACCGTCCAGCGTCACCGTGCCGGTCGTGGGCCGATAAAAACCGCCCACGCAGTTAAACACCGTCGTTTTGCCCGCCCCGTTCGGACCGATGATGGCGAAAATCTGCTCGCGGCGGACATCGAAATGAACATTGTCCACGGCCAACAACCCGCCAAAACGCATACTCAAATGGCGGACTTCCAGCAACGGCCCTGTCTCGGCGACAGCGTTTTTAGCCAGTTCCAGACTCATCGTTGAGCCTCCGCATGTTCCGGCAATTCCATCCGGGGCCGAACGGCGGGGATCAGGCCCTGCGGTCGCCAGATCATCATCAGCACCATCACCAGACCGAAAGCCAGCATCCGGTATTCATCGAATCCGCGCGCCAGTTCCGGCAACGCCGTGATGGCGATGGCCGCCAGCATCACGCCAAGCTGGGAACCCATTCCGCCCAGCACCACAATCGCCAGCACCATCGCCGATTCGATAAACGTGAAGGATTCCGGGTTGATATGACCCTGGCGAGCGGCGAAAAACGCTCCGGCCAACCCGGCGAACGCCGCGCTCAACGTCAGCGCCGACAGCTTGATGGTCGTCGGATTCAGGCCCAGCGAGCGGCAGGCGATTTCATCTTCACGCAGCGCCTCCCAGGCCCGGCCCAGCGGCATCCGCAGCAGGCGGTTGATGACGAACAAAATCAGCAACACCAGGGCCAGACCCAGCAGATACATGAAAATCACGCCGTAGTCGCCGCTGTAGTCAAGGCCGAAAAATTCATGAAAGGTCACGCCGCCCTCACTCGCCCGGCGACTGAATTCCAGGCCAAACAACGTTGGGCGCGGGATATTGCCAATCCCGTCCGGGCCGCCGGTCAGCACATTGAGATTGTTGAGCAGCAAGCGAGTGATTTCACCGAAACCCAAGGTGACAATGGCCAGATAGTCGCCGCGCAAGCGCAACACCGGTAGGCCGAGCAGGAAGCCGACCAATGCGGCCAGCGCTCCAGCCGCCGGCAGGCTGAGCCAGAACGAAAGATCGTAGTGCAGGGCTAGCAGCGCATAGGTATACGCGCCGACCGCATAGAATGCAGCGTACCCGAGCACGAGCAGACCGGCGAAACCGACCACGATATTCAGGCCCAGCCCCAACATCACATAAATCAGCGCCAGGGTCATGATATCGACCGCACCGCGTGAAGCGGTGAACGGCCAGATCACTGCGGCGAGGAATAATAAAATCCAGAAGAACCGCTGATAGCGGGGTTGTTGCCGCATCTGGCCCAAGGCAGCGGTTGCCGCATTTTTCCGCCAAGTGGTCGGAAGATGCAGTTTCATCCAGACTTGGCGCAGTGGATCTTGCAACAGTCGCCAGAAAAAAACGATCAAGACCGCGATGATGACCGGCGTGGGGTTGTGATTCAGCGTGACGTTGATCCCATCAACATGAATCCGCAGGCCGAAAATCGGGGTGAGCAACAGGGCGGTTAAAGCCGCCGCAATCAGGGCTTCTGGCAGGACGCGGCGCATGATTTACACCTTCTCTACGTCGGGGCGGCCCAGCAAGCCAGTGGGCCGCACCAACAGCACCAGAATCAGCAGGCCGAAAGCCACCACATCCTTGTATTCGGTTTGCAAATAGGCCGAGGCGAAGCTTTCCGCCAGACCCAGCACGATCCCACCCAGCATGGCGCCGGGAATGCTGCCGATTCCGCCCAGCACCGCCGCCGTAAACGCTTTGAGTCCAGCAAGAAAGCCGATGAACGGGTTGACCAACCCGTAGTACATGCTGACCAACACCCCGGCGACCGCCGCCAGCGCCGCCCCTAGCACGAAAGTCAGGGCAATCACCCGGTCGGTGTCAATGCCGAGCAGGTTCGCCATGGCGCGATCCTGGGAGCAGGCCCGGCAGGCCCGGCCCATCCGCGAGCGTCCGATGAACAGGCTCAGACCGGCCATAAAGGCGACCGTAACGACGGCGATCAACACCTGCATGTAGGACAGATAAACCTGGAAACCGTCTTCCGGGCCGAAGCGCCAACCGCCGGTCAGCACCGGTTGCATGGACACATCGCGAGCGCCCTGGCCGATCTGCACATAGTTTTGCAGGAAAATCGACACGCCAATGGCCGAGATCAATGGCACCAACCGGGGACTGCCGCGCAAAGGACGGTAGGCTAACCGCTCCACCGTCCAGCCATAGGAACTGGTGACCAGGATGCTGATCGCCAGCGTCGCCAGCAGAATCAGTGAGATATTTTCCACACCGAACAGCCCCAGCGCGGTGATGACCAGCAAGCCGACATAAGCGCCGATCATGTAAATCTCGCCGTGGGCAAAGTTGATCATGCCGATAATGCCGTACACCATGGTGTAGCCGATGGCGATCAGCGCGTAAATACTGCCCAACGTCAGACCGTTGATGATCTGCTGGATAAATTCAAGAAACGAGAAACCGGACATGGGCGGGGCCTGAGGAGGGAGGAGAAAACAGGAAGCAGAAAGATCCAGAATGTAGGCGACAGGAGATAACCAAAATTCGCCATCTCCCGTCGGGCTGATCGCTATTGGCTACTCACTGTTTGACCGGCGTTTTGGTAGCGTCGGCGTGCCATTCAAAGATGACAAACTCGAATTCCTTGAGGTCGCCATTTTCCTTGAAAGCCACCTTGCCAATCGGGGTCTGGAAGCTGTTCTTGCGGATGTAGTCGGCGAGCTTGTCCGCATCCTCGGTCTCGGCGCCCTTGATGGCGTCGGTGATGATCTGCACCGCCGAATAGGACGGCATCACGAATGGACCACTGGGGTCCTGGTTTTTGTCCTTGAAAGCTTTAACCAGGTCTGCATTTTCCGGGTCAGTGCTGAAATCAGCCGGCAGCGTCACCAGCAAGCCTTCCGATGCGGGGCCGGCAATGGCGCTGATGTCCTTGTTGCCGACGCCTTCCGGGCCCATGTAGGTGGCGTCAAAACCCTGTTCCTTCGATTGCCGCAGCAACAGGCCCAGTTCCGGGTGATAGCCGCCGTAGTAGACAAAATCGACGCCTTCCTTCTTCATCTTAGTGATCAGGGCGGAGAAGTCGGTTTGACCCTTGTTGACGCCTTCAAACAACACCGGCTTGACGCCAGCGGCCTTGACCGTCTTATCCACTTCCTTGGCGATGCCTTCGCCGTACTGCTGCTTGTCATGGAGGATCGCCAGTTTCTTGGGCTTGATCGTTTGGGCGATATATTCGCCGGCGGTCGGCCCCTGCTGGTCGTCGGTGCCGATGGTGCGGAACACCATCTTGTATTTTTGCTGGGTGATGGCCGGGTTGGTGGCGGCCGGGGTGATCATCAGGATGCCTTCCTCCTCATACAGCTTGGCGGCAGGCTGGGTGGAGCCGGAGCAGAGGTGGCCGACCACATATTTGATCTTCTGGTTAACGATCTGGTTGGCGACGGCGACCGCCTGCTTGGGTTCGCAAACATCGTCCATCAGCACGGCTTCTAACTGCTTGCCGTTGACGCCGCCCTTGGCGTTGATCTGCGCGACGGCCATCTGCGCGCCGCTCATCTGCATATCGCCATATTGCGCGACGGGGCCGGTGATCGGACCGGCGACGGCGATCTTGATCGTCTCTGCAGCCTGGGTCAGCCCGCCCAGACCCAAGATGATGGCGCCGACAGCAACGCCCAGAACATTGCGGTTAAAGCGGTTCATGCGATCTACTCTCCTCATGGCAATGACAGTCAGGGTTGGTGGCGCCACAAACGGGCGCTGGACTGCAAAGAATTAGCTGAAATTCCCGGAGAGAACAAGTCGAAAACGGAAAAATCCCGGCGGGCGTCAAATCACCCTGGAAAACCGCTGCTGTTTCTGCTCGCGTAGATAGCGGTCGAACGTCATGCAAATATTGCGGATCAGCAACCGGCCCGGCGGCAAGACCTGTATCCCCGTGCTGGACAGCGCCAGCAGGCCATCGGCCTGCATATCCGCCAGTTCGGCCAGTTCCGCCGTGAAATAGTCATGAAACACCATACCGTACTGGCGCTCGATAGCAGCAAATTCCAAAGAAAAATGGCAAATCAGCGCAGTAATGACCGCCCGCCGCAACCGGTCGTCGTCATCCAATTGCACGCCCCGGAACACGGCGAGCCGTCCCTCGGCAATTCGGGCGTAATACTCCTCCAGCCCTTTCAAGTTCTGGCTGTAGCTGTCGCCCACCATGCCGATGGAGGTGGCGCCCAACCCGATCAAATCGCAGTCGGCGTGCGTGCTGTAGCCCTGGAAATTGCGGTACAGGGTCCCAGCCTGCTGCGCCCGCGCCAATTCGTCATCCGGCTTGGCGAAGTGATCCATGCCAATGTAGACATAACCGGCGCCGGTCAAGCGTTCGATCACCGTTTTGAGAATCTCCAGCTTCACCGCCGGCGGCGGCAGAGCGCTGGCGTCGATCTGGCGCTGCGTCTTGAACAAATCCGGTAGATGCGCGTAGTTGAACACCGAAATCCGGTCGGGGTTCTGCGCGATAATGTCGTCGATGGTGCAGGTAAAACTGGCGACGCTCTGTAGCGGCAGGCCATAGATCAAATCGACGCTGATGGAATGAAAACCCTCGGTGCGCGCCGATTCAATCACCTTCAACGTGATTTCGCGGGACTGAAGCCGATTCACCGCCTGCTGCACCTGCGGATCGAAGTCCTGCACACCTAAACTCAGCCGGTTAAAACCGATGTCTCGCAGCAGGCCCATAGTGCCGTCATCGGTTTCCCGTGGATCGACTTCGATGGAATACTCGCCGCTATCGTCGGGCAATAACTGGAAATGCTCGCCGGTGATCCGCATCAATTCGCGCATTTGCTCCGCGCTGATAAACGTCGGCGTACCCCCGCCCCAATGCAGTTGCGTGACCGGTCGGGAGCGATCAAACAATGCACCCTGCAAAGCGATTTCCCGATGAAGATGATCGAGGTAGGGAATCGTGTGGCGGCGGTTTTTAGTGATGATCTTGTTGCAGGCGCAGTAGAAACACACGGTATCGCAGAACGGGATATGCAGATACAGCGATAAGGGTCGGCCACTGGCGTTACTCGCTTGAGCTTGTTCCCGGTATTCCGCTTCGCCGAAATCGTTATGGAACTGTACGGCAGTTGGATAGGAGGTGTAGCGGGGACCGGCCTTGTCGTATTTACCGATCAGCGCCGAGTCAAAAACAATCGCAGTATCCATCAAACGCTCCATCAATCGGGTTCGGTAGAAGGTGGGTAAAGCCAGCGGATTGCCGATGAATTCTATCGTTTCAACCGCCAGCAGAATATGCTTTCTGCATGGTCAGCGGCTAGAAAAGCAGTCTTGGTCCGTCATCTTTAAATACCAGCGCCGGTAGTCCTGCAAAATCTAGTGATTGGCAGGGGAAATGCTATTTTTTTACAATAGCATGCGAAAAAGACTACTACCGAATGCAGGACTACCCGTAGCCGAAGACCTGAGTGGCGATCCGGATTATCACGACCTGTGCGGGTTTACCGAAACGGAACTGTGCGTTGTGCTGGAAACCATAGCGGCGGCGCAGAAGTCTTGATGCCGGTCAGGTGGAGACCACTCTCGACCTAATGCACGACTTCTACAATGGTTACCGGTTTTCCTCCCAGTGCGAGGAGCGCGTCTACAACCCGACTCTGGCGTTGTACTTTCTCAAGCACCTAACCCGCCATGGTGGATATCCGGTCCGATTGCTGGACGACAACCTGGCAGTGAATAGTAGTATTCATAACAGGGCGCTCCAAGGCATCGGCTCACCGAAGAAATAACCCTGAGCATAATCCACGCCGAGTTCGCGCAAGCAATCAACAGTCGCCCGACTATGGGTGTATTCCGCAACCGTTTCGATCCCCAGCGTATGGCTCATCTGGTTGATCGCCGCCACCAAGGCGCAATCATTGGCGTTTTTAGCCATGTCTCTGACGAAGCCGCCGTCGATTTTCAGATAATCGACCGGCAAGGTCTTGAGGTAGCGAAACGAGGACAGGCCGCTGCCGAAATCATCCAGCGCAAATTGGCTGCCGTGGCGTTTGAGGGCCGTCATCAGGTCGATCACCCGGCGTAGGCTCTGCACGGCGGCGGTTTCGGTGATCTCGAAACACACCCGATCCGGCGGGAAAGCGTATTTGGCGAACTGGGTTTCGATAAAGTCCAGCAGAGTCTCGTCGTTCAGGGAATTACCCGACAGGTTGATGGCGATCCGGGCGCCGGTTTGGGCAATTTTGTCGCTATATTCGTGAAACACCGCCTGAATCACCCAGCGGTCGATTGCGCCCATCAGTCCATAACGTTCGGCGGCCGGAATGAACGCCGCCGGCAACACCAGATCAGTTTTTTCCTCCGAGCGTCCCTTCTTGTGGGCGACGCGGAGCAGCGCTTCGTAGCGCACCGGGCTGGGCTTGGGCGTTTGCAAGGTGACGATAGGCTGGTAGTGCAGCCGAAACCGGTCTTGCTCCAGAGCATCCCGCAGACCCGCCGCGCCCAGAATTTCGCCGTGACGCTGCGCCGTCTCGGTGTCTTCCCGCTGATAGAGATGCGCACGGTTACGGCCCTTTTCCTTGGCGATATAGCAGGCGACATCGGCTTGGGTCAGCAGTTGAGCGGTGCTTTCCGTCTCCGCCGTGATAGACGCCAAGCCGATGCTGACCCCGATCTGGTAAATGCAACCCTCCCAACAGAAACGGTATTCACGGATGGCGCTCACCACGGTCTGGGCAATGAGCTGCGCTCGATCCAGCGGGCAGTTCTCCAACAGCAGACCAAATTCATCACCGCCGATTCGCGCCAGGGTATCGCGGTCACGGAACATGCCAGACAAGATGGTGTTGATTTGGCGGAGCAATTCATCGCCCGCAGCGTGTCCAGCCGTGTCGTTGACAATCTTGAACTGATCCAGATCCAGATAACACAGCACATGCCGGACACCGTACTGCTGGGCGCTGGCCACCGCTCGATCCAGTCGCCGCTCGAACTCCGTCCGGTTGATCAGGCCGGTGAGGGGGTCGTGAGTCGCATCATATTCCAGCTTACGGGTCAATTGTCTATTTTCTGTAACATCATGAAACACCAGTACAGCGCCCAGCACTTGGCCATCCCCGCCATAGATCGGCGCTGCGGAATCATCGATGTGATATTCTCGCCCAGTGCGGCTGATCAATATCAAAGGGGTATTTACTTCAACCACTTTCCCTTCCTGGAGACAACGCACGACCGGGTCATGAGCTAACTGGTTACTCTCATGCTCATTGACGACCCGAAAGACTTCGCTCAGGGGCCGCCCCTGGGCCTCGACCAAGGTCCAGCCGGTGAGCATCTCCGCGACGGGGCTTAGATAATCCACGATGGCGCGGGCATCGGTCGTAATCACCGCGTCGCCAATGGCGTGTAGCGTCACCAGCGCCCGCTCCTTGGCTTCAAACAGCGCCTCTTCCATCTGCTTACGCTCGGTGATATCGATACCGACTCCAATCAGTCCAACGTCGCCCGCCTCATTTTTGATAGGTCCCTTGACGGTATAGACCCAACGGGTCTGTCCAAATTGGTCAACGAATTTCGTCTCTCGTTCGATTTTGTCTGATTTTTGAGACAGAATTGCTATGTCGTCGTCAAATAGCGCTCGCACCAACTCGGGATCGGCAATCAAATCGGGGAATGTGCGTCCGACCATCTGTTCGGGAGTGAGATCAAAGTTCCTGGCTAAACTCTGATTGACCAGTATGATCTGGCTACTCTGGTTTTTGACGTAAATAAAGTGAGGATCGGCGTCGATGACCGTTCTGAGAAACGACCGCTGTCTCTCGACTTCCTGTTGGGTGCACTGTAAACGCTCGACCAGCTTGACGTTGCGGAAGCAGGCGGCGATGTTAGCGATGAACACTTCGAGCAACGGACGGTCCAGAGCGGTGAACGCCTGGCCGGAGTCGAGAAAGATCGCGGCGTCCTGATGGGGGACGTTCTTGAGGTACAACACGGTGTAATCCGGCCCGAAAACATGTTGGCGCTGCGTCATGCTGG